>JFJP01037762.1_pt1 | contig 23103 bp, 20 predicted proteins | sample 431651 | NCBI WGS metagenome assembly JFJP01 (sample SAMN02602958, study PRJNA72255) | Microbial mat metagenome, whole genome shotgun sequencing project. | biome: fresh water; feature: sink hole; material: water; isolation source: purple microbial (photo- and chemosynthetic) mats found in...
AAACTCAGGTATTCGGTACTCGCTCTATTTATACAGCTAGGGGGTGTAATCAAGACACCGTTTGCTGGGTACCGCAAGAGTATTATGAAAGTGATCTATGCCGTAGCTAAGGAATACCCCAAAGAACGCTCTACAAGTGGCCTTAGTGGGTTCGTTATGGATCGTATGCTCCAGGAGTGCTCTAAGGCTGGAAAGACGCTTGGCACGTACGCAGCAGTTATTGAGATCCTTAAGGGGGAATAATGCCGAAGAAGAAAAAAGCTACAGGTGGTCACTGGGGAGTGTTCGTGCTCAACGGCACTATACACGTTGCCCCATGTTCTACTGAGGGGGACATACAAGCTCCGCATACGCTCAGTGCTAATTGTTACTGCCGTCCTCAGTCAAAGTTACAGGAGTCTTTTGATGGTACTCCAGGGATAATGTACATTCATAACCAGGAAAACTAGGAATAATACAATGACAATACCTATACCGCCTAATAACGAAATAGCTCCTATACGGGACGTGGAATTCATGACGAGTGCTCTTAAGCTGTTATTCCCAATGGCAGGGCTGGATCCTCATTATATTTTTGATGTTTCTATTCAGTACGACATACACAGGTTGAGTTCAATGCTCTGTATTAGTGCTTTTGATGTTGATCTTAGAATGAAGCTCCGTTCTAGCTGGGTTCTTATGACAAGGAAGCAGGTAATAGATTCAGTATTGGAGCCAACGCTGTACTACATCAAGCATATACACAGGGTGACTGTTCTATGAAACTAATGAGAAACATGAAAAATACAAGAAAAGTAGATATAAATGGTAGTTGTGTCTGTACTTTTGATTTCCTTGCTGGGACTCAGATTCTTGTTTTGTATAAGAAAAAAGCATTCAAGTATTTTACAAAGAATCATTCTGATCTTTTGACTGCCGATTTCTTGTGGGAGCATGGTGGTTCTTCTTCTATTTTGTATGGGAATGATAATACTCCGTACTTTGTAATGATTCTGCGTGAGAAAGAAAAAAGGGTTGTAATCCACGAATGCGTTCATATGGTACATCAGGTGTGTTTTGTAAAAGGGATACCCGTATCATTAAAGAACTCAGAAACAATCGCCTATATGACTGACTACTTATGCAGTGCTGTGTTTGCGGAACTAGAAGCCAATGTTAAGAATTATAAGAAGGAATGAAAATATGTTAATGCAAGTGTTAAGGAATAGGATGTTATCAGGTGGTATGGACTGGATGGATTTTCAAGATGTAATGAAGAACCTACGGCTATTTCGTGAGTTAAACTTGACTATGAAGTTATCTTAGGGGATAAAACATGTATATAAATAGGGAGTGTAAGAATTATCCTGGGACCCCTGGTGCTTTTGGTGGTTCAATGTGCGTTTGTCCTAAGTGTATTCACGCTAGGTCTGTGGAAGCCGAAAAGGAACTACAGCGCACTCTTGATAAAATGGATCCTACTAGTAGTCAGTTCACCAAGACTATTCCTAAATCTGTAGAAAAGCCTTGGTCTGACAGTGGATTACAGTATCAGATAGATGAACAGATACTGGAAAATTTAGCTAAAGCACTTGCGCATTGTAATAAAGATGATGTAAATAGGGAAATACAGAACTTGAAACATCGCATTAATGGGCGTTGTTTCTGTGCTGCCCGGTGCGAAACAGAGTGCATATGCGGTGCCTGGGGCGGAATTTGGGACAATAAATGCGATAAATAGCACAATTTTGGTGTAAATCATGGCAAATGAGACAAAAACAGCCCCTAAAAGACGGCCGCTATACAAGAAAGTGGTTCCAGGGAACAGTATCATAGACATGGATATAAAAGAAAATAAGATAACTAAAGAGATTTCTGTATATCCTGTAGAGCGCTGTAGTTACGTTTACCCTGATGGAAAGCAGTGCGCCAGGAACGCTGTTGGGAAATGGAATGTCTGCCAGAAGCACGGCGGTGATCCAGTAATTCAGGAGAACTTGCTGAAGAAGAACGAAATCCCAGATATTCTAAAAGGAAAGAAGTACGATGCTGATTTTCATCCTATGGAATATCTGGTGCTGGCTAAAAGTGGCATGAGTTCCGTAGAAATAGCCGCAGAATTTGAAATTCCGCTGCGTGAACTCATACTTTGGTCCGAAACATATGCAGAATTCAATAAAGCTTACGAAATAGGTGAGGCTTTGCATGAGGCCTGGTACCTACGGGAAGGAAAAAAGAACCTAGATAACCGTGGCTACAATAGTGAGCTGTTCAAATTCTTGACTGGGAACAAGCTAGGCTGGAGTACCAAGACTGAAAGCAAGAATCTCAATGTGAACGCTGGGGTACTGATAGTCCCAGGCCGAATGTCTGAGGAAGATTGGGAAGCTGAGAACTCATGATAAAACGTGGCCGTGCTAATCATATAGAACCTGAAGTTATTTACATAACCCCGGTTCACTTTTGCAGAAGACGCCCTTCTAAGGTGGTGGACCGCTATACCAAGTGGGTTGGAAGCCCAGGAACTATAGATAAAAACGGTCTGTGGATACCAAACACAATATTCAGGGCTATAAAGAAAGAAGTGGACCCAGTACTAGGGAAGATAAAAGTACCAATGCGTAGGAGTTTTTACTCAGGCAGAAGGTACCCGACTAGCGCTGGTAGGCACTTGGCTGACTTACTATTGAAGAAACAGTGCAATGATGAGCGGTACCTGTACAGTATAGCAAGACTGAGCTCTGGTGAATACAGCCCAAGCAAAGAGATCTGGGCAGCAATTCGTAAGTACCAGAACCATAAATATAATATTGGTGCCCGTAAGAAGACGTCCGGGGACTACGTAAAACGGCATACAGAAGGTTACATGACAATAGACGGAGTAGTGCGAATCAAGAAAGTTCTCAAAGAGCGTGAAATAGCCCCATGGACTGTAGCAATACCGAAGACCGGTGTGGTGACTAGGGGGCAGGAATGCCAACTATAATGGAGCGCGAGCGAGTTCAAATGCGCATGAAACTGGCCCTTATTGGTGAGGTTACATCTAACGTGTACTACTTCATCAAGCTACAGGCCTACGTTGACTCGTATATAGAAATGTCCGCTACAGATGGTTTTGATTCACCTGCTGGACGGATCCTAGAATGCCTGGATAAATGCTACGAGCTTTGCGCCCATATCAAGGGAGTGCCGATTGCGAAAATCTTATAGACCAGTTCAGACTACCGTATGGGAGCCGCACCCAGGGAGCCAAGTAGACTTCTTGCAATGTCCGTATCATGAGGTCCTTTTACACGGCTCGCGAGGCGGGGGAAAAACTGATGTACTCATAATGGATTTCCTGCAGGGAGTTGGAGTAGGCTACGGGGAAGACTGGCGCGGTATTCTTTTTCGTGAAGAGTACGTTCAGCTGACCGACGTAATCAACAAGAGTCTCAAATGGATATCACAGATATTCCCAAAAGCTACCTATAACGGCTCAGAGCATAAGTGGACATTCCCAGATGGGGAAGTTCTATACCTAAGGTACATCAGAGTCCCTTCAGACTACTGGGGCTACCATGGCCATGAATACCCCTGGATAGGCTTTGAAGAATTAACCAACTGGAAGAACGACGAGTGCTACAAGCTGATGATGAGCTGTAACCGTAGTTCTAACCCGAACGTACCCAGGAAGATCAGGGCTACGTGCAATCCTTCGGGATTTGGTCATAGCTGGGTAAAAGCCAGGTTTATAGATAAAGCCCCAAACAAGAAGCCATACAAAGATCCTATTACCGGTAAAGTACGGTGCCATATTACTTCATCCTTATCTGAGAATACTACACTTCTGACAGCTGACCCGGACTACAAGAACACCCTACTGATGGCAGTACAGGATGACCCCATGAAGTATAAAGCCTGGATTGAGGGCTCATGGGATATAGTAGACGGTGGATTCTTTGCTGACTTATGGGATCCTAAGATTCACGTTTTGCCTAGATTCCCTATTCCAAGAAGCTGGGATGTAGTCCGTAGTTTCGACTGGGGATCTTCCAAACCGTGGGCCGTAACATATATTGCCGAGTGCAATGGTGAGCAGCCACAGCCTGAGTACGGTGTACCTTACTTGCCAAAAGGTTCTGCTATATGTATAATGGAGATCTATGGGTGGAACGGGACTGCTAATGAGGGTGACAGGGCCACTTCCCAGCAAATAGCTGAGCGTGTACTATCAGTTGACTCCGCTATAGCCAGGGAATACGGCTGCAGAGTACGAATAGGTCCAGCGGATACAGCCATATGGGAAGTAAGGGATGGAACGTCCATTGCTAAGAACATGTCAGACCATGGTTTATGGTGGACTAAGGCGTATAAGGGTTCTGGTTCCCGGGTATCTGGTTGGTCACTTATTAGAACAATGCTCGGAGCGGCAAAGCGGGGTGATTTAGAGCACCCACATTTATATTTTAGTGAAGCTGCTCCACACCATGTACGGACTATACCAATTATGCAGCATGATCCAAAGAAACCTGAAGATATTAACAGTGATTTAGAAGACCATGCGTTAGATAGCACACGTTATAATTTAGCTCGTAAACTCAACAAGTTACAGCGTAGAGCTGTAAAATCATAAAGGATAACTATGTATACTGCAGCAACAGCAACAGCTACTACAACTGTAGATAAGTCCTCGTATGAGCGGGAGCAGAACATCAATTCAACTTCTGATCCCAGTGTAGTAGCCCCTGGTTATGTCAGCGCCGCTAAGGGCTGGTCAAGGGTGCGTGACTGCATTCGTGGGGAGCAAGTTATAAAGGAAGCCCGGGAAAAGTACTTGCCAAGGCCTTCTGGTATGACAGGTGAGTACGCAAGTGCGTACGACGCCTATATTGAAAGAGCCCATTTCCCGCAGGTATGCTCGTATGCCCTTCAGGGTGCGCTCGGTGTTATTGTATCCAAGCTGCCTGAGTTTAATGTTCCTACCGAATTGGATTACATTTTAAAAGAAGCCACCAAGGATGGTAGCTCGATTCAGCAGTTGTTCCTTGATATAATCATAGAGATTCTGACTACCGGCCGCTGCCCAGTAATTGTAGATATAGTACCAGATACTAACCAGTTTAAGTTCGTCAGGTACAACGCCGAGTCGCTTATCAACTGGAAAAGTGAGGTAATGGGGTCAGAGAAAAACATTATACTTGGTGTTCTGAAAGAAGCAATACCGTCAAATACTAACGTGTTCTCACACGACGTAGAAGACGTGTACAGAGTGCTGCACATAGAAGACGGCGTATTCAAAACTAAGCTGTTTGGGGATAACGGTGAATTCGCAGATTTTGCAGCTACCCCCTCATACATGGGTAAAACTCTAGATGAAATTCCAATGTATATTGCCGGAAGTATCAGCAACAGTGTAGAGCTGCAGCCAGTTCCATTACTCTCAGTAGCGAACTGCTCAGTACAGATTTACCGGAAAGAAGCTGATCTTGCTAATAGTGAGTATTTATCCTGCAATCCTACCCTGGTTATGGCCGGGGCTTCCAATGACGACGATCTTCCTAACGTAGTGGGCTCATCAGTAATGATCGTCCTACCTGATGCACAGGCCAGGGTATTTTACACCCAGACAGATACAGCCGCACTGCAGCATGTTAAAGAGCATATTTCAGATCTGTATGAAGAAGCTATTCGCCATGGTGTAGCCATTCTTGATACCAGGAACGGTGTTGAATCAGCTGAGGCCTTACGTATTCGGCAGGCTACACAGTCTGCTAGTATTTATAGTATCTATTTATCTGCGCTTAACGCTATTCGCTCCGGGTTATATACAATGTGCGATTGGGCCGGGCTCGACAAGAGTAAGGTGATCATAGATGCACCATCTGCCTTGACATACGGGATACCAGATAGTAATGTAATGCGAGAGATCATAGACGGATTTGGTAAGAACATTATGCCATTGTCTATTGTGCACCGGTACTTGGTTGGTAATGGTCTTCTTGACCAGACTACCTCATTGTCTGAGTACGTTGACCAGCTGATAGCGCAAAAAGATTTCATTGCTGAGAACATAACCTTAAACCCGAAAGCTCCAGTGGCCGGACAGGGAGAGGTAAAAACAGATGCTAACGGAATGCCCATAGTTGAGGATCCACCAGGGAACGACAGTGGAGTAGTAGTTGGTAAAAAAGATAACAGTAAGAGTACGAAAAAGGCCTTAGCAGCTGGCAACTCTGCATCTAAGGCTAGCAGTTACGTAGCATAACACTGAGGTTTTCTCAGTAACCTGCCCCTTGTGGGGGCAAAAACAAATTCTCCCGGGGAGGAGCAACAACATGTTTGAGTACATAGAAGATGAAGACCTGCGAGCAAAGGCTGTAGCTGACTACGAAGCACAAATGACAAACATTAATGCTGAAATCGCTACAAAGATTGAAACAGCTGTACAGGGGCTGAAAAGCAAGAATGATGAACTTCTCAATGAGAAGAAGACCATTCAAGAGCGGCTTAAGGATTTTGCAGATATCGAAGATCCTAAGAAGGCAAAGGAAGCTTTGAAGTTCTTCCAGGAGTCATCTGAAGCGCAGATGATTAAAGACGGAAGAATTGACGAACTCATTCAGATTAAGACGGCAACATTCAGGGCAGACACAGAAGCCACCGTGAAAGAGCTGGAAAAGAAGATCAACGAGTCGTCTTCTGTAGCTGATTCTTACAGAACCCAGTACGAGAAAAAAATGGTGGAAGATCATCTTCGTGAAGTTGCTCTGAAAGCCGGTGTGCTACCACAAGCAGTAGCTGACATTTTATTGCGGGGTGGCGCTGTATTTTCCCTAGGTGCAAACGGCGAAGTTGAAGCCCGTAGTGCAGATGGGAAGCTCCGCAAGACTGCTGATGACATGATCCTTACGTCAGACAAATGGATTGTCGGGCTTAAAGAAGTATCTCCGCATTACTGGCCTGCTTCTCGTGGTGGCGGTTTTAGTGGATCAGGTAGTATGGATACAGATGACGTTAACACAAAATTAGCGGACCTTGCAGCTAAGGGAGATATTGCTGGCTATAAGGCCTTGCGAGAAAAAAGTAGAAGTAAGAAATAACTTATCTACTATTTTATACACTTTTTTATTGACACATCTTTTGGGTGGTCTATAGTTAAGTAAAATCAGATAGTCTGAGATTATCTGCACACGTTCTGACGCCTGGGGCTGAAGGATCAATGGTAGTAACTACATGATTCATCGGCTGCAGTATAGAATATAGGAGCCGATTGAGTCTAACAACTTAATCGGCTTTTTCTATTTGTGGTGCATGTAAAGTAGAATTGAAGGGATAACCCTTCTCATTAATCTGGTTGGCGCTAGCAATAAGTTAGTCCCAACTGAAATAAGACAAAAGACCTAACAGGAGAATTATCATGGGAAATATTTGGGATCATCCGCAAATCTTGGCTGCTGAGGCCATGACTCACTTGGAAGACGCATTAGTAGTAAGTAAAATGTGTGCTGTTGACAAAACCTCTGATTTTACCACCACATCTAATGGCTGGAAGATTGGGGACTCTATCTCTTTCCGTACGCATGGCGACTACAATGTAGACGAATTTGCTACCACAATCGCTACACAGCCTATTCAGTCTTCTCGTCGGTCTATGACCATTGAGAAACATCTGGACGTTTCTGTTGAGTTGACAGCTCGCGAGCTGGCTCTTGACTTGGACAACTTCACTGAGCAAGTTCTTCAGCCTGCAGCTTATCGCCTTGCTGAGAAAGCTGATCAGTACGTGTCTTCTAAGATTCTTCATGGTGCCGGTCTGTACGCTTCTACCGGTCTGTATGGTACTGTTCAGGACGTTGCTAACGCCCGTCTTGCTGCTACTATTCAGCAACTCGCTCCTAGCCGTTTCAGCTTGGTAGATCTTCAGACTGAGGCTACTCTGCTTGGTCAGGATTGGTTCAACCGTGCGGATTCTCGTGGTATCCCCGGTGTTTCCACCATGCAGTCCGCTATCATGGGGCATGTTATGGGTATGGACTGGTATGCCAGCAACGGATTTCCTCAGCAGACATTTGTTGCAGGAACAGGCGTTGGCGTTACCGTAGCTGCTGATCCTACCAAGAATCAGATCGGTATGACCACTCTTTCTACAGCGGCTACCACTGGTACATTCAAAGCTGGTGACCGTCTGATCGTAGCCGGTATGCGTCGGCCTATGCTTGTAGCTGCTGAGGCTCTTGTTGGCTCTACCGCTATCACCCTTGTAGATCAGATCAACGAGCTCGTTCCCGCTGGTGCCGCTATCACTGTAGTAGCTTCTGGCAAGACTGTTAACATCCATGGCGCTATCTTCGATAACCGCTCGCTGGCTGTTGCTTTCCCAATGCTCGATCTTCCTTCAGGTGACAGTGCCATTGCTTCCAGCAACGGTGTTAATATCCGTATTGTTAAGGATTACAACATCAGCACCAAAAAGACCACCATGTCTATGGATATGTTGGTAGGCGCTTTTGCTCTGGATCATCGTAAGATCACTCTGGTTGGAACCAAGTCTGCTTAATCGTTCACTAGTCAACTAACGGAGTACTGACAATGAAAATGTACAAAGATGATATGGAAGCAGAAGTCATGGACACTCAGATTGAGGACATGGTTGAAGCTGGATGGTCAATTGCCAAGGGGTCAGAAGTTGAGGCCCCAGTAGTTGAAGAGTTGGCCGCTGAGGTTCCTCCTACTGTTGAGGAACCTGTTGCTGACGCTCCAGCTCCTACAGCTCCCAAGCGTAAGATTAAATAATGGGCCTCATAGCTACTATAGGGGCGGTGTCTGCCAACAGCTACGTAACAGTAGCTGAGGCAGACGCCTACTTTGAAGACAGGATCTTTGCTTCAGAATGGGAAGATATGGAAAACCAGGAAGCTGTCTTAGTGACAGCTTCTAGGCAACTCGATTGGTATGCTAAGTGGAAAGGCGTAAAGGCTTCTACTACGCAAGCCATGGGGTGGCCCCGGGCAGACGTAATCATGCCAGACGGTTCTTACGAGGACCCGATGATAATCCCACAAGCGGTAAAGACTGCTGTGTTCGAATTAGCTCTGTCATCCTTTGAGGGTGACCGAACCGCGGATAGCGCCATGGCCGGGCTAGCTGAGGTGAAAGTAGGTAGCCTTGACCTTAAGGCGGACGATGGTTTGTACAATACCAAGCCGAAGACCATACCTATCAAAATATGGAATATACTTACTGGGTACACCTTACGTTCAGGTAACAGCCAGGTTTGGTTACTGAGGGCGTAATGGGACTAAAGAAAGTTTTTACGGCTGGTGTTAATACCGCATTCAAGGTTTTGAAAGACCTAGTTTACAGTGCCACGTACACCACAGTGCAGGACGACGGGTTCTCAACAGCCACTACGACTGACTACCAAGTAGATGTTATTATAGACTCTTTTTCAGAACGTGATGTTCAGTTCTTGTCTTTTTCTGAGCTGATTCAACCACAGGACGTTAAAGGGCTGCTGAAGGGGGCTCAGCTCCCTGTATTCCCTAGTAGTAGGGACTTACTACTGGTTACTAGCAATGACGCAGCCAACGGGCAGTACAGAGTCATTGCGAGTACTACTGATCCGGCATTTGCCTTGTACACTATATTACTGCGGAGGGTATGATGGCTGGCGTCAAAGTGGAAGGAATTCGTAGGCTAGTCCAAATAGCCAAACGCTTACGAGTAGTAAGCGGCTCCACAGGAAGAAAGCTGCAGGAGGAAACCAGGGATCAGGTTGAATTTCTGTTGAGTAAACTGAGGGAGTATTCCCCTAAGGAAACTGGAACATTCGCTGGTAAATGGGATATAGATAGAAGGCATATCAATCAAAGACCCGGTGCCATAACTTCAGTAACTGTTATTAATGATGGTTTGGAGTATTCTTCAGCTATAGAATACGGCGTAATTCCTGGCAACAGGCCCTGGCCTAGTGTTCCCCGTAAGAAGTCAGGGAGAGCTAGGACAGTAGAGTCACAAGGTAGAATATGGTCTTCTACAGCAGAACTTGGTGTAGTAGCTCAGCTTACTGACGCTGACAAAAGGCAAATGCAGACTGCTATAGGTAGGGCCAGCTATGAAATGCTGGATAGGGCTTTAGATGCAAGATAATAGAGAACTAGGGCTATTAGCCATTTTTGAAAGAGTAAAGATTGCTAAGAACTCCGGTGCTCTTGCTGTGGCTGCTTTCAAGCGGTCACCGACAGTACCTATAGCTGAAGCACACTTACCATGCATATTCATGATAGAAGGAGTAGATGACATAGTTAAGCCTTCTACCAGAAACCCACTAGGGTACCCAGCATACAGGGATCTGGAAGTGACACTAGAGATAATCTCAAATGCCACAACAGACGTAAAAGAATTATATAGGAACGTGAGAGTTGCTGTATTTAAAGATGGTGCTGTAGTAACGAATAATACCTTCATTCGTGAAACCCGCACAGAAGGTCCGACAGGGTACGGATTGCCTGATGTACTGGGCATGAGACTCGTACTGATACTAAGCTACATGGATGAAGGGATATAGTACCGTCAGGTAAAAGTAGATTGTGTATGGTGTTCATACCAGTCAATCGTTGTAAAATAAATAGTAACAGGAGAATACATCATGGCAACAGCACCAAATACAGACAACTACAGTCTTGGTAAGGGAGTTATTTATTTCGATGAGAAGGGCTCTAACGGCCTGTACAAAGGCGAGCGTGACCTTGGTAATGCTCCCGCCTTCTCATTCAACATTGCACTGGAGAAACTGGATCATTTTAGTTCTCGCGGTGGTTTGAAAGCTAAGGACAAGCAGATCATTTCTCAGATCACTCCTGGGGTTACATTCACCCTTGATGAGTTGAACAAAGAAAATCTTGCTATGCTCTCACTGGCTGATATTATTGAAGTAACTCAGGTAGCAGGCTCTGCGGTTGCTGAGACTGTTGTTGGTCATCCTGGAAAACGTAGCCAACTGGTTCATAGAAACATAGGCACCATGAAGATTACTCATGGTACTGTTACTGCCGGGCCATTCGTGGTTGGTAACGTTATCACTCAGGCTACCTCTCTGGCTACTGGTTCCATTGTAGCTGTTGGTGCCGGGTTCATTCAGGTTGCTGTAGCCTCAGGCACATTCAGCATGACTGCCGCTGTCCTTACCGCTACTCAGGGTACAGCTGGTTCTGCTACTACAGCTAACGCCCCTGCCAGTGCCACTGTCGCCCCAGTGTTCGTTCCAGGCGTGATTGCAGTTACTGGTACAGCTGGTACTCCTGTCTATGTACAGGGTACCGACTATGTAGTAAATGAGGATCTGAAGGACGCTACAATCGGCCGTATCATGATCATTGACACTGCTAACGGCGGATCCATTGCTGAGGGTACTGAGCTCAAAGTAACCTATGGTTATGCTGCTTCTACTTACACTACAATTCAAGCTTTCAAAAATACTCAGATGGAAGGCAAGCTTCGCTTCGTTTCTGATAACCCAGTTGGTACCCAGATGGAACTTCAGGTATGGCGCTGCTCTTTAGCACCAGACGGAGATACTTCCATGATTGGGGATGATTGGTCCACATTGGGCTTCACTGGTGAAATACTGAAAGACGAAGTTGGGCATCCTGATTCTCCTTACATGGAATTCACTATTGCTTAAGTTCAGCTCTACTATACAGTAGGTAATGAAAAGCCCGTAGCCAAAAGCTACGGGCTTTTTCTTTTGTACCAACTATACCTGCATTAGACTTGCGGTATCTTTCGTTACTTTGTAAAATTGATTTTAGTAAAAAGAGCGTCCTGCTCTATATCGCGGTTTGGCAGCAAACCGCAGCATTAAACTCAATTCAATGGAGGCCCAAGATGGCTCGTACACGTCTAAACGTAGACTGGGATTCACTTTTCCCAGGCGACACTCTCACAATCGGATCCGCTCAAGTTGTTATTAAACCTTTAGGAATCCTTGCTCTGGCCACTGTTGCCAAGCAGCTTAAAGGGTTCGCTGCTATTATCTCAGAAGAAGGTATTACCTGGGAAAACTACGGCACTCCTGAAAACATCATCAAACTCGCATCTATCTTACTTGATCAATTCCCTGCTGTTATTGCTGAGGCTTCTAATATTGAGGAAGAAGACGTAGTTCGTCTTCCACTTGAGCATATTGTAGCACTGGTGGATAAAATCTTTGAGGTCAACCTGAAGTCAAGGGATGATCTTGAAAAAAACTTTCTATCTTTGGCCGGGAAGTTTCAGAAGACAGTAAAGACGAAGAAGTAGATCTTGCTGCTCTTGTCCAGACTCTTATAGAGTCTGGACACTCCTGGACAAATATTAAGGACTACTCGCTTTCTGAAATAGGGGTGTTCCTTAAAGCAGTTCTAAAACAGCGTGGCCCAGCTAAAGCAGATCAGTTAGCCCTGCTTTGGATGGCAAGTCACGTCGATCATAAACACTTACAAGAATTAACCAAAGAGTTCCAAAGACAAGGTCTTGCCCCTAAAACAAGGGAAGAGCTGGAACTAGCAGAAGTACAAGATAACTGGAAAAGATTGTCAGCATTCATGGGTAATAGGAAATAGACATTATGGCGGCTACTAAGAATATAGAACTGTCGGTTAATATAGTAGGTAACATCAAGGAAAAGTTCGAAGCTATTGCTGCTAGCTTTGAGAAGCAAATTGTTGTTATTACGAACATAACTGATCAGCTTGGGAAGGTAGCTACTACTGCGACTACGGCCGCTAACGCTATGACCGCCTTCAAAGACGGTCTGGCCGCTATAGTTGTCCCTAAAGCTTTGACTGAGCTGAAGCTTCCTGAGTTCAAAGTTCCTGATCTTGATAAGTTTATAGCGGCCTTAGATAAGCTGAAAAATGTCACGGTTGATACCGCTAAAGTAAAAGAAATATCAACATCCCTTGAGTCCCTGTCTACCGTAAAAGCTCCAAACTTATCTGCTTTTATTAGCCAAATAGAAAAGCTTAAGACTTCTGGTGGTGCAGAACTATCTACTAACATAGCGGCACTGAAGAAGCAGTTAGGGGACCTGTCTAAGATAGACGCTACCAAAATAGAGGGCATTTCAAAAAAGCTTCTTAAGCTGCAGGGGTCAACAGTACCAGGGACTGGCAAAAACCTTGAGAGTATTGTAGCCGCGCTTGGTAAGTTTTCGGCAGTTAACCTACCGCTTATGTCAGATTTTTCTAAGGGCCTAGAGCGGATTGGGAAACTCAATGTTACAGGGGCAGCTACTGGTATTAACGGAATAGCCGAAGCTCTGGCAAAAATGAATGGGGCGCAACTCCCCAAAATAGAGCAGTTGGTAGCTGGGTTCACTGCACTGATAAACCTTGATATAAACAAGGTTGTGCAGCGCATAGCAGAACTTGCTAAAGGTATAGCCACCCTTGAGAAGTCCGGTACCCTTAAAGTATTCGCTACATTTGCTAATGATCTGAGTCAGCTGCATGCTAAGCTGAATGCTGTTATCACGCCACTGCAAGACGTAGCCAAGGCGCAGGCTGATGTAGGTAAACAGGCTACAGTCGCTAGTACTAAAATGGGCGGGTTTGCCGGGCGTCTGCTTGAATACGGGCAGTACCGCGTAGTTTCCACAGCTATCAGGGCAATACAGGACGCATTCGTAGGTGTCGGTACAGTCATAAAAGATTACGACCAGTCACTTAAGGATCTACAGGCCGTAACTTCTGCTACTACAGCTGAAGTTGGGGTAATGAGTGAGAAAATGCTGAGCGTCGCTGAGACTACTAAGTTCTCAGCTTCTGAAGTAGGCAAAGGTATGTTGGTACTTGGACAGGCAGGTTTCTCAGCTTCTGAATCCATAGACACCATTCAAGCGGTATCAGACTTAGCCACAGGTACTCTAGCTGATATGGCCATGACCGTTGACCTTGTATCAACTGCCATGCGGGTATTCGACATTGCTGCAGCTTCCTCAGGGCACGTAGCTGATGTATTCGCTACTGCCGTCAATAAGTCAAAGCTGGACATTGAAAAGCTTAATACCGCATTCAACTACGTAGGCCCAATAGCGCAAGACGCTGGGGTATCATTCGAAGAAACATCAGCTGCACTGATGACGCTCGCGAACTCAGGTATGCGAGCTTCCACCATTGGTACGTCACTCCGTAATATGTTCTCACTGCTGGTAGATCCTTCTGATAAGCTCAAAGCAGCAGCTGAGCGTGTTGGCGTTTCTATTGAGCAGTTGAATCCCAGTACTAACAGCCTGTCTACCGTCATTGCCAACTTAGGTACCGTAGTCCGTGGGGCTGGTGACGCTTTTGACCTGTTTGGTAAACGTGGAGCTTCTGCTGTACTTACGCTGGTCGACTCAGGAAACGGGTTCGATAAAATGCTTGCCGCTGTCGGGGAGTCAGGTACAGCAGCAGCCATGGCCGCAATCCAGATGGAAGGCCTGGGAGTAATGTACAAGAACTTACAGGATCGTGTAGGCCTTCTTGCTATTGCGTTAGGTAACGCCGGGATTACTGACGTACTGAAAGTTTTAGTGACCGCAGCTAAGGAAGCGGCGGCTGCTTTAAGCTTCTTTATAAACTCAGCGGTTGGTGGGGCGATCACTAAATTCGCCATATTCGGAGCTAGCTTAGCTTCTTTGCTGGTAATAGGGAATACTGTACGCATAGGCCTTTCAGCTTTAAACGCGGCTATGGCAGCAAACGTCGTAGCTGCTGAAGCGTCGGCTCTAGCCACCATGGGGCTGTCTAGACGGCTGCTTGTACTAATGAACCCCATGGTGCTTATACCAAGGTTATTTACAGGGGCTGCTGCTGCTATTGGGTCATTCACTACATTTATGATACAAGCAGATATTGCTGCTGTTACCTTGTCTGGGACACTTGCTGTTGTGCTGTTACCATTAGTAGCTGTAGCCGGGGCTTTGGCCTTCGCTATAGCCTCACTAGACGATTTTGCTAAGTCTTCACAAGCGGCTTCAGAAAAGGCTATAAAGTTCGACTCTTTATCAGCTGGTATAGCAGAGTACGAAAAAAGAGTAGGTGGCCTGGCTGCAGGCTCAGTAGAGCTTAAGGACGCCAATTTAGCTTTACGTAAACAGCTGATAGATACAGCACTAAGTAACTCAGACGTAGCTGACACAGCACTGGCGGCTGCTAACTCCATAGACTTATTCTCAGGTAGTATAGATAAGGGTGCCACGGCCCTAACAAGGTACAAAGAACAGATTAACTCCCTACAAATGGAAAGCTTAGCCAAGGCACATAGGGATGCAGTACAGTCTATGGCCAATCAGGTAGGGGTACTTAGTAGAGTATGGGCTGGGTTTTTCAGTAGAATGCATGCAAGCATGTCCGCCTTAAAAATAGTCATGACAGTAGTACTTGACTACGATAAAGGTAAGATTGCAGAGCTTACTGCAGAGATGAACGCCTACGGCAATGAGTCAGCTTCTAGCTCCGCATTCATGGAGGCAATGGATAAGAACCTGAAAACCACAAGCGATCTTGCTGACAAGTTCACTGAGTTAAATGCCATTGGGTTCACTAAATTATCTGAAGAAGGGAAAATACTCTATAATACGCTGAAGCAGAACAAAGAAGCTGCAACAGCCATTATTGCAAATCTAATGACCACTGGGCAAATAACGCTGGACACCCCAGCGGAGGATGTAGAACGCATTGTAAAAGGGCTCACTAATTCAGCTACAGCCGCAAAGGAAGTGATTTACCTTCTGAACAAAATGCGTGAGGGTACTCCAGCCACTAAAGACGTAGGTACTATGCTGGTGGAAGAGTTCAAGAACGGAAAGGGTGCTATTGTAGACTTCTTGCCGACCTATGAGAAACTTGGCGGTACGTTTAAGAAAGGTGAACAAGAGCGGCTGCTGGCTATTCAGGCTGAGCGCAAAGCTACCTCAGAAAAGTATGCAGAAGCAGAGGCGTTGTACAGATCTAACTTAGCTTTAGGGGCTGACGAACTGGAAGCTGCTGCATTGTTGCAGACTGCTAAGCGAGCTATAAATGATGAAGCCTCCATGAATAACAAGAAGGCTTTAGACGATCATAGAACAGCTGTAGTACAGAAGATAAAACTGGCTGAGGAAGAAGCTGAAAAGGCTATAGAAGCTGCCAGAAAGAAGTACTCAGGTATAGAGAATGTAGCCAGGCTGAGTGCCGCTATTCAAGCTACTCTAGATAACAATATAGCTAAAGAGAAAGAGAGTAGCGAAGCAGCTGCTAGAAAAGTAGCCAACACTTTCGGTTACGTAGGGGCTAAAGCTGAGCAAATCGCTGAGATTAAGGAAACTTCAGCTGCTAAAATACAAGCTCTAAAAGATACAGCTGCCCAAGAGCTGGAGCTCGCTAAAGACAATAAAGAAGGGCAGGCGCGGTTAGGTAAAGAGCTTGCTGATATTCAGATAAATCTCGACAAGAAAGTAGCAGAAGCTCAGTTAGATGCAATGAGCCCTGCCCAGCTGAAAGAGCAGTACCAGACTCGTGTAGCATCAGCTAGAGTTGCAAATGCTGAAGAGCTGCAGAGCATAGCTTTACTGGAAGCCAACGGGACTTTGATTAAAGAAGAAGCAGACGCCCAGCGCTTTGCTTCCACCCTGAAGTTTAATGACATGGAGCTGGCAGCTGCTAAAGCTCTACAGGAAGAGCTCAATAAGCTCGGTGCCGGTGCTAGTGATAAAGAAAAAGAAGACGCCAATCAGCAAGTACTGAAAATGTACGCCGCACGCACTGAGTTCGTTAACAAGGAATTGGTTAAGCAGGTAGAAGCCGAGACTAAGGCATCTGAGGCAATAGATAAGTTAAATGAGAATGCCCTTAAGAAAGCTGAAAAGGATCTAGTAGCAAGGGCCGAAGCAGACAAGAAGTACGCTGATGACAAGGCTGCGGCCTGGAAGACGCTGCAAGACAAACTCAGTGACATAAGCCATAAAGCCGCCCTGCGTGAGGAAGAAGACCGAAAGAAAGCGTTGGAGGCCACTCAGAAGTTGGCTTCTGACAAAGCTTCCACTACGGCTTCCGGGGAAGACAAGATTCGTGCTATACGGCAACGAACAATGTCTGACAAAGAAAAGGAAGTAAGTAACTCCAGAGCAGCTTCTAATAAACTAGCAGAAGGTATAGAGTTAGTAGAGCAGGCTAGAAAAGACGGGGATTTAGCCGCTTTAGCCCGTGGTAAAGACCTGATTAAACAAGCTGGTGATATTGGTGGCGCTCTTGCTGATCAAGAGAAAGCCATAGGGTACGTAGCAAGAACCACTGAGGAACTTAATAAGGCGCGGGATACAGAGGAGTACTTAAACAATCTTAAGAAAGAAGAAGAAGCTCAGAAAAAACTGTCAGAAGAAGCTAAAGCACGTAGTGACGCCAATAGGCAATACTTTGACACGCTGCAGAAAATGGATGATGCATTCAAGCGGGTTATGGATGCTGAGAAGGAGATGCACAAACTTGCTGCCAAGAACCTTGACGTGGAAATTGGAAAGTGGCAGAAGAAGTTAGAAATAGCACAGCAGCTACAGGCCACAATAGCGGCTACTGCCACAGCTGGTACTGCCCCTGCTAATACCGCCCGGCAGCCTAATGGTTCAGCAACGTATACTAATGCTCAGGGTCAGCAGGTAACTTCTCAGGCTAGTACGCAGACTACTCCTAATATAGCTGGCCCAGTAGTGCAGCAGTCCGCTGAGGCAGTTCAGGCTATACGCAAGGTTGGGGACACCTGGACTAACGTAGCTGACGGTATGACAGCCAAGGCTGAACCTACTGGCAAAGCGCTTGCTACCCCTGTTGCTACTGCTACAGCTGGTTATGAGAAATTCATAGTAGCAACTAACGCCGCTGGTCAGCAGGTGATTACCACAGCTGCCACCATGTCCACCGGATTCTCATCCATAGGCGAAATAGTAAAGACTGAGGCGTTGACTCCTATAAACCAGTTGGGCGAGGCAGCGGCCAAGGTATCTGCTACCCCCATGTCCCTGGAGATAGAAGATAACACGCAAGAGATGGTAGAAGGCCTTAAGGAGCTGCAGTCTCAGTACAGCAAACTGGGTACTGAGAAGAATGGTACTGTAGTGTTTTCCCAGGCTGAAGTACAGATAGGGAAAGAGATAGTGGCGGAAGCTTCGAAGATATTCGAAGTTATGGATACTGCGTCAGCCCAGCAGCAGGTTCGGGACATGATGACCATTTATAACACAATGGTCAAGAACGGTACTGCTTCCAGCCAAGAATTAGCGGACTCGTTTGATATAATTAAGGAGAAAGCCGCCGCTATAGGTAACGGAGTTGAGCTTACGTTCTTGCGTGACGCCAATCTAGAAAGCAAGCAGTACATGGTACTGTTAGATGAGACTGGCCAGAGAGTGACTGGTTTGAGTAAGACCATCCAATCCAATCCGTTTAAGCTAGGGTTTGACGCTTCTGCTATATTCCAGAACCTCAGCCTGATCCCTGGGGCTATGGATGTAGTTCGCCAGAATGCGGCGCAGGGTATAACACTGCAGATGAATGCGGACGAAGTGACCAACAAAATAGCTGAGTCTAAAGAAGCACTTGACGTATTCCAAACGGACGCATCTATCCCTTCTACACTAGAAATAGGAGTAGATGATTCAGCGTTTTCTGATGCAGCCGAGCAGATGTCAGTCCTCCGCCAGACTGCAGAAGAAGAGCCAGTAGTAGTGGAAGTAGCGACAGAAGACGCCGCTGGGGAAGTGGCAGACGTCTACGAAGAGTTATATGCGCTGCAGGAAGAAGCGGCGACGCCTATGGAACTCGGGGCCATTGAGTCAGATGAAGTATTCGCAGGCGCTTCTGAGCAGATGGCTACGTTCCGGCAGGATGTAGAAGGCACTCCGTTGAAGCTGTCGGCTGATACGGACTCCCTTAGTACCGATCTGAAGAGTGTTGTTGATAACACCCTAGGCACCAGCATTAAGGTAGCGTTTGAGCCTGAAGGTTTTCCGGAGTTCACCAATAACTTCAGTGGATTGGTGAATGATGCGCACAGCATAAACTGCAAACTTCTTGTGAATGGTAAAGACGCCACAGAAGTGATAGAAGGGCTCAAGGCTTCATTGTCTGAGCTGTCCGAAGAAGAACCCACCATCACCGTGATCGTCGCTAGGGAGCTATTTGACAAGCTCCTGGAAGACATTGCGGACAGTGAGGGAAAAGACCTTGAGGTTAAGGTAGAAGTTGATGGGGCTGAGGACGTAGAAAAACTAAATGAATGGCTGACCGGTGTGTACTCTAAAGATGTCGCGGTAAACGCTGCGGCTGACGGCGAAGAAGAAGTCCAGACATTGGCTGACACCATAGCTGAGGTTGTAAATAAGGCAGTTAGCGTTACTGCTACCGTTCTTGGAATGCCTACCCTTCAGAAGTTACTTGATATGCTTGCTTCTTTACGTAACCGGACGGTTATAGTTACCACCAAGTACGTTACAGTTGGTTCCCCGTCTGGGTACGCTGAGGGTGGTAGTGTATTCAATAAGCTGCCGTCACCGTACATAACAAAAGGCGGCGGCACCAAGGATGATGTTCCAGCAATGCTGATGAAGGGCGAGTTCGTATTGAAGCAGTCAGCAGTTAGGAAATACGGGGTTGATTTCTTACGGGCTCTGAACCAGGGAGTGCTTGGCATAGGGCATTCCATTCAACCTAAAATGTATGAAGCAGGTGGCTACGTTAGTAATATGGCTACCGGGCTTTCTGACGCAGGCCTGATGGCCGTGCGTGGGGCTCAACTGCGTTCTAACCCAAAGATCCCCTTGACTCACGGCGGTGTTACTTACCACATCAATGCCCCGTCATTTCATCAGCACGTTGAGGATCAGGTTAATTCCCAGAAGACCGTCAGGGGTAAGACCCGTGCCCTTAACTTGATGAGTTCATTCAACAAAATAGTACCAAGAATGAGCACTGGCGGTTCAGCAGAACTTCTGGCGCAATTCGATCAGGAAAAACGTATAACCACTTCCATGTACAATGAGGACATAAACTTCGCCAGGGAAAGCGGTAACGATCAGGAAGTGTTCATACTGGAAATGGAAAAGCTCCAGTTAGAGCAGTTGGCTACTACGTTAGCAGCCACCCTAGGCCAGATCAAGATTGACTACGAAGCAGACATGCTCTCAGCAACAGCGGATCTTGAAGACAAAGTTGCGGACTTCCAGGAAGAAAAGGATGAGGCAGCGGCAGACTACGCTGAGGCTATGGCTGATCTAGCTAAAGAACGGGCTGATATAGACAGGGCGTACTTGAAAGAAAAGGCAGCGCTTGACAACTCCCTGAAGAAGGAAGAGGCCAGCTACAAGTACCTTACTGGAACCTTTAGGACATTTAAGACCTGGAGCAACGTAGGCCTCACGGCAACCCCCGTATACGAAACACAGACGCGTGGTTCTAAGGCTGAAATATCCACTGCTGCTGTTAAGGTAGCTGAGGCTAAAACTAATCTGGCAGTGTTGGAAAACTCATATAAGGGTGATACTGCCGTAGAAGACCAGAAGGAAGATGCCGAAGAAAGTAAGGTTGCCAACGTAAATAATAAAGCCACCAGGGGAGTGGCTAGGGTCCAAGGCCAATTCGCTAGGCAAAAAGAAGTGTATGATAGCAAGTTTACTATTCAGACTATCAATGAGACTGCCAGCAGCAAAAGTGAAGGTGACATCATCTCTGCACAGGCGCAGTTCGACGTGCAGAAGAACTCCAGAGATACTATTCACCAAGTAAACAAGCTGGAACTGGAGCTTCAACTGGAACTTATAAAACTTCGTCAAAGGTACGAAGAGCTTATACGTTCGCAGGAATCTGAGTCTTCAGCCAGTACTACTACGCTGTCTAAACCGGCTGGGCAAGCTCTTGGTATCAAATACTGGTTGAACTCTGGTGGACCAGTAGGCTACCCAAAAGGGAAGAAGCGCAAGGTTGATAACGTATTGGCAATGCTGACCCCCGGTGAGTACGTGTTGAATGAGGAAGCTGTTCAGCATTACGGCGCTGATTTCATTGACGCCCTTAACAACCGTGAGGTCGATCCTGATTACGGCGCATTCCCATCATTCCTTGATGCCCCTAAAACGGTCAGTATGCCGTCTACAATCAACGGAACTACTTATCACGTCAATGCCCCTTCGTTTCATAATAAGTTGGCTGACAGGACTTCTAACCTGCTTTCTGACGAAGGTAACGCCCATGCCCTGAGTATGGTTAAAACATTCTCAGAAGCTGTACCTCATTTAGCAGTTGGCGGTGACATTGGCGACGCTCAGGCTCAGCTCACATTTGAACTAGACAACACTACTGAAGAGTACAACCAGAAGATCAAGTATGCTAAGGAAACTGGACAGACTGATCTTGCGTATATACTGGAAAATGAGAAAATAGAACTGGCCATGATTGCTGAAGAGCTCATGTACACCTTGCAATCCCTGCAAGACGAGCGTGACTGGGCTATTATGGAAGCTGAGCAGACTTTAGAGTCAGATTTGTTGCAGGACAAAATAGACTACGAAGAAAAAATGATGGACATAGCGCAGTCCAAGTTAGACGCCCAATTCGACATGCAGGATAAGATTGCTGACGCTGAGGACGCTATAGCTACAGCCAACGCTGAGTTTAAGACAGAGCAGGATGCATACCAGGCTTCATTGCGGAACCCCGGCTTAGGTAAACCATACACCAGTAAGGTAGTTACCGCATTGCAGGAGTGGTGGGGTGGTGCTATGTCTGGCTCCAAGATTAACGGCGGGTACGCAATGGATCTTAGCTCAGAAGGAGGGTGGAGTAGGTTACAGTCCCAGATAAACAGCTATACACCGGCTAAACCTAGCTTTGTTAGCAGTGCGTATGGAAGTAGCTATGTAACCCGTAATAATGCTAATGTAGCAGCGTCTGCTGCATCTAACGCATCTACACAGCGGTCGTTAAGTAATGCGCTCAGCGACTTCAAGATACAGTACTACGAGGCTGCAGAGAAAGAAAAAGGTGTTACGATCACTGCACCTAACCCAGCCAGGACGCAGTCAGTACTAGCCACTAAGACAGCAGCTAAGGCGTTGCTCATGCGGCAGTACGCAGCTCTGAACGGGTTGTACCAGAAGCAAGAAGCCCTAGCCGGGACTACATACACCAACAGTGACGTGCATGCTACCCACGTTAGGGATAATTCTTTAGTAAAGGCCGCAAGAGTCTTCGAAACTGGCACGTACAAAGGCCAGCACACAGCTGAGCTAGACACTGCTAAACTGCGGCTTGATACTGCCAAAGAATATGCTGACCGCGAAGCCGACATGATTAACGAAGTCAAGCTCCTTGAAGTGGAATTAGCTAAGGCGCTATTCGACCTGAAGAAGAGTTACGGAAGTTCCAGTAACGGTGATTCCGGTGTTAAATACTGGCTTAATTCTGGCGGTAGTGTAGGCTACCCATCAGCGGCTAAAAGGGGAGTAGACTCAGTACGAGCCATGCTTACCCCGGGTGAGTACGTAATCAAAGAATCAGCAGTTCGTAAATTAGGTTCAGGATTCTTCGATAAGATAAATAATATGCAGTTCCCGCAGCTGCAGTTCAACGCTGGTGGTTTGGTAGATACTCCAGCAATCGCAGCTTCCACTAGCGGGTTCATGGGTATGGGCGGTTCTGACACCCTTCTTGGTACCGTAAACCTTGGGGTTGGTGACAAGATTATACCAGTCAAGGCCGACATGAAATTAGCGCAGTCCTTGCTGAAAGAGTTCAAGAAAATGGGAATGAGAATAGCATGATAACTATCAATGGCATAACATTACCAGATGAGTTAATATGGGTAGATGAATACGAGTGGTCAACAGTAAAAGCGACTACGAAAAGAACTGTCCAAGGCAAGCATATTGTGCTAAGGTCGTTGATGCCATCTGACGCTGGTCGTAGTATCACGCTGACTTCAGACAACTCCTGGACGTCAAGGCTGCTGATACATGAACTGCACTTGTTATCTAATGAGGTAGACCTTTCGCTGTTCCTGCAAATGCATGACGGACGGTCATACTTGTGTAAGTTCCGGCATTGGGATCCACCCTGCTTACAGGCTGAGCTATTAGTACCAACAGCATTTCCA
>JFJP01001221.1_pt2 | contig 23102 bp, 24 predicted proteins | sample 431651 | NCBI WGS metagenome assembly JFJP01 (sample SAMN02602958, study PRJNA72255) | Microbial mat metagenome, whole genome shotgun sequencing project. | biome: fresh water; feature: sink hole; material: water; isolation source: purple microbial (photo- and chemosynthetic) mats found in...
TAGATTCCTCTAAAGTTGGTGAAAAAGCAAAAGCAATTATCGCTAAAAGTGCAGAAAAAGTAGAAGAACAAGCTAAAAAGGTTAAAGAAGCTACGAAGAAATAAAAAAACGAATCCTCACAATTTTTTTTTTTGTGAGGATTCGTTTATATCTATCAATGCACAATTAAGGCTCTATATTACTTTCTTATCTTTTGTTCCCATTTCCAAGCACTTGCCAAACCATCTTCTAATGTTGATTGCGCTTTCCAGCCCAAAACGGTATTAGCTTTATCGGTATTAGCATAAGCCGAAGTAATATCGCCTTCTCTTCTGCCCACAATTTTGTAATTCAGTTTTTGTCCAGAAACTTTTTCAAAAGCAGTAATGACCTCTAAAACTGAACTTCCTGTTCCTGTTCCTAGATTAAAGGTTTCAACTTTATCTGCATTTTGTTTGTTTAAAAGTCGTTTTAATGCTACAACATGCGCTTTTGCCAAATCAACCACGTGAATATAATCACGAACGGCTGTTCCATCGGGTGTTGGATAATCGTCACCATAAACCGAAAGTTGCTCACGCATTCCAATAGCAGTTTGCGTGATAAATGGCACTAAATTTTGAGGAACACCAAGAGGTAATTCTCCAATCTCGGCTGAGGAATGTGCCCCAATTGGATTAAAATATCTTAATAGAATAGAGTTAATATTAGAAACCTTAACCACATCAGTAATAATTTCTTCGCCTATTTGTTTAGTATTGCCATAAGGCGACATTGCTGGTTGCACCGAAGCATCTTCTGTAATCGGCATTTTTTCGGCTTGACCATAAACGGTACACGAAGAACTAAAAATAAAATTCGGATTCGCTAACTCTTTCAATTCCTGAAGCACATAAACCAAGGCATTGATATTGTTTTCGTAATACAACAACGGATTTTCAACACTTTCGCCAACCGCTTTTGAGGCTGCAAAATGAATTACTCCAGCAACATCATTATGTTTTTTAAAGAATTCTTGAACTGACGCTTTATCTCGCAAATCCATTTTTTCAAAAATGGGTTTTTTTCCTGTAATTCTTTCAATTCCATCCAAAACACTTTCCGATGAATTTGATAAATTATCAATGGCTACCACTTCAAAACCTTCATTTTGTAATTCAACAACTGTGTGCGAACCTATAAAACCTAAACCTCCTGTTACTACTATTTTCATTACTTTCTCGTGATATTTTTTTGATTTGTTATTTCAAAACCTAACAAATTATGTTTGTTCTTATCATAACAAACGTAATAAATTGTTAAATCATTTTCTCTTAAATATTCTAATTCAGGATTTGAATCATAATCTTTTTGTGCAGCAAATTTTGTTTTCTTATCTAAAAGCAACGCATTAAATTCCTTACAATCCTTATCTTCATTGATTAAAGTGCAAACATATAGTAATCCAAAATTATTCTGAACTGCAAATTCATCTATTTCATCCAAACGGATTTCTGAATTAATCATTACAGGACATTTACTATTTAATTTACTCGAAATTTCTTTAATAACTTCTTCAGTAGAAGTTATGGAAGAAATTAAATGTTTTGTTGTAAATAAAACAATAGAAAACACAGTAACAAAAAAGATGGTTTTAAATATTACTTTTTTATTTAAATTAATCAATTTCATGAATTAAACAAACTCTAAAACCGAATCTGTTATAAATTTAATCTGCTCATCATCTAATTCAGTGTGCATTGGCAACGCAATCACTTCTTTGCATAACTGATTGGTTACTGGAAAATCTTCTTCTTTATATCTCGAATCCGCATACGCTTTCTGACTGTGCAACGGAATTGGATAATAAATGGCACAAGGAATTCCTTTTTCTTGCAAATATACTAATAATCCATCACGTTTTCCATTCATAATTCTGATAACATATTGATGAAAAACATGGCAATCGCAAGTTTCACAAATTGTTGGTGCCCAAATATTCGGATTTACACTTAATGCCAAACTGTATTTTCTTGCTGCATCTTGACGTGCTTTATTGTATGTATCTAAATGAGGTAATTTTGCTTTCAATACTCCAGCTTGAATACTATCCAAACGCGAGTTTACTCCTACTACATCATGATGGTACCTTTCATACATTCCGTGATTTACAATACCTCGTAGCGTATGAGCTAATTGATCATCGTTTGTAAAAATCGCTCCTCCATCGCCATAACAACCTAAATTTTTTGATGGAAAAAAAGAGGTAGCACCCACATGACCAATTGTTCCAACTTTAGTTTTAACACCATTTTTATTGGTATAATCTGCTCCAATAGCTTGGGCATTGTCTTCTATTACATACAGATTGTGTTCGTTTGCAATTTCCATAATCGCATCCATATTAGCAGCTCTTCCAAATAAATGCACCGGAACAATTGCTTTAGTTTTTGGTGTAATGGCTTTACGAATTCCATCCAAAGAAATATTCATATTATTAAAATCGACATCAACCAAAACCGGAGATAATTGCAACAACGCAATCACTTCTACTGTAGCAGCAAAAGTAAAATCGGCAGTAATCACCTCATCGCCAGGTTTTAAACCTAGTCCCATCATGGCAATTTGCAACGCATCGGTTCCGTTGGCACAAGGAATTACGTGTTTTACGCCCAAATATTCTTCTAAATCTTTTTGAAATTGATGCACCAAAGGTCCGTTTATATAGGTATTCGTTTCTAAAACATCTTGAATAGAAGCATTCACTTCTACTTTTATTTTTTCGTATTGACCTTTCAAGTCAACCATTTGTAGTTTTTTCATTCTAAAAAATTTATGTACAAAAATAAGAAATAAAATTTAGATACATATTTATTATATTTGTATTAAATAAAAATGAAAATGGAAACTGTACTATTTAAAAGTAATTCTAAAAAAGATATGAATTTATTGATAAGTCTTGCCAAAAAAATTGGTGTTGAAGTAAAAAAAATTTCTTCTAAAGATGATTATATTGATGAAAATTCTGTTGAATATGAGTTGAAAGTGGAAAGAAATCTTGAACGGATAATGGATGAATGTCGCAATTCTCCGAGTGTAAACTTCGAAGCTATTCAAAAAGCATTAAACAAATGGAAGTAGATTTCACTAAACATTTTCTTAAGATATTAGAAAACTTAAAAGATGAAGATTTACTTCAAAAAATTCAAGAATCAATTGAAAATGTAATTAAAGCTAAATCAATTTTAGAAATTTCCAATATAAAAAAACTATCTGGACACAAAGTGTATTATCGAATCAAAATTGGAGATCATAGAATTGGAATAGAAAAAATTGAAAATCAAATGAAATTTTTAACTTTCTTACATCGCAAAGACATCTACAAAAAATTTCCTTAAATGCTTTTTCTATATAATTTAATTATACTTTTCGCTTCTCAAGTTGTAAAACTATTGGCACTTTTCAGTCCGAAAATGAAACTTTTTGTTGACGGAAGAAAAGAAGTTTTTTCAATTTTACAAAGCAAAATCAATCCAAACGACAAAACCATTTGGTTTCACGCAGCATCATTAGGCGAATACGAGCAAGGTATACCAGTTATTGAAAAAATAAAAATAAACTATCCAAATCATAAAATAGTAGTTACATTCTTTTCACCATCAGGTTATGAAGTTCGAAAAAATAATACAATTGCCGATGCTACTGTTTATTTGCCTTTGGACACAAAATCGAACGCACAAAAATTCATTAAAACTATACATCCAGAACTCGTTTTCTTCATTAAATATGAATATTGGCCCAATTATTTGAATGAATTAAAGAAACTTGAAATAAAAACCTACTTAATTTCTGGAATTTTCAGAGAAAAACAAGCGTTTTTCAAATGGTATGGCAAATTTTACAGAAACTCACTTAAAACATTCAACTACTTTTTTGTGCAAAACGAAAGCTCCAAAAATCTAATTCAAACTATTGGTTTCAATAACGTAAAAGTTTCTGGCGACACTCGTTTTGATCGCGTTGTTTCTATTTTAGGCAGCCATAATTCATTAGATTTTATAGAACAATTTAAAGACAACAAAACCACAATCGTCATTGGAAGTTCGTGGCCAAAAGACGAAAATTTATTGGTGAATTACATCAATAATGCATCAAATGAAATAAAATTCATCATTGCGCCACACAATATAAAAGCAGAGCAAATCTCAAATCTCAAATCTCAAATCACAAAATCTGCTGTGTTATTTTCTGAAAAAAGTACTATTGATTTATCAAACTTTAATGTTTTCATCATCGACACTATTGGAATTTTAACCAAAATATATTCCTACGCCGATATTGCCTATGTTGGTGGCGGATTTGGCAATCCGGGTGTTCATAACATTTTAGAACCAGCAACCTTTGGTGTTCCAATAATTATTGGTCCAAATTATTCGCATTTTGCAGAAGCCACTGCATTAGTGCATCAAGAAGGTTGTGTTTCAATCTCTAACCAAAATGAATTGAACGAAGCCTTTGATAATTTAATTTTCAACGAAGATGTTCGCCATGAAAAAGGACATATTTGTTCTACTTTTGTGCAAATGAATAAAGGTGCAACAGATGTTATTTTGAAACATATCAATTCCTAACAGGTTTTTTTCTAACCTGTTAGGAAAATAATAAAATGATTTGATTTCATAATTAACTATTTCCCAAATAAAAACCATTACATCGATGAAGCAAGATTTCTACGCCATGGAAAATTATATTATTGATATTGAGGTTTCAAAAAAAATATTCCAAGAAGTTATTCCAATGAAAATCTTGGTAAAGCATAGCTGATTTATTCAGAATACGAATTGCTTGAATAGGTAATGCTGACTTTTGTTTTTAGTTATGAATATGAAGAAAGAATTGCCTTAATCAACGAACTTTACATTAAAAGAATCTGCCAGAGGAAAAGGAATTGACGCCAAGACGTTGCAATTTATAAAAAAACAAATCCCTAAATTATCGTTAAAATTGCTCTAATTTGAGATAGATTATCACAATGAAAACGCACAAAAATTGTATCTTGCCAACGATTTTGAAGTTCATAATCGCAAATTATTAAAATACAAACTACACTAAACTATGAAATATTTTAAACTACTACTATTATTATTTGTCATTCAAACACAAGCGCAACAGGGCGGAATGTGGATTCCATCGATGCTAAAAGGAATGAACGAAGGCGAAATGAAAACTTTGGGAATGAAAATTTCTGCCGAACAAATTTATGCTATAAACCAATCGAGTTTGAAAGATGCCGTTCCTCATTTTGATGGCGGTTGTACTGCCGAAGTAATATCAGACAAAGGATTGATTTTGACTAATCACCATTGTGGTTTTGATAATATTCAAAGTCATTCAACTGTTGAGCACGACTATTTAACTAATGGTTTTTGGGCTTACAAAATGGAAGAAGAATTGCCAAACAAAGATTTGGAAGTAACTTTTGTGGTAAAAATTGAAGAGGTAACTTCTAAAATAATTGAAGGGACATCCAGTTTAACTTCGGAAGCTGAAAAGCAAAAGAAAATTCAACAAAATATTTCGGAATTAGTTAAAAATTCTCCTAAAGAAACTTGGCAAGAAAATCGTATAAAAACATTTTACGACGGAAATCAGTACCTATTATTTGTAGTAGAAAGTTATAAAGATGTTCGATTGGTAGGTGCGCCACCGAGTTCGATTGGCAAATTTGGTTCAGATACTGATAATTGGGTTTGGCCTCGTCACACAGGAGATTTTTCTTTATTCAGAATATATGCAGATAAAAACAATCGTCCGGCTACATATTCTGCCGATAATGTTCCTTACAAACCAAAACATTTTTTTCCAATTTCTATAGCTGGGTTAAAAGAAAACGATTTTACCATGGTTATGGGTTATCCGGGAAGAACTACAGAATATTTGCCATCGGTTGCGGTTAATCAAATTGTTGAAACCTTAAATCCTGCCAAAGTAGAAATTCGTGATGCTGCTTTGAAAGTGCAAGATCGTTTTATGAGAAAAGATCAAGCCATCAAAATTCAATATGCTGCTAAATATGCTTCGGTTGCTAATTATTGGAAAAAATGGATGGGAGAAACAAAAGGTTTGAAAAAAGCAAATGCGGTGGCAGCCAAACAAAAATTTGAGAAAGACTTTCAACAAAAAGTAGCAAAAGCAGGCAAACAAGCTGAATACGGAAATTTACTTTCAGAATTTGAAAAAAATTATACTGAAATTAAAGATTATGCTTTGGCAAGAGATTATTTTACCGAAGTTGCTTTAAGAAACACCGAATTACTTTCTGTTGGCTATAAATTGTATCAATTAGAACAACTTTTAAATTCAAAAGGAGAACAAGCATTTAATGATAGAAAAACAAATTTGTCCAACGGAATTGGAGATTTTTATAAAGATTATAATGCAGAAGTTGATAAAAATGTATTTGAGCAATTAATCCATTTGTACGCAACTAAATCGCCTAAACAATTTTTACCTGAAAGTTTGAACAACAGTAATGCGTCTCAATTGACAACTGATGTCTTTACCAATTCAAAATTAACATCCCTAGAAAAATTTAGGTCTTTATTAGAGGGAGATTCTAAAACAGTCATAGAAAAAATAAATGCAGATAAAGGATATCAAGTAATAAAATCAATGGCGGATGCGTATATTAAAAATGTAGCTCCAAAATATGACGAATTAAATTTGAAAAATAGTGCTTTGCAGCGAACTTATATGAAAGCCATTTTAGAATTAAGCCCAAAATCGGCTCGAATTTTTCCTGATGCTAATAGCACTTTACGAGTTACTTACGGAAAAATTAAAGGATACAAACCAAATGATGCGGTGTATTATGAACCCTTTACAACCTTAGATGGCGTTATAGAAAAATATGTTCCAGGCGATTATGAGTTTGATGTTCCTCAAAAATTAATTGATTTGTATAACACCAAAGATTATGGAATTTATGGTGTTAAGGGTAAAATGCCCGTTTGTTTTATTGCTACAAATCATACTACAGGAGGAAATTCAGGAAGTCCTGCCTTAGACAAGAACGGAAATTTAATTGGCTTAAATTTTGATAGAGTTTGGGAAGGAACGATGAGTGATGTTTATTACTCACCAGACATTTGCAGAAACATAATGGTTGATTGTAGATACATTCTATTTATTATTGATAAGTATGCCGGTGCAAAAAACATCATTAATGAATTGAGAATCATACAACCAGCCAAGAAAAAATAATTTTAATAAAATTTTAACTTTGGCACGAAATTTGTTAAGTAATAAAGCGGAATTCAAAGTTAGAATTTTTAAAAAAAGTTAAATAAAAGTTTTTTCGATTAAAAAAATTTATATCTTTGCTCCGAATTAATAATTAACCTTTTATATTAAATTAAGATGAAAAAAGTATTTTTAAGTTTAGCTGTTATCGCTGCATTAACTGTAGTATCTTGTAAACAATCAGAAAACCCTGCTGAAGGAACAACTGACACAACTGCTGTTGATACAACTGCTGCTGATACAACTGCTGCTGACACAACTGCTGCTGACACAACTGCTGCTGACACAACTAAAGTTGCTGAAACTCCAGCTACTGAAGCTCCAGCTAAAAAATAATTAGAAACTAGTTTTCTGATTACGAAAAAAATAAGCTCTGCATTGCAGGGCTTTTTTTTTGCTTTTTATTTTAAATTGATTCAAATATTTCTTCTGCAGGCGGAAAAATATTATTTTGATTTGAAAAATCAAGAACTTCCGATTTGTGTAAAGTTCGTTCTATTTCTGCTATTCCTTTTTCCATCAATAATTGTGTAGAATACTTTCTACTTACAGCAATTTCTGTTTCGTTTAAAATAATTTTAAAATACAGCTTACCGTTTTTTGATTTGAACTTCATAAAAAACAAATTAACCACCGATTTTTTTAACAATTCAATATGCTCTTCACATTCAAAACGCAATTCAAAATCATTGCTAACCAAAATGGCTTTACCTTTTCTAGAAGTAAATTCATATTTATAAAAACCATTTATTCTTTTACTAATAACAAAAGTACCCATATCAATTAAAAAACAGCATCAAATTAAAACAAAAAAGCTCCAAACATTATGTTTGAAGCTTTAGTACTCAGAGCGGGACTTGAACCCGCACGAACATTACTGCTCACTGGATTTTAAGTCCAGCGTGTCTACCAATTTCACCATCCGAGCATTATAGGTGGTTGAGCGAAAAACGGGGCTCGAACCCGCGACCTCGACCTTGGCAAGGTCGCGCTCTACCAACTGAGCTATTTTCGCATTTTCAAATTGTGTTAGAACAACAATACTTATACTGTATTGCGGATGCAAATGTAATATTAAAATTCAATAATACAAACGTTTTTTATAAAAAAATCTCCTTAAAAACATAACCTATTGAAAACCTATTTGTTACTTTTTTAGCAACATTCGTTTTATTTCATTAAGTTTCATTAACGCTTCTACTGGAGTTAAGGTATTAATGTCTAAACTCAGTATTTCCTCTTTTATTTCTTCTAATAATGGATCGTCTAAATTAAAAATGTTCAGTTGCATTTGCTTAGCCAGTTCGCCTTTATGGCTCGAGTCATCTTTTGCCGATTTTATTCCATGCAAAGCATCGCCTGAATGATTCTTTTCTAATTTTTTTAATAATTTTTGTGCTTTTTGAATTACAATTTGAGGCATACCCGCCATTTTTGCCACATGAATACCAAAACTGTGAGCACTGCCTCCTTTTACTAATTTTCTTATGAAAAGCACATTATCTTTTAACTCTTTTACTGAAACATTATAATTTTGAATGCGTGGAAGCATTTCGCTCATTTCATTCAATTCGTGATAATGGGTTGCAAAAAGTGTTTTTGGTCGAGCAGGATTTTCATGCAAAAACTCTGCGATTGCCCATGCTATAGAAATTCCGTCATACGTGCTTGTTCCGCGACCAATTTCATCTAAAAGCACTAAACTTCTATCGGATATATTATTCAAAATAGAAGCAGTTTCATTCATCTCTACCATAAAAGTAGATTCTCCCATAGAAATATTATCGCTTGCCCCAACTCTAGTAAATATTTTATCTACAACACCCATTCTCACCGCTTCTGCTGGTACAAAACAACCCATTTGAGCCAACAATACTATTAATGCTGTTTGACGTAAAATAGCCGATTTACCCGACATATTTGGTCCAGTAATCATAATTAGTTGCTGGGTTTCTCTGTCTAAATAAACATCATTAGCGATATAAGGAACGCCAACTGGCAATTGCTTTTCAATTACAGGATGACGACCATTGGTAATTTCTAATTCGAAAGTATCGTCAATAATTGGGCAAACATAATTGTTTTCTATGGCTAACTGCGTGAATGAAGTTAAACAATCTAACTGAGCCACCAAATTAGCATTCAACTGAACAGGCTTTATATAAGTAGCAATCCAATTGACTAATTGCTCGAAAAGTTGACTTTCAATTTGGTGAATTTTTTCTTCAGCACCAAGAATTTTGGTTTCATATTCTTTTAATTCCTCTGTAATGTATCGTTCCGCACTGACTAAGGTTTGTTTTCTAATCCAATCTGTTGGAACTTTGTCTTTATGGGTGTTTCTTACTTCTATATAATATCCAAAAACATTATTAAACGATATTTTTAACGAGGAAATTCCTGTGGCTTCAGATTCTCTTTTTTCAATTCCTTCTAAAAACTCTTTTCCTGAAAAAGCAATACTTCGTAACTCGTCTAATTCAGCATGAACTCCGGTAGCAATAGCATTTCCTTTAGAAATTGCCACAGGCGCCTCTTGATTTAAAGTTGACTTTATCTTTTCACGCAGCAACTCACAACTATGAAAGCTATCACCAATAACTCGAACCGCTTCTTGTTTAGATTCTAAAGCCAAGGTTTTTATCGGAATTATTGCATCTAACGACTCCTTCAAATAGACTACTTCTCTTGGTGAAACTTTTCCTGTTGCAATTTTAGAAATTAAACGCTCTAAATCGGAAATTTGCTTAATTTGATATTGTATTTTTTGAAGTATTTCTTGATTTTCTTTCAAATAAGCAACCACTTCATGACGACTTCTAATTTTATTAACGTCTTTCAAAGGTAATGCCAACCATCGTTTTAACAATCGTCCACCCATGGGCGAAAGCGTTTTATCGATAACATCAAGGAGTGTTACAGCGTTGGGATTATAACTATGATATAATTCTAAATTTCGGATGGTAAATCGATCCATCCAAACATAAGCATTCTCGGCTATTCTTTGAATACTTGTAATATGTTGCACTCTATTGTGCTGTGTTTCTGATAAATAATATAAAATAGCACCAGATGCAATAATTCCTTCTTGCAATTCTTCAACTCCAAAGCCTTTTAATGAATTGGTTTGAAAATGATTTATTAAAGTTTCTAAAGCATAATCTTCTTGATATACCCAGTCTTCTAAATAAAAAGTATTAAAATCTTCTCCGAAAACTTCTTTGAACTGATTTCTATTGTTTTTTTGAATTAGAATTTCACTCGGACCAAAATTTTGAAGCAACTTATCAATATATTCTTCATTGCCTTGCGCGGTTAAAAATTCACCTGTGGAGACATCAAGAAAGGAAATACCCAATTGCTTTTTCCCAAAATAAATGGAAGCTAAAAAATTATTGGATTTAGATTGCAACACCTCGTCATTCATTGCAACACCTGGAGTTACTAACTCTGTAACACCTCGTTTTACAATAGTTTTAGTCATTTTTGGATCTTCAAGTTGATCGCAAATGGCAACGCGAAGCCCTGCTTTAACAAGTTTTGGCAAATAGGTATTTATAGAATGGTGTGGAAAACCTGCCAAAGCCGTTTCTGTATCTGAACCAGCACCTCGCTTTGTTAAAGTAATTCCAAGAATTTTAGAAGCACGAACAGCATCTTCACCAAAGGTTTCATAAAAATCTCCTACTCTAAACAACAAACAAGCATCAGGATATTTCCTTTTTATCTCGTTGTATTGCTTCATTAATGGGGTTTCTTTCGGGTTTTTATCTTTAGATGACAAGGAATTTAATTTTAATTTTAGCTTACGAATTTAATTATTTAATATTAAATTTCATCATTAACATTTCATTTAATAAAAATTTAAGCTTCATTGTGATTGTGGGACATTTTTTTATATAAATTTGTGATGTTAAATTATTAATTTTTATAAAAATGAAAAAAATAGTACTCGTAGCAGTTTTAGCAGTTTTCAGTTTAACTGCAGCCAATGCTCAAACAAAAGCTAAAGTAAAAAAAACAAAGAAATCTGTAGCAACCAATGTTGGATCTACTAAAGTTGATGGTGCCGGAATGGTTTTTGAAAATGAAACTATTGATTATGGAAACATTCCTCACAACGCAGACGGACAGAGAGAGTTTGTTTTTACAAACACAGGAAACAAACCTTTAATTATTGAAAACACTCAGGGTTCTTGCGGTTGTACTGTTCCATCTAAACCAGAAAAACCAATTCAACCAGGAGAAAAAGGTAAAATTGGAGTTAAATACGACACAAGTAGAGTTGGTGCATTTACTAAAACAGTTACTGTAACTTCTAATGCTGTAGGTGCTAATGTTACTCCGGTTACAACTCCATCAACAACACCAGGTGGAGCTGCAGTTGCAACAGGAAAGTCTACAAAAATTATTACGATTAAAGGCACTGTTCTTCCTGATGATCCCGCAACACCAGCGACAGAAACAAAAAGCTAAAATTTTTTCCGTTCCAATAAAGGCTTCCGATTTTCGGAAGCTTTTTTTTTGAATATATTTGTAAAAAAAAGAAATGCGAAAATTAGAAAACAGCGAACTGGAAAGAAAATCAGTTGAAGATTTTAAGCAAGCTGAGAAAACTCCCATAATTATAATTCTTGATGATGTAAGAAGTTTGCATAATATTGGATCGGTCTTTAGAACTTCTGACGCGTTTCTTATCGAAAAAATATATTTGTGTGGCATAACAGCTTCACCTCCAAACAAAGAAATTCATAAAACCGCTCTTGGAGCCACAGAAACCGTTACATGGGAACATCATAACAACGTTGTTGAAGTGATTGAAAATTTGAAAAAAGAAGGCGCTTTTATTTATGCTATTGAACAAGTTGAAAAAGCTATCTTCTTAAATAATTTTATACCTAAAAAAAATAAAAAATACGCCTTAGTGTTTGGCAATGAAGTGTTTGGAGTATCTCAAGATGCCATTAATTTAAGTGATGGTGTTATAGAAATCCCGCAATTGGGGAGCAAACATTCGCTAAATATTTCTGTAAGTGCCGGAATTGTAGTTTGGGATTTGTTTCAGAAATTAAATAAATAACCTAAACAGAATCTAAGTACTTGAAATTCATAGGGTTGGTTGGTATACTAAAAGTCTCAGGGTTGTATAATACCAAATGGCGCTATAAAATATATTTTTTTGCTCTATTTTTCACTAAAAATAGTTCCGTAGCACAAATATGCAAAGATTTTTAGTAAAAAATCTATAATCAATTGTAATTTTAAAATGGTCTAATCCATTTTAAAATTTTACAATGATTAAAACAATGTCGTTTAGTTAAGGATTATCTTGTCATTTCGACGTTAGGAGAAATCGCATAAAGTGAGCAACTAATGAGATTCCTCCTTACGTCGGAATGACAAAAAGGCAACTTTTTGTGTTAACTAAACGACATTGAATGATTAAAGTACAATTTATTGTACTCTTATATAGTGCAAATCGGTATAACTACCTATCTTTGATTTATTTTATAAAAGCATTTGGTATAAGTTCCTATAGAAAAATAAGCTAAATCTTAATAAACTTAATTTTCTAAATCGTTAAAATAAAAAATATGCTTAAAATCGGTCATCGTGGTGCAAAAGGATATGCTACCGAAAACACTTTAGCTTCGTTTCAAAAAGCACTTGAATTGGAAGTTGATGGAATTGAATTGGACGTGCATTTATCTAAAGACAATCAATTAGTTGTTATTCATGATGCAACCATAGACCGAACGACTTCTGAAAAAGGTTTTGTAAACCATTTTACTTCTTCAGAATTAAATAATTTAGGAATTCCAACATTAGAAAAAGTAATTGATTTAATTAATAAAAAGTGTTTTATCAATATTGAAATTAAAGATGCTAATGCAACAAAACATGTTTTAAAATTACTTCAAAATTATATTTTAGAAAAACATTGGAGTTCAAATTTATTTCAAATATCGAGCTTTGATTGGAATGTTTTACAGTTTTGTCATTCTGAAGTACGCAGAATCTCACTTGGCGTTTTAACTGAAGATTCCATTGAAAATGCTTTAGCTTTTGCCAAAAAAGTAAACGCTTATTCGGTAAATCCCTATTTCAAACTATTAAATCGTGAAAATGTGTTGCAAATACATCAAAATGGATTTAAAATTTTTCCTTGGACCGTAAATTCGGCAGAAGACCTTACCTTTGTAAAACGCTTACAAGTTGATGGTATAATTTCTGATTTTCCTGATAAAGTTTAACCACAAAGACACAAAGCTTTTCACTAAGTACAAAAAGGTTTGAAAAATAAAGATGAATTCAAAATACGACATACTAATTGTTGGCGGTGGTGCAGCAGGTTTTTTTACAGCAATTAATAGTGTTGAAAAAAATCCGAAGTTAAAAGTTGCTATTCTGGAACGTGGAAAAGAAGTTCTTTCAAAAGTTAGAATTTCTGGTGGCGGTCGTTGCAATGTTACTCACGCTTGTTTTGTTCCAAATGAAATGGTTAAATTTTATCCTCGAGGAGAAAAAGAACTTCGCGGACCTTTTCATCAATTTTGTTCTGGCGATACGATTGAATGGTTTGAAAAGCATGGCGTTGAATTAAAAATTGAAGATGATGGAAGAATGTTTCCAACTTCAGATTCTTCTCAAACTATCATTGATTGTTTTTTAAATGCTGCACAAAAATTAAAGATTGCTATTCTTACCAATCAAAGTGTACAATCTCTATATAAAGGAAGTAATTATTGGAAAGTAGAAACCAATGTTGAAACATTTTCTTGTCAAAAATTAGTATTGACTACAGGAAGCAATCCTAAAATTTGGGAAATGTTGACTGAAATTGGTCATTCTATTGTTCCAGCAGTTCCATCATTATTCACCTTTAACATAAAAGACAAACGAATTAAAGATTTAATGGGTTTGTCTGCTTTTGCAAATGTAAAAGTAAAAAATAGCAAACTAGAAGCCTCTGGACCATTGCTAATAACCCATTGGGGAATGTCTGGACCAGGAATATTGAGGCTTTCGGCTTGGGGCGCACGAATATTGGCTGAAAAAAATTATCAATTTGTTTTGCAAGTCAATTGGCTAAACGACTTAACATTTGAAGAAACACTTGAAAAACTTAAAGAACTAAAATTAGAACATTCTAAAAAAGCAGTTTCAAAAAAATCACCATTTGATTTACCTAATAGATTATGGGAAAGTTTGGTATATGCTGCTGGAATTGACGCCTCGACTGCGCTAGGTGAGACAACAGAAACAAAATGGGCCGATTTATCTAAAAATCAACTTCATAATTTAGCCAATCAATTAACCAATGGCGAATTTCAAGTAAATGGTAAAAGTACTTTTAAAGAAGAATTTGTCACCGCTGGAGGCATCGATTTAAAAGAAATCAACTTCAAAACCATGGAAAGTAAACTACATCAAAATTTATATTTCGCTGGTGAAATTTTAAACATTGATGCCCTAACTGGAGGTTTTAATTTTCAAAATGCTTGGACAGGTGGATATATTGTGGCAGACAGCATATAGTAAAATAATCTTATTTTTCAGGAGCGAAAGGCTTGGTCATTTTTTGCAATCCTTTTTCCCGCTATCCATTACAATCTCGTCTCGTTTTTTGGAACGAGACGAGATTTTCATTACTATCGGGGCTATTTAGTTCTTGTCTTTTGTGAAATCATCTTCTAAAAACATCTCTAAATTGATAGAGAAACCTTTCAATCAATCGCAAATCTTCGGTAATAATTTCAGCAGTCCCTGCCATTTCTTGCTTAAATGAAATTTGTTTATCATAAGAAGTTTTAAGTCCATTCTGAAGGTTTGCGTCCAATAATAAAACTCCATCTCTAGTAGGAATCAAAGAAATTGTTTTTAATTTGCCTTTTAATACCCCAAATTCTCTATCAGGATAGTTTGCCAAACGAATTATAACTTTTTGATTACTTTTTATTTTTCCAGAATTTAAGGCAGGAATACGAAGTTTAGCAATATAATTAGAATTAGTTGTAGGTATTATTGAAAAAATTTCTTCGCCAGTTGAAACTGTTTGATTTTCAGACCAAATTTGAAAATAAGAAACTTTGCCTTTTATTGAAGAACGTAAAACATAATTTCTATCCCAATCTGCAATTTCTTTTTTTAGTTGATTAAATGCTTGAATTGTGTTTTGTAGTAAAACTACATTGTCCTTAAGTTCACTAACATTTGTATTTTGTTTATTTCTATTTAAGTCATTCAAAGATGATTTAGATTGGGAATATTGTGTTTTTAAATTTTGTTGATTTCGTTCTTGTTGTAAGTATTCAAATTGTCTATTCTCCCAATCTTGAGCCGATATTATACCTTTATCAAATAATACTTTAAATCGGTCTAGCTCTTTTTTCTTTAATTGTAATTCTCTTGAACCGATGTTTATTTGTTGACTTAAAATGGAAAGTCTATCTTGCTGTTGATTAGATTCGTATGATTGTGATTTTTTTTCTATTTGATGTGGTTTATAATTTAGGTATTGTCTATAAATAGTATAATTATTTTTAAAATTCGTAAAGGCATTTTCAATTGTTCCCAACTCTGAAAAATCATATAGCTCTACAGGAAAGTAAAAAGAATGATTATATTTTAAAGTATCAGTAATTGATTTTAATTGAAATACTATTTCATAATTTGCAGAATTTTCAATTACAGCTAAAGGTGTGTTTTCTGCTACATTAGTTTGATTTTTAACAAATAATTTTGATATTTTTCCTCCACTTCTAGCAATTAATTTCTCAGGCGGAAATTCTGTTGTAATTATTACTTCGGCTCTTATAATGTCAGGATATTTTATAAACCAAGATAGAATAAAGAGTAAAATTATAAATAGCAACAAAATTGTATTTCCCCATTTGAAAATTGCTTTTGGTGGTGCAGAAAGCACATCTCTTACTTCTTCGCTATAAATTTTTAAATCGTCTTGTAGTTCTTCCATTTTTAATTTCCTAATTCCAATTGGTTTTTAACTAACTCAAAATATTTTCCCTTTAATTGTGTTAATTGTTCATGATTCCCTTGTTCAACAACTTCTCCATTTTCTAAAACCACTATGTTATCTGCATTTTTAACAGTACTTAACCTGTGAGCAACAATTACCGAAGTTTTATTGTTTAAAAATGAATTTAATTTCTCCATAATAACTTTTTCGTTATTTGCGTCTAATGAACTTGTTGCTTCATCAAAAAATACAAACTCAGGGTTTTTATAAACAGCTCTTGCAATCATTAAGCGTTGTTCTTGACCGCCACTTAATCTGATTCCTGATGTTCCAAGTTCAGTATTAAGTTTATTGGGTAATTTTTCTACAAAATCTTCGATATTAGCTATATAAACTGCGTTTTTTAGTTTATCTCTATCAATAATTTCGTTTTGTTCAGATTCAGAAATATTTCCAGCAATAGTATCATTAAAAATAAAGGTTTCTTGCAAAACAGCTCCACAATTCATCCTCCAAAAATCATTATTTATATCAGTTAAGTTAGTTGATCCAATCTGAATTGAACCCTCAGTTGGTTCATAAAACTTCAACAGCAATTTTATTAAAGTTGTTTTACCACTTCCGCTTGCTCCAACAATTGCTGTTGTTTTACCAACTGGTATTTTAAACGATAACTTTTTCAAGACCATTTGAGAAGATTTACTACCATATCGAAAACTTAAATTATCAATAATTATTGATTTGTTTTCAGGTAATTCTTTTACTTTTTGCAATTCAATAGCATCTTCATCATCTTTTGAATGTACTTGCCATAACCTTTCCAAACTAATTTTAGCATCTTGCCAAAGTTGAATAAAACCAATAAAGTTGCTTAATGGTAAATTAAGTTGTCCTACAATATATTGTATTGACAACATCATACCCAAAGTAATGTCTCCGTTTACAACTGCCGACGCTGATAAAAATGTAATTATAATATTTTTTAATTCATTAATAAAATTAGAGCCAATACTTTGATATTGTGCTAATTTCAAACTGCTTAAAGAGGTTTTAAATAAACTAATTTGTACTTGTTCCCATTTCCATCGATTTTTACGTTGAGAGTTATTTACTTTTATTTCTCTAACACCATTTATCATTTGTACTAATGATGTTTGGCTCGCTGAAAGTTCGTCAAAACGCTTAAAATCTAATTCGCCTCGTTTCTTCAAAAAAAACAAAGTCCATCCAACATAAGCAATGGCACCAGTAAGAAAAACTATAAATATTTTAATATTGTAAAACGCCAAAACAAAATTAAAAACTACAAACAACACAATAGAATACAACATATTGAAAGACGAAGACGATACAAAATTTTGTACCCTTGTATGATCTTGTATTCGTTGCAAATGCTCTCCTGTATTTCGTGTATCAAAAAAGTTTACTGGAAGTTTGAACATTTTAAACAAAAAATCGGAAACCATTTTTATGTTAAATCTTCCTGTCACATGAAGTAATAACCACTCTCTAAAAATAGAAACCAAGGTTTGCGATAAAAACAATACTAATTGTGAAATTAATATCAGGTAAATAAATGGAATGTCTTGATTACTCACACCAATATCAACAACAGATTGCATTAAAAAAGGCATAATAAATTGTATTGATGTGCCTACTAACAATCCAATCAACAATTGATTAATTAGTTTTTTATATGGTTTTAAATAAGACCAAAGAAAACCAAAATTTTTAGTCTTTGTTTTGTCTTCGTCTAAACCATAAAAGTTAGCATTTGGCTCAAGCAATAATACAAAGCCTGTTTTATCTTGTGTAGTTGTCCAAGCTTCTATAAAATCTTCATGATTATATTCCAACAATCCTTTTGCAGGATCAGCTACATAAATTTTATCTTTTGTTGTTTTATAAACAACCACAAAATGTTTTTGACGCCATGGTATTATAAAAGGAGTAGGCAACTCATTAACTAAACTCTCAAGTGAAATTCGCATACCTAAAGTACGCATTTCAATTGCTTCGGCTGCATCAGCAATGCCAGCCATTGTAACTCCCATTCTAGTAATGCCCGCTTTATCTCGCAAAAACTCTCTTGAAAAAGTTTTGCCATGAAACTTTGCTATCATTCTTAAACAAGTAGGACCACAATCTCGATAATCTAATTGACGAAAAAATGGAAACTTTTCTTTTGCCATTTTAATTATTTGATGTAGAAAGCAAACTATTTTTTAATTCAATAATCTTTTCATTTGGTAAATAATTTGAATTAAAATAAACACCAATAATCTTTTTTAATGTTTCTAAATTTTCTAATGGATTATTTTCCAGTACAATAAAATCAGCATCTTTACCAACTTTTAATAAACCATAATTTTCAGTATAAAATTCGGCAAAATTTGTGGTAGCCATTTTAAGTATTTCAAAATTAGAAAGATCGGCTTTTTTCAATAAATCCATTTCAGTGATCATGTTGCATCCTGTCATCATATATTTTGAAGAAGCATCAGGACTTAAAATCATTTTTACTCCTTCTTTTTGTAAACGATTTATAACTAGATATTTTTCATCTAAATCTTTCATTTCTTTAGCTACTTCTTCTTGATAGGCTTTATCTCCAATTTTTTCACGATATTGTTTTGTTTTGTCAATCCATTCTTGCAAAGTTGCTTTTGCAACATATTCCATTCCAGGTAATTTTCGCAACTCATCATAGGTAAATTGTCCAGAACCTATAGTATACCATGTCAAAGTAGGACAAATAAATATATTATTTTTCTTGATGGCTTCTATTCTTGATTCCAAAAAGGTTGGTTCACCCACCAATCCACCTAAATGTTCAATTGACTTGTAGTTTGAATTAAAAAACACCTCTTCTTTCAATCCGTTACCCGATGCTAGTTTTGGGAAATGACCACCCAAGGGCATACTATATTTTTTGCACAAACTATCTAATTGCATAAAGAAATCTTGATTCTTTATACTCAAAATTTTTATAACCCCAAATCCTTTTTCTTTACTCGTTTTAACAAATGTTTCGAGTTGTTCTTTTGTAGCTTCCATATTTCGGCTAATAGGAGGAGCAGATAAATATAGTTTTGGCAAAAAAGAATCTTTAGTATTAAATTTTTCTCTCCAAGCTATATGCTTCCAGTCACCTCTCATAGAGCGCAGTTTAGTAACGCCATTTATTAAATTCAACTCAAAAAAGCGTTGCATTTCTTCTTCTTTTTCAGGCAAATGAATATGCGCATCTGCTAATGAAGGCATAATATATTTCCCTTTTAAATCAATAGTTTTAAGTCCTTTTAAATTTGATTTTTTTGCATTTTCTATAGCAACTATTTTACCGTTTTTAATGGCAATATTTTGATTTAATAGTGTATTATCGTTTTCCATTGCAACGACATTTACATTTTTAAATACAACATCAAATTCTTGATTTTGACTAAAGGCTAATTGAGCCAATAATAAAATAACAAATAATAAGAGTTTTTGCATGGTTTTAAGTTTTAAAAATTATAATATCCTTCAAGGTCTTTTTTTAGAAAATCCTCATAAGAATTGGTTAAACAAAATTCGTTGTATCGAAAATCTAAATCACGATGACTTAAATCAAATTCAGTAGTTAGTTTTTTATACTTTACAAGTATAGATTGGCATTTTTCGGTTAATTCAAGATAAAGCTTCTTTCCATTTTCTGTATAAACTTGGTCTAAATCTAAAAGTTCCAACCCAGTTTGAAATCTAGGAAACATATCGGTCATTCTTCCTAATAGTTCATGCTTTTCACTGCCTCTAAATACATTCTTTGAAAGCAAAATATCAAAACATTCAACTCGCTTAGTAACGGTATATAAGCCATGGTAGGCACCATATACATTGCGATAATCCCACTCTTGTTTTGTTATATCTCTCATCATCAAATTATCAACATCAATCTTAAAATAATCTTTTCTATCATGTACTACATAATACAAAAAATTATGAGAGGCTTGATGGATAATTTCTTCAATAAAGTATATTAAATTTTGATTGCCTAGAACATAAAAATATAACATCCCAAGGGTTTCAACAGTAGTAAAATTTAGTATTTTAGGGTTGTCATGTAAATAAATTCTTTTATTGGCAAAAACTAAATCTTTGTAAAAATCGGGTAGATTTTCCTTTATTATTAATAATGCTTTTTCTAATTCTTTATAATTTTCTTTCCAAACACTATTATGAATTGGATTTGCATTAACAATATGCCCTTTGTAAAATTCATAGAAATACTTTTCTAATAGAGGAGGGCAAGTTTTTAAAATTTCAAATTCGTCAACCATTAATATTTCGTCAACTTTAGTACCAGTACTATTAAAATAGCCTAGTTTTGGAACATAAGAAATACCCTCTTTATTAAAAGTCTCCTTTAAATAGAGCGGTTCTTTTTTAACAAAGTATCCTTGCATTATTTCTGTTAATGCATCACCAGTAAATCTATTATCTTTTTTGTTATTAAAGTACGCGAACAACAAAGGCTCTAAAAAACTAGCATCATCATCAAAATCTATTTTTTCTAATAATAATGGGGTTTCTTTGTACACAAGGAGCTGGATGGTTTCAATAAGTTTAAAATTCATTATGATACGCGATTAATAACTATTTTTTTAAATACAAATATTAATAGTACTATTATTGGAATAATAAATAAAAAACTAATATACGGATTTTGGTTTTCTAACTTTTCGTGAAAAAAACTTGATACGTTAAAATAAGCAAGAATATTAATTATAATATGAAATAAAATTACTTGAATAATACTTCTATTAAATACATATAAAAAACTAACAACAACCGAAAAAATGAAAAGCCCAAATAAATTAATATCAAAAATAAAATGATACAATGCAAAAAGAATACTAGCAAACAATATATAAAAAATTCTATTTATGTTTTTTAATGTTTCTTCTTTTAATAATATTCCTCTAAAAATTAGTTCCTCTTTTATTGGTGCTAAAAAAACAATATGCAATAATGATCCGAATGAAAAAATATAGTCTTTTGGAGGAAGCAATAGGCTTACTTTAATTAGAAACGAGTGAAAGCATGTGTCAAAAAAAAAGAGGAGAATGACTAAGATTATAACTTGAAAAAAGTAATTTAAATAGTTTTTAAAATGGTTCCTTTTCATACTAAAGCTTATAATTTTTCTCTTTTTTATAATAAGAAGAGCTAATAATATTGAAGTAATTTGTAGAGTGTTTTCTAAAACTATTGGATTTACTTTTAGATCAAATAATTTGATTAATGCAAAAATGCAAAAAGACAAAATTATAAAAAGTAATAGTATTAATATCGCCTTAAAATATACATTTAATTTCGGGAGGGTTTTATTTATTATCACTTTAGGTCTTTATGTTAATTGAATTATTAGAATAATATAGTAACCAGACTAAACAGTATTCGAGTAGTAATAATTTTAAAAAATTATGAATAACTAACATAAGTTACAGTTTTTATCTGGTTACTACTTTGATAGTTTAATTAAATAACCAATTCCAAATTGTTTGAACAATGTGAAGTTCAGAATCCGATTTTGCTTTCAACGTTTTTGTTATGACATTACCATCATGACATGCATTCTCGGTCCCACCTGAAATAGTTGCCAATAATTCTGTTGAAGCTGTTGCTTCTGCTCTTTCTTTAAGAGCTTCTAAACTTAGTTTACCCATTTTTTTAAAGTATTAAATTGTTTTTATTGTTTTCTTCCTTAGCTCTTTTTTCTATTACTTCGGTACCAAATAATGATGTGAAAAAATAATATAAGAAATTATTTCAAAGAAAATACAATTTGCAATACATCAAAAGTAAATAATTAAGCAAATTATGCACAACTTTTGTCATATTTTTTATATTTGCTAAAAAAACACATCATGACTGTTGGAGAAAATTTAAAACGTATTCGCATTAATAAAACAAAACTATCCCAACAAGACATTGCAAACGCCTTGCAAGTAGATAGAAATACTGTTGCCAATTGGGAAAAGGGCGAAAGCGATATCAAGTCAGAATACATTCCACAAATTGCCTCCTTGCTACAGGTAGAGATACAAGAACTTTTTGAAAAAGACACTAAATCAGTTTACATTGGTCATAAAAAGAATATAGGCAAAGAAAACTCAGTACTCAATGGCGCAATTATTATACTAAACGACAAAGAGTCTATAGAAAAACTTGTAGAAATAGTGCAAAGTAGTTTAAAAAAAGAATGATTTACCAACAATTAAAACTTTAACAAAACTTTAAATAGGTTCATTGTAATACTATTATCGAATTTTACTTAATACACTATTAACTCAAAAAATTAATAGTATGTCAACAACAGTTCAAAGAATTTACAAAACCAAAGATGTCGATATGCTTATTGCAGCAGCAACATTTATCGTAATGTTTTATAATGTTTTAGAAAAAACAATTATGACTATTTCTGCAAATAATTCAAACGAAATGAAAGTTGCTGTTTCTAACTTATCTAAAGGTGTTTATCTGGTTGAAATTACAACACAATCGGATTTAAAAATTACTAAGAAATTGGTAATCAACTAAAAAATAAAATTTTAAAAGTCCCGAAAAATTAACTTTCTCGGGACTTTTTATTTGCAATAAAAAAGCTACATTTGATTAACTTTAATTTTCAGGTTATGAAAAAATTTCTACTCTTTTTAGTACTAATCACATTTTCATTTGTAAACGCTCAAATTAACACACAAGTGAGTAATTACAATGTTTGTGATACAAATTCTGATGGAATTGCTCAATTTGATTTAAACACTAAAATTCCTGAGATTTTAGGAAATGAAAATCCAAGTATTCATACTATAACCTT
>JFJP01022021.1_pt1 | contig 23099 bp, 21 predicted proteins | sample 431651 | NCBI WGS metagenome assembly JFJP01 (sample SAMN02602958, study PRJNA72255) | Microbial mat metagenome, whole genome shotgun sequencing project. | biome: fresh water; feature: sink hole; material: water; isolation source: purple microbial (photo- and chemosynthetic) mats found in...
ATACGCGCTTTTGCCGGCTCCGGCAATGAGGCAATGATTACCGTGGAAGATTATGTTGAGGCATTAGGCACGGACGACCTGACCCGAACCGTCATGCTGTATATTGAAAGCGTCAAAGACGGACGCCGCTTTTTTGAAGCCGCCGCGCAGGTCGGAAAAAAGAAACCCATTGTGCTTTTAAAAGGCGGCAGAACCAAAGCCGGACAGCGGGCTGCCGCGAGTCATACCGGTGCGCTGGCTTCGGATTCAAAGGTTTTTGATGCGGTATGCAAACAGGCAGGCATTGTAAAAGTGGAATATCCCATGGATTTGCTTGATCTCTCCGCTGCTTTTTCTTCCCTGCCTCTGCCCAAAGGAAATCGTGCGGCAATTATAACGCTCGGGGGCGGCTGGGGCGTTGTGACGGCTGATTTGTGTTCGGAACACGGTCTCAGCGTGCCGGATTTGTCGTCGGAACTGACCGAGCGCATTAACAAGATGCTGCCGCCTTACTGGAGTCATTCAAATCCGGTGGACATTGTGGGCGAAAATGAGGAATCCATTGCGATGGACATTACTGAGGCATTGCTGAAATGGGAAGGCTGCGATGCCGTAATTAATCTCGGTATTATGGGCAGAAAGATTCTTCTGGGCAGAGTCGGCGATGCTTCGTGCAAAGTGGACCCGAGCTGTTCCCCGGAATTTACCGAAACCATGACCGGACAGCTTGCAGATTTTGAAAAGAATTACGTTAAGTATGTCGTGGCACTGATGGAAAAATACGACAAGCCGGTCTTCGGTGTGAGCATTCTCACAGAAGGGAAAGAGCAGACCGTTTACCGGGTGAAAGACAGCAGATTTAAAGGCATTTTTTATCCCACGCCTGAACGGGCGGTAAAAGCATTTGCACGGATGTATGAATATTGGCGATTTGTGAGCCGTTAAGAAAAGCGCACCACCACTGTCTGATACCAATTCGCTATCAAAAACATTGTTCTCCGTAAAACCGCTTTTCAAGCGGTTTAAGCGATTTGAAAAATCGCTTTACGACTTTTTGAATGCAGGGGCACGCCGGCGGCGTGCCCTGAAGTAAAGCGATTTTTCAAATCGCTTTCAAGCGGATTGCAAATCCGCTTTACAATTTCCCGCAGGGGCACGCCGCGGGCGTGCCCTCCGGCATCAATCCCCAAAAAATAATTTTTTTTAAGCTTGTATCATTTTATGCTTGACAGACAGAATCAGTTGTTTTAAATAAGAAGCATCATTCGGAACAATGTTACTGTTTTTCACATATCAGATTCCTCTATATTTGAATATATTTTCTTTTTAAGAAGTTATATGCCGATTTTCCATAAAACAGAGTTGTTTTTTTAAGTTACATCTCATTTCAAAATTGAATGCAACGGACAGGAGGCGGGTACTGAGTGACTCAATGCCACTAAGTTAAGAACTCCCCCTCTCCCCTCCGGGGAGAGGGAATATCTGTTTTCAGCCTGGGCCCGCGCAGCCGCCCTTAACTTAACGGCATTGACTGAGTGACTGCTCTATCCGAAAAAGCAAATATAATCATGTCTCATACGCTCAAATCTGAAATTCATCAGCGGTTAGAAGCGGCGGTGCTGGAAATTTTTTCCGAGTCGGATTTCCACAAAGCCAATATCCGCGCTGTTGCCAAAAAAGCCGGCGTCAGTTTCAGCACCATTTACAGTTACTATGACAGCAAAGAGAAACTCCTGTTTGCTTTTCTTGACATCTGGCTGGGAAAACTCACTGAGCGTATTATTGACCATCTTCAGGGCATAGAAGACCTGAAGGAAAAGCTGAGAAAAGTATTTTGGGTACAGTTGGACTATTATGAAAAAAATCCCGGTCTGGGAAAAATTCTGTTTATGACGCTTCCCATGAAAACATGGATAGCGGACGAGACCTTTCAGCAGAAAAAAATGATCAATCTCTTTCTGGATGTGTTGCGGCAGGGGCAGGCTGAAGGCATTCTGAATCCGAATGTGCGGGCAGGCATATTGCTCGATTTCATGCACGGATTTGTGCAGCGTTCTTTTTTCATGTGGGTTTCCAGAGGACAGAAAGAAAGCCTGTCCGGGCAGGCAAATGTTTTGTTTGAAATGGTGTGGCGGGCGATTTCAAATCCTGAAAAAGATAATTCAAAAATAGAAACACGAAATAAAAAAGGCGAAAAGGAGTGAGTCATGAAAATCCTGAAAATTGACCATCTCGGCATTGCAGTCAACAGCATTGATGAGGGAAAAAATTTCTGGTCGGCAATTCTGGGGCTTCATTTTGAAGGCACAGAAACCGTTGCGGAGCAGAAAGTTACAACGGCTTTTTTTCCGGTGGGCGAAAGCGAAGTAGAACTTCTGGAATCCACGTCGCCGGACGGTCCCGTGGCAAAATACATTGAGAAAAAAGGTCAGGGCATTCAGCATGTGGCGTTCCGCGTGGAAAATATCGAAGCCGCGCTGGAAGAGTTAAAAGCAAAAGGCGTTCAGCTCATTGACCAGCAGCCGAGAAAAGGCGCAGGCGGCGCAAAAATCGCTTTCCTGCATCCCAAAGCCACCAACGGCGTTCTGGTAGAACTGTGCCAAAGATAAAAAAATTGAGAAGTGAGAAAAGTTGCAAGTAACAGGTTACAGGTTGCAGGTTACAAGAGACAAGTTATCTGTTACCTGCAACCTGCAACCTGTTACTATTCATTCTCACTTAAAAAAGGAGCGAAGTTAATAAAATGTCAGAGCATCCCCATATTCAGAAATGGAAAGAACTTGCAACAAAACAGTCCAAAGGCAAGCCGCCTGAGTCATATAACTGGAAGACATCGGAAGGCATTCTCGTCAAACCCCTTTATACTGCCGAAGATATTGAAGGCATGGCGCATGTGAACACGCTTCCGGGATTGGCGCCTTATGTTCGCGGTCCCATGGCAACCATGTATGTAGGCAGACCCTGGACTATCCGCCAGTACGCGGGATTTTCCAGCGCAAAAGAATCCAACGCATTTTACAGAAGAAATCTCGCGGCGGGTCAGATGGGGCTTTCGGTTGCCTTTGACTTGCCCACCCACAGAGGCTATGACTCGGATCATCCCAGAGTCTTCGGCGATGTCGGAAAAGCCGGCGTCGCCATTGACAGCGTGGAAGACATGAAAATCCTGTTCGACCAGATTCCCTTAGATAAGATGTCCGTGTCCATGACCATGAACGGCGCGGTTCTGCCCATCATGGCAGGCTATATCGTGGCTGCGGAAGAACAGGGCGTCAAACAGGCAGACCTGAACGGCACGATTCAGAACGATATTCTCAAAGAATATCTCACAAGAAATACCTATATCTATCCGCCGGAGCCTTCGATGCGGATTGTCTCCGATATTATCGGCTATTGCTCCAAAAACATGCCCAAATTCAACACGATCAGCATCAGCGGCTATCACATGATGGAAGCCGGTGCGGATTCTGTGCTTCAGACCGCGTTCACGCTGGCGGACGGCGTTGAATATGTAAGAGCCGCATTGAAAGCGGGTCTGAGCATTGACAGCTTTGCGCCTCGACTCTCTTTCTTCTTCGGCGTTGGCATGAATTTCTTCATGGAAATTGCCATGTTGCGGGCTGCCCGCTTTCTCTGGCATCGGCTCATGAGTCAATTCAATCCCAAAGATGTGAGATCATCCATGTTGCGGACGCATGTTCAGACATCCGGCTGGAGTCTGACCGCACAGGATCCGTATAACAACATCATCCGTACTACGCTGGAATGTCTCGCCGCCGCACTGGGCGGCACTCAGTCCCTGCACACCAATTCCTTTGATGAGGCAATCGGTCTTCCCACGGATTTCTCAGCAAGAATCGCCCGGAACACGCAGATTATCGTTCAGGAAGAATCGCAGGTCTGTCATGTGATTGACCCGCTCGGCGGTTCATATTATGTCGAAGCCCTGACCGGCGGCATTATCGAACAGGCGCAGAAAATTATTGATGAAGTTGAAGAATTGGGAGGCATGGCAAAAGCAATTGCATCGGGAATGCCCAAGATGCGGATTGAGGAATCAGCAGCACGAAAGCAGGCGCGCATCGAAAAGGGCAAAGATGTTATTGTCGGCGTCAACAAGTATCAGCTTAAAGATGAGAAATTAGATCTTGAAATTCTCGAAGTGCCTGCTGCGGTGCGGGATGAGCAGGTTTCAAGGCTGAAAGAGGTGAAAACAAAACGCGATAGTACGGCTGCCCGGCAGGCACTCGAAGCGGTTACCAAAGCTGCCGAAAGCAGCGGAAATCTTCTCGAAGCCTGCATCAACGCGGTAAGAGCAAGGGCGAGCGTCGGAGAAGTGTCAGACGCGATGGAAAAAGTTTTCGGGAGATATGTGGCGACAACCCAGTGTATTTCCGGGATATATGCTGCGGAATTCGGAGACAGCGAAGTGATCTCTTCGGTGAGAAAAAGAACCGAGTCATTTATGGAAAAAACAGGCCGCCGGCCCAGAATCCTTGTAACCAAGATGGGGCAGGACGGGCATGACCGGGGCATCAAAGTCATTGCCACAGCCCTTGCGGACCTGGGGTTTGACGTTGACATCAGCCCCATGTTTCAGACGCCGGAAGAAGCTGCTAAAATGGCAGTGGAAAATGACGTGCATGTGGTGGGCGCATCAAGTCTGGCGGCAGGACATAAGGTATTGGTACCGGCATTGGTCAGTGAACTCAAGAAACTCGGCGCAGATGATGTGCTGGTAGTCGTCGGGGGTGTGATTCCGCCCACAGACTATCAGTTCCTCTATGATGCAGGTGCGGTGGGCGTGTTCGGTCCCGGAACGCCGGTCACGGAGTCTGCAAACCATATTCTCAATGAATTGGAAAAGCGGCAGAAGTAATTCGCTGAAAGCAAAAGGGTGAGGCATTGAGATTTGCCTCACCCAAAAAAATATTGTAGTAAAATCAGATAAGAGAGTAATTCATCAGCAATGATAAATATCGGAGAGGAATTAGTTGCAGCTTATCTTGAATATATCAAAGGTTGTGAGTTTGTGCAAAAGAATTTATATACACCTGATATTCAAGGTGAAATAGATGTCATAGCCATCAACTTAAAGCAAAAAATTGTATATATATGCGAGGTTGCCATTCATTTAACAACCGGACTGAGATATGTCAAAGACAGGCAGCCAAATAATGTAAATAAATTAACAGATAAATTTTCAAAGGATATAGACTATGCAAATAAGTATTTTGAGGATTATGAAAAACATTTTATGCTATGGACTCCGATTATAAAAAATTCCAGAGAGAGTTCTAAACACAATCAAGCCAGAGACTTGGAAGAGATAAATAAAAATATCAGACAGAAATATGGGATAGAAATAGATTTTATAACGAATGACAGATTTCTTGACTGCTTAACGGAAATGAGAAAATACGTTTCCAATGAAACAAAGGATATTAAATCGCCGGTACTGAGGCTTATGCAGATTGAGGAGTATCTTAAATCTCATGTAGAAAAGACAGCCTGATGACGGGCGGATATGCAAGCAATGAATCCAAACACACAAAATGAATTTCTAATCCGGCAAGGAACGCCTGAGGATATACGGGGTTAAAGCAGATCAATATGTTTTCTTCACAATACCAGATGACGCTGCCTGATTTTCATGAAAAACAAAAGCTTAACAGACAGCTCAATAAATTAGATGAAAGAGATAAAAAATTTCATGATTGGTATCGTTTTGTCTTGTCTTTTCCGCCTCATTTGGTGAGAGATTATTTGGAAGATTTCGGGATAAACAATCAGCATAAAGTGTTAGACCCGTTCTGCGGCACCGGCACAACGCTTGTGGAGTGTAAGTTAAGAGGAATTGAGTGTATCGGTGTTGAAGCGACTCCCTTTGCACATTTTGCCAGTTCTGTAAAAACAGATTGGAGTATCAAACCGGACCTGCTTAAAGAATATGCTGAAGATATTGCAGATGATGTTCTGAATAAACTGAAAAAACAAGGCATTGATGATCGTATTCATTTCAAGGGAGATATAAAGAAAATACCTTTAAAAACTCTTGAAGCGAAATCGGAAAAACTCTTAATTAAAAATTCTGTCAGTCCGGTTCCGTTGCATAAAATTTTAACCTTGCTTGAGCATATAGAGAAAAAAGCTGTTGAACCTTATGCTCGCTACGCCTTGTTAGCATTGGCGAAATCGCTTGTTTTTTCAATAAGCAATCTTTATTTCGGGCCTGAAGTCGGCGTAAAAAATATAAAATATGATGTTCCGGTGATCAGTGCATGGTTATCTGAGATAATTAAAATGACAACAGATATTAAATCGCTTATCGGTCGGGCAATGACTGTCTGCAAGATTTTTTCAGGAGATTCACGCCATATCAGCAAAATTGTTCCGCCGAATTCGATTGATGCGGTTATCACATCGCCGCCTTATCCGAATGAAAAGGATTACAGCAGAACCACAAGACTTGAATCCGTTATTCTCGGATTTATGAAAGACAGAAGCGATTTAAGATCATTTAAAAAAAATCTTATTCGTTCAAACACCCGCGGTGTTTACAAAGGCGATGATGATGACAGATGGATAGCGGATAATGAAGAAATTAAAAGTATTGCTGAAAAAATCGAACAACGGAGAATCGAGCTTGGAAAGAATTCAGGTTTTGAAAGGCTGTACGCTACTGTCACACGCCTTTATTTCGGCGGAATGGCGAGACATCTGTCTGCACTCCGTGCTGTATTGAAGCCGGGGGCAAAATTAGCTTATGTGGTCGGAGATCAGGCTTCATATCTCAGGGTAATGATCCGAACCGGACAGATTTTGGCTGATATAGCCCGCTCGTCAGGTTATGAAGTGGTAAGGACAGATTTGTTCAGGACAAGACAGGCAACCGCGACTAAATCGGAACTGCGTGAGGAAGTCCTTGTTTTACAGTGGAAGGGTTGATTTTTCGGGTTTCATAAATGACAAGCAAATACGATAAGTTGATTGAAAGCGTTTTTTTCAAACATTATGCTGAGGAATCGGGAAGTGTTCCTTTTGACAGAGAGGAATTAGCAACTGCATGTAACGAACTCAAAATACCTCGCATAAAGAATTTAGGAGATATTGTTTACAGTTATCGCTTCAGAAGGGATTTACCCGGAGAAATAAATAAGACATCGCCGGCAGGGTGCGAGTGGATTATAATAGGAACAGGAATAGGCTCTTATGAATTCAGGTTAAGCCGGAAAGCCAAGATCGAACCTGCTGCAAACCGGCAGAAAATAAAAATTCCGGATGCGACACCTGAAATCGTCAAAATGTATGCACCTGCAAATGATGAACAGGCGCTTTTGACAAAAGTGAGATATAACAGGATTGTTGATATTTTTATGGGAACAGCCTGTTATTCAATCCAAAATCATCTCAGAACGGTTTTAAACGGAGTCGGACAGATTGAAATAGATGAAATTTATTTGGGTGTCGCTAAAAACGGAATGCATTATGTTTTTCCATGTCAGGCAAAATCACCCGGGGACAAATTCGGTATCGTACAGGTTTTGCAAGATGTTTATTTTTGCAGATCAAGATATCCGTCAGTAATTTGCAGACCTGTAGCCATGCAATTTATTGATAACGACAGTTTTGCAATACTTGAGACAACTATTGAAGAAGAAAATGGTGTATTAGAATTGGTCATAATTGATGAAAAACACTATAAATTGGTTGATAAAAATGAATTATCAATAGAAGATATTGAATATTATAGAAATATGGATAACTCTAAAATCTAAGCAATGACACAAAACACACAAAATAATTTTCCAATCCGGCAAGGAACGCTTGAGGATATAGCGATATTAGTTGAACATCACTGTCTGATGTTTAAAGAGATAATGATGTTGAAAGGCGAGTCTGTCGATGCGTTTAAATGGGAGGAAATGGAGAAAAGTTACACTCAAAAATTGCAGATTGAATTAGTAAACGGCATCTGTAAGGCATGGATAATTGAAGACAATTGCAAAATCGTGGCAAGCGGCGCAGTTTCCATAATGACAAATGTGCCTGTGCCTGCTGATCCTTCATATCATGTCGCATATCTACACAGTATTTATACAGATAAAGCATATAGAAAAAAAGGACTTGCACGCCGAATCGTAGAAACAGCGATTTATTACTGCAAATCACAGGGAATTAATCGCTTACTTCTCAATGCCAGCGATGCGGGAAGGCCGATTTATGGAGCAATAGGCTTCAAGGCGGTAGAGAATGCGATGCGCTTGTGGATAGAATAACTTGTTTGCTTAAAATATATTATAATATATTTTCATATAAATTCAAATAAATATTTTAATATGCAGACCGACAGACAAAACCCTTTTCAAATAAGAAATGAGATAAAGTCGGGAGACATCGGCTATATCATTTATCTTCACGGCGTTCTCTACGCGGATGAATACGGATTTGACTACACATTTGAGCCTTATGTGGCAAAGCCGCTGGCTGAATTTGTGCTGTCCGCAACGGAGCGGGAACGCTTATGGATTGCCGAAGCAGACGGAAAGGTCGTCGGCTCCGTTGGGATTGTCCGCACTTCGGAATACACGGCGCAACTGCGCTGGCTCATCCTTCACCCGGATGTCAGAGGTTTGGGGCTTGGAAAGCAATTAGTTCGGGAAGCGGTCAATTTTTCCGAAGCCTCAGGATATAAATCTTTGTTTCTGTGGACAATCAGCAATTTGGAAGCAGCAATTCACTTATACAAATCCGCAGGCTTTGTAAAGACTGAAGAAAAATCTCATCGGCTCTGGGGCGTAAACCTCACCGAAGAGCGGTATGAGTTAAAACATGAACCACGAAAACAGAACCACGAAAGCGCGAAAGGAGCGAAAGGCACGAAATATGACTAACCTTTCGTGTGTTTCAGTAGCAGGTGGGCATTTCATGCCCACCCTACATTATTCTAACTAACCGGAAAAATAAACAATGATGGATAATCCTCAATACTATATTCAGGGCGTGCTGGAGGGAAATCGCCGGATTCTTTCCAAGACTATTACGCTGGTGGAAAGTTCGCTCCCGGCTCATCAGGAACTGGCGAGAACCATTGTGGATTCGCTGCTGCCCCATACGGGAAATGCCGTCCGTCTGGGAATCACAGGCGTTCCGGGCGTCGGCAAAAGCACGTTTATCGAAAGCATCGGCATGATGCTGGTTCGGGAAAAAACTCATCCGCTGAAAAAAATCAGGCTGCGGAAAGCCCATAATGTGGCAGTCCTTGCCGTGGATCCCAGCAGCACAAGAACCGGCGGCAGCGTCATGGCAGACAAAACCCGTATGGAAAAACTATCTGTTGAAAAACGGGCATTTATTCGTCCATCTCCTTCCGGAGGCACGCTGGGCGGTGTTGCCCGCAAAACCAGAGAAACGATGCTGATTTGCGAGGCAGCAGGTTTTGATGTCATCATTGTGGAAACGGTGGGCGTAGGGCAGTCTGAGACTACTGTTGCTTCGATGGTGGATTTTTTTCTGGTTCTGATGCTGGCGGGCGCTGGAGACGAACTTCAGGGCATCAAAAAAGGCGTTCTGGAATTAGCTGATGCGCTTGCCATCAACAAAGCGGACGGCGACAATATTGAAAAAGCCAATCGGGCAAGAAAAGAGTACGAAACTGCGCTGCATTTTCTCAATCCCTCAACGCCGACGTGGCACCCGCCGGTACTCACATGCAGCGCAAAAGAAATGAGCGGCATTGAAGGTGTCTGGGATACGGTTCTGGAGCATAAAGAAAAACTTTCAGCTACCGGCGAATTGTCGGAAAAACGGCGGAGACAGGCTTTGGACTGGATGTGGTCCCTTGTGGAAGAAGGGCTGAGAGAACGCTTCCGTAAAAATGCCGAAATAAAAAAATTGCTTCCCAAGCTGATACGAGAAGTGGAAAAAGGCGAAACCGCGCCGACGCTTGCAGCAGCAAACCTGCTTTCTTTGCTTGATAAGAACGAGTCAGTGTGATAAGAAGCAATTATTTTGCTACCTATTGAATTATATTCTTTTCTTGAGGATAGATAACAATGTCAACTTGGGATACCATTGATCCGCATCTGAAATTGAAACGGATTCGTGTTCGGAATTTTCGGAATATCCGCAATATAGATATTACAATACCCGAAGATAAAAATATCATCTGTCTTGTGGGACCGAACGGAGGGGGGAAGTCCGCGTTATTATCTATTATAATCAATGCGCTTTGCAACCTGACCCATGAATCTGTTCCTGATCGTAACGACGAATCTGTAACACAAGGCTTCAGCCTATTTCGTCTGCTGTGGAGCAAAGAAGAAATCGGAACAGAGGGACCTGCGCTTGCTGTAGTGATGGATTGGGAGACTCAACATGCTGAACACAGATATCCGTTTTTGGTAATTCATCCTGAATCGCTTCATCATCCTTTTGTGACAGATTTATGCAAGGAATTTGAAATTCCTAAAGTTTATCTACTTTATGAATGGTTTCCCAGTGTTTTAAAACCTAATGTTTCAATAGAGAATTTGCAGAAAACAGGGAATGACCCGATAGCGCGGAGTGTTCTTCTTTTTCGTCCTTCAAACCGTTTTGAAATTCCTTATTATGAAGTAAAACATAATGTAGGCGTTTCACCTCGGTCTGAATTTAATTGGGCAGGCAGGCGTCCCTATCCCATAGGTTCCAAATCAGGCTTGTTAAACCTTGAGAGTCTGATTTTGGATATGGCTTTTGATAATAAGATGGGCTATCATCATGCTAAAATAGCAAATAACAATCTTATGAAAGCATTGTATATTCTCAGAAGAAGCGATGAAGAATTTGTTATTCGCCCTTGGCCTTTCCGCCGTGTTGGATTAGGACGACTAGAAGCCCTTTCTTTATTATCTGCCGGTGAATTAGATATTCTGGTGACAGTGGGAGATATTATTTCACAGCAAATTTATCTGTTAGAAAAATTCGATCCCGAAGGAAATCATGAAAAAATGCCGTCCGGCTGGGTGTTTATAGATGAAGTTGATTCTCATTTACATCCGCAATGGCAGCAAAAAGTGATACCGTTTTTATCCGAATTGTTTCCGTCCATAAATTTTATGGTAACGACGCATAGTCCTTTTGTTTTAAGATCATTGCCGAAAGACAAATCTTTAGTGATTCGTCTCCCTGACGGAGAAGTCTTTGACGATGATTTTTCTTCCTGGCGTATTGATGATATTTTAGATGTCGTTTTCAATGTGCCGTCGCTTTGGTCGGATGAAATTGAAAAAAAATTAAGATTACTTCAGGATTTTATTTCAGAATCTGATAAATATGAAAAGGCTGTAGAACTTTATTCAGAACTTGCAAAGCGCAGCAGTTCTTTACTTTCTGCCTGTGATCGGATTGTCTCTATTTACGGTTCGCCCGAAATTCGAGATCGGATTAGACATAAAGAAGAAGAAGAGACAAAAGGAGAGCCGGTTCATGAGGCAAGTTGATCGCTCTTCGGTCGGAGTTCCGCCGTCTCTTGACCGTGATCTGTCTGCCGAAATCTCAAAAATCAGAGAGGGCGGGGAAGCGAGTTCTAAAATCTATCGCCACAACGATGTTTTGAGCAGATTGAGAGAACTATATTTAGACAAATGTTTTCTGTGCGAAATCTTTGTCGGAAATAAGGGTGTTGTGGAACATTTTTTACCATGGCACAAAAATTTTCCTGCGCGCGCTTATCAATGGGAAAATCTTAATTTTTCATGTAAGGACTGCAATGACCGAAAGAGGAAAAGCCCCTATCGTATTCCGGCTAATCTTCATCAGGCTGCAACCCGAACGGATTTGATAGACCCTTCAAATCCGCCCTTCGGATGCAAAGTTGACGAGCTGATTCATTTTAACAAGCATCGTGAGGCTGTCTCAGGAGAGAGAGAATCTTTAAAGTCTGAAGTGATAAATACCATAAAATTTCTTAATGATCCCATGCCGCTATGCTACAGAAACCGCCGCTGGGATGAATTCATTGAAGTTGTATTTCAGGCTGACTGTAAAAAAGACTGGTGGGCTTTTCGTGATATGCGCGAAATCAATCCGGCAGACTGGGAGGATAAGGTATTTTGTGAGAAAATGTCGGCTCTTGAACGGGGAGATGCAATCTATGAAATGTTTCTGAGGGAGAGATCGCCTTTTTATACGTGCATGAAATATGTTGTTTTTCATGTTCTTCGCTTGTCGGCAAACGATTTTAAACGGATGAGTGAGGCTTATAGAAAATACAAAGGCTTTCCTTTCGTTTCCGATAAGTAAAATTGTTCTAACAGGTTGTTAATACGAATAAAATTAATTATGTATCAGACATATCACTATAAATTTGCTCATGTAGTCATTCAACATCCGAATAATTGATGGAGGTGTTTCATGCGCTGGAAAACAGGAAGAAGAAGCGATAATGTGGAAGATCGGAGAGGAAGTCGGGCTGTGCGCGGGGCGGCGGGCGGAGGACTGGGCATTCTTGTCATTGCGCTGATTGCCATGCTCTTCGGAGCGGATCCTTTTGAAGTCATACAGCAGATGAGCTTAGAGACCGAGACATCGGCACCGTCCGGGAACGCGCCGGGTACGAGACCCACAGATGAGGGCGGCGATTTTGTCTCTGTAGTTTTGGCTGATACGGAAGATACATGGCATGAGTTGTTCAGACAGATGGGAAAGACGTATAACGAACCGAAATTGGTACTGTTTTCAGATGCCGTTAAATCAGCCTGCGGTTTTGCTCAGGCAGCAACGGGACCATTTTACTGCCCCGGAGATCATAAAGTTTACATTGATCTGAGTTTTTATAAGGCACTCAAAGAGAAATTCAAGGCTCCGGGCGATTTTGCAGAAGCTTATGTGATCGCGCATGAAGTGGGACATCATGTTCAGACGCTTCTCGGCATTTTACAAAAGGTTCATGCTGCCCGATCTCAGATGAGTGAGGCGGATGGCAATGACTTACTGGTACGGCTGGAATTGCAGGCGGACTGCTTTGCCGGTGTGTGGGCGAACCATGCAGACAAAGCGCGTCACGTTCTGGAATCAGGAGACATTGAAGAAGCCCTGAATGCGGCTGCCAGCATCGGTGATGACAGACTGCAAAAGCAGTCACGCGGCTATGTCACCCCGGAAACCTTTACACATGGCACATCTGCCCAGCGGGTCCGATGGTTCCGCAGGGGATTTGAGAAAGGAACGCCGGACGTGTGCAATACCTATCAGGCGCGGGATTTGTAAAGAGAATTTATCTCGTTCCCACGCTCTGCGTGGGAATGCAGCCCGGACGCTCCGCGTCCGTCTGAAAAACGGGTTTCAAACCCGTTCTGCGTTCCCACGCGGAGCGTGGGAACGAGATAACGAGATAACGAGATAAGGCGAAAACCGTCGCACAGGCCCCGGAGGGGCGATATCTTTGTAGAAAACCGATGAAAACCTCAGATACAAGCCCCGCAGGGGCGGAATAGCATATCTGACGGAATTTATATATTTCACTCCTACGGAGTTCGGGGTCTCTGCTGCTGTTTGCTACAAATATTCCGCTCCTGCGGAGCTTAAAGGATTTGAGAAAGGAACGCCGGACGTGTGCAATACCTATCAGGCGCGGGATTTGTAAACATGGTTTGTGTTTTGACGGTGCGTTATAAAAAAGGGGCGTTATAAAAAAGGCGAAAACCGTCGCACAAGCCCCGTAGGGGCGATATATTTGTAGAAAACCGATGAAAACCTCAGATACAAGCCCCGCAGGGGCGGAATAGCATATCTGACGGAATTTATATATTTTACTCCTACGGAGTTCGGGGTCTCTGTTGCTGTTTGCTACAAATATGACGCTCCTACGGAGCTTATCAGAAGCTTTTCGGTCTTCTGATTTTTACAGTATAAAAAGGATGTTATGTTAAACATTATAAAAAATCTCAAAAAATTGTTGATTAACAGACAAAATTAGAATTTATTAAGACACACAGGGGCATGTCCCTGCGAACTGAAATTTTTTTTAAAGGGATGAGACAATGGGAATTATAGCAGACAAAATCAGTGATCTGAAGGAACGGGAAAAGAAAGTGCTTCAGATGGGCGGCGAAAAAGCCGTTGCAAAACAGAAAGATAAAGCAAGACTCACGGCGCGGGAACGTCTGAATGTGCTGTTCGATCCGGGAACATTCCGGGAAATTGATATGTTTGTCACGCATCGCTGCGTCAACTTCGACATGAAGGAAGTTGAAATTCCGTCCGACGGCGTGATCACGGGTCACGGGCTTGTGGAAGGAAGACCCGTATTTGCTTTTGCTCAGGATTTTACGGCACGCGCCGGAAGTCTGGGCGAAATGCACGCCAAAAAAATCTGCAAAGTCATGGACATGGCGCTCAAAGCAGGCGTGCCGTTTGTGGGACTGAATGACTCGGGCGGCGCGAGGATTCAGGAAGGCGTTGACGCGCTTTCAGGATACGGACAGATTTTCTACCGGAACTCTGTCGGATCCGGCGTGATTCCGCAGATTTCCGCCATCATGGGACCCACCGCAGGCGGCGCGGTTTACTCACCGGCAATGACCGATTTTATCTTCATGGTCAAAAATACGAGTTATATGTTCATCACGGGACCGGAAGTCATCAAATCCGTGACCGGCGAGGAAATCACGTTTGAAGAGCTTGGAGGCGCAATGACGCATAACGAAAAAAGCGGCGTTGCCCATTTTGCCTGTGAAAACGATGAGGATACGCTGAATCAGATCAAGCGGCTGCTTTCCTATCTGCCCTCCAACAACATGGAAGAGCCGCCCCTTGTCAATACCGGAGACAATCCGAAACGCACGGATGCGGCTTTGGATAGTCTTATTCCGGACAATCCGAACCAGTCCTACGACATGAGAGACGTGATCCGTTCTATCGTTGACAACGGTGAATTTTTCGAGCCGCATGAGCATTATGCAAAAAATATCATTGTCTGTTTTGCAAGGCTCAACGGCAGAACTATCGGCATTATTGCGAACCAGCCCAAAGTGATGGCAGGATGTCTTGATATTGACGCGTCCGACAAGGCTTCCCGCTTTATCCGCCTTTGCGATGCCTTCAATATTCCCATGCTGACCATTGCTGATGTTCCGGGCTACCTGCCGGGAAGCAATCAGGAATGGGCAGGGATTATCCGTCACGGTGCGAAACTGCTCTGGACCTACTCCGAGGCAACTGTTCCCAAGATGCTGCTCGTAACCCGCAAGGACTACGGAGGTTCCTACCTTGCCATGTGTTCAAAGGACTTGGGTGCGGACATGGCATTTGCCTGGCCCAGCGCGGAAATTGCAGTGATGGGCGCAGCCGGCGCGGCAAACATCATCCATCGGAAAGAGATCAAAGAAGCGGAAAACCCCGGAGAAAAGCGGAAAGAAAAAATCAGGGAATACGAAGCGCTTTTTTCCAATCCTTACTGCGCCGCAAACAGAGGCTATATTGATGCGGTGATAGTACCGAGCGAAACCCGGCCGCGACTGATCGAGGCTCTTGAAATCATGTGCGCGAAACGTGAAATCAGACCCCCGAAAAAACACGGAAATATTCCTTTGTAATGCAATACGACACCTTATTTTCGTGCTTTTCGTAACTTTCGTGCTTTCGTGGTTCAAATCTCAGCGCGATAATCTTATTTTCGTGCTTTCGTGGTTCAATTTTGATACAAAACGGAGACTCGAATGGATAATAAAAAGAAAACAGCCGCAATTTCAGCGGTGATGGCTTATATCAGAACAGAGGAAGAGGCAGTCTGCGCCGCGTCAGCGTTGCCTGCTGCTCCGCCCCCGCTGAAGCTTTGGGGCGTCAGCGGACGACAGGCGCAGATGCAGATGCGGAGCATGATGCAGATGAAAGCTTTCCACGGCTTCAGAAGAATGTGAAATGCTGTATTGCGTAGAGACGCACGGCCGTGCGTCTCTACAATGTCAAAAGACTTCAATAATTTTTTATTTTTTAATAGAAGGAGATAGATAACAATGAGCGAGCATCATCAGGTAGAAATGACCACGATGAATTACGATAAGGACAGACCCAAAGCGGCAAATCCTGTCAAAATAGAAGACCTGACGCTTCGTGACGGTCATCAGTCCCTTTTCGCCACCAGAGGGCGCACCGAGGATATGATTCCTGTCGCGGAACTGATGGACGAAGTGGGATTCTGGGCTGTGGAAACATGGGGCGGCGCAACTTTTGACACCATGCACCGTTTTCTGAACGAAGACCCCTGGGAAAGAATCCGCACCCTGAAACGGTATATAAAGAAAACGCCTTTTTCCATGCTGTTGCGGGGGCAGAATCTTGTGGGATATCGGAATTATGCGGATGATGTTGCCAAAGTCTTTGTGGAAAGAGCCGCCGCCAACGGCATGGATGTTTTCAGAACCTTTGACGCGCTCAATGACTACCGCAATTTTGAAACGGTTGTACCGGCTATCAAAGCCTGCGGAAAGCATTTTCAGGGCTGCATCTGCTACACCATGACAGAACCGAGACTCGGCGGAGAGGTTTACAATCTCGACTACTATGTGAAAAAGGGAAAAGACTTGGAGGCAATGGGCGCGGACAGTATCTGCATCAAAGATATGGCAGGTCTGATCGCGCCGTATGACGCGTACGCGATTGTCAAGGCATTGAAAGCATCGGTCAAACCGCCGATTCATCTTCACAGCCATTTCACCTCCGGCATGTCTGCCATGTCTCATCTGAAGGCGATTGAGGCGGGCGTGGACATTATTGACACCTGTATGTCTCCTTATGCCTACCGCACCTCTCACCCTGCCATTGAGCCTTTGGTGATGACGCTGATCGGAACGAACCGGGACACGGGCTTTGACATTAAGCTTATGGCAAAGATCAACGAGATTCTTGAAAGAGATGTGATGCCCAAATACCGTCATCTGCTGGACGACACCAAAATGTCAATCATTGACATCAATGTGCTGCTCCACCAGACCCCGGGCGGTATGCTCTCGAACTTGGTCAATCAGTTGAGAGAAATGGACGCGTTGGACAAGATAGATCAGGTTTATGCGGAACTTCCCAGAGTCAGAAAAGACCTCGGACAGATTCCCTTGGTCACGCCTACCAGCCAGATTGTCGGCATTCAGACCGTGAACAATGTGCTTTTTGACGACGAAAATGAGCGTTATAAGATGATTACGGGTCAGGTCAAAGATTTGTGCTACGGCTTGTACGGAAAGACCGCTGTTCCCATTAATGCCGAAGTTCAGAAAAAGGCACTGAAAGGTTATCCCAGAGGCGAAGAACCCATTAGCTGCCGACCCGCTCAGGTTTTGGAACCGGAATTGGACAAAGCCAAAAAAGAAGTCGGCGCGCTGGCGAAAGATATAGACGATGTGATTCTCTATGCGCTTTATCCGGTTACCGGAAAGAAATTCCTGAGCTGGAAATACGACAAAGAGCCTGTCCCGGCTGACGTCAAGCCTATCACTATGGAACAGGTCAAAGCCAAACAGGAATTGGTGAAAAAGGCATTGGCAGGCAAGCTGGTGGAAAAGAAAGAAAAACAGGCACCTGCAAAAGGCGAAAATCTCCGCACTTTCAATGTGTTTGTAGATGACGACTATTTTGAAGTGGGTGTGGAAGAAGTCGGCGGCAAACCGGTAGTCAGCTATGTACAGCAGCAGGCTGCGCCGGCTCCTACGTCGAAACCTGCTGCTGCTGCCCCCAAACCGGCTCCGCCCAAGCCTGCTGTATGCAAACCTGCTGCGCCTGCGGCGGCAGATGTTGACGGTACTGCGCTGAGAGCGCCCATGCCCGGCATGATTGTCAAATATGAGAAAAATGTCGGCGATGCGGTTACGGTCGGCGAAACGGTTCTGGTTCTGGAAGCCATGAAAATGGAAAATGCGCTTCCGTCTCCGGCAAGCGGCACGATCAAAGCGATCAATTTCAAAAGCGGCGATGCGGTAGCGAAAAACGATGTGCTTTGTGTGATAGGATAGGAAAATTGAGAATTGAGAATTGGGAAGTCAATATTTCTCACTTCTCAATTCTCAATACAAAACGGAGAAGCGATGCAACAATTCAATAAAATTGCAGTAGTCATCATCTGTGTAGGATTTTTCACAGCGTTTTTGGGATGTCAGACGCCGGCAGGCAGAACAGCAGGCGAGGTGGTTGATGATGCCACTATTACCACCAAGATCAAGGCACTGCTGCTGAATGACGAGATTACAAGCGGCTTTGCTGTCAGCGTTACTACCTTTGAAGGAGATGTCACGCTGACCGGCGCGGTTGACAGTTCCAAAGCCAAGGCAAAAGCTGAAGACATTGCCAAATCGGTTTACGGTGTAAAAAGCGTCAAAAATCTGATTAAAATAAAATGATGCTGATATGTTAAATCGGTCTGTGTCAGGATTCTCAGGATAAAAAGCATTTTCAGGATAAAAAATATCTCATCCCCTTTATCCTGAGAATCCTGAGAATCCTGATCCCGTCTTTGTTCTCACGCGGCGCGTTGAAACAAGGGCGGCGGTTTTAGTTAATTCCGATAATACGGAAAATCGCACAGATTATTACTGTTGAAAGTATAAAAAGGAGTGAGGTTGAAATATGAAAATTCATGAATATCAGGCAAAAGAACTGTTTAAAAAGTACAACATCCCCATCCCCCAGGGCGCTGTTGCATTTACGCCTGAAGATGCCGTTAAAACTGCGGCAACACTCGGAGGATTTCCGGTTGTAGTCAAAGCGCAGATTCACGCCGGAGGCAGAGGAAAAGGCGGGGGCGTCAAATTGGCAAAGTCCGCCGATGAAGTCAGAAGCCTTGCCGGACAGATCATCGGCATGAATCTGGTGACGCACCAGACCGGACCCGAAGGCAAAGAAGTCAAAAAAGTTCTGGTAGAACAGGGCTTGAACATAGCAAAAGAACTTTATCTCAGCATTATTCCGGATCGTGCAACGGCGAAAATCGTCATCATGGCAAGCGAAGCCGGGGGCATGGACATTGAAGAAGTCGCGGCAAAAACGCCTGAAAAGATTATCAAAGTTTATATCAATCCGCTGCTGGGAATTGAAGGCTATCACTGCCGGGAAGCTGCCTTCGGTCTGAATATGTCTCCTGCGGTCATGAAATCTTTTACGCCGATGCTCATGAATCTCTACAAGCTGTTCGTGGCGTATGACTGCTCGCTGTTGGAAATCAATCCCCTTGTTATTACAAAAGAAGAAACTGTGGTCGCATTGGACGCCAAGATCAATTTTGACGACAATGCGCTGTTCCGACACAAAGATATTCTGGCATACCGTGATTTGGACGAGGAAGACCCCTTGGAAGTGGAGGCGTCGAAATTCAATCTCAACTACATCAACTTGGACGGCAATGTCGGCAACATGGTCAACGGCGCGGGGCTGGCAATGGCAACTATGGATATTATCAAACTTGCCGGCGCGGAGCCTGCGAATTTCCTTGACGTGGGCGGCGGCGCAAGCACCGAAATGGTGGAAAACGGCTTTAGAATTATCCTGAAAGATAAAAAAGTCAAAGGCGTTCTCATCAACATTTTCGGCGGCATTCTGCGCTGCGACATACTGGCGCAGGGCGTTGTCGAGGCGGCGAAAAAGACCGGAATCAATGTGCCTGTGGTGGTTCGCATGGAAGGAACCAACGTGGAAAAAGGTCGTCAGATTCTTGCCGACTCCGGCCTGAATCTCACAACGGCAGTTGATTTGAAAGATGCGGCGCAGAAAGTTGCGGGGATTGTAAAATGAGAAGTGAGAATTGATAATTGAGAAATAAACACTTCAATTCTCAATTCTCAATTCTCACTTAAAAGGGGGATAAAACGTGAGCATATTTGTTGATAAAAATACACGGCTGCTGGTTCAGGGCATTACGGGAAAAGAGGGGCAGTTTCACACCCGTCAGTGTGTCGAATACGGTACACAGGTAGTTGCAGGCGTCACGCCGGGCAAGGGCGGACAGAAAATGGATGATATTCCGGTGTTTAACACGGTCAAAGACGCGGTGAAAAAAGCCGGTGCCAATTGCAGCATGATTTTTGTGCCGCCGCCTTTTGCAGCGGACGCTATCATGGAATCTGCGGATGCGGAAGTGGATGTGATTGTTGCGATTACTGAAGGTATTCCGGTGTTAGACATGATGCGGGTCAAGAATTATCTGAGCGGAAAAAAATCACGTCTGATCGGGCCCAACTGTCCGGGCATCATTACGCCCGGAGCCTGCAAAATCGGGATTATGCCGGGACCGATTCACAAGCCCGGCGGACCCATCGGCGTAGTTTCACGCTCCGGGACATTGACTTACGAGGTCGTACATCAGTTGACCATGCAGGGCATCGGTCAGACTACTTGTATCGGTATCGGCGGCGATCCGGTGAACGGAACCAACTTTATTGACTGCCTGAGCGCATTCCAAAATGATCCTGAGACCAAAGGCATTGTCATGGTCGGAGAAATCGGCGGCACCGCAGAAGAAGAAGCTGCCGACTTTATCAAAAAGCGCATGAACAAGCCGGTAGTCGGCTTTATTGCGGGTCTGACCGCGCCCCCGGGCAGGCGCATGGGACATGCCGGCGCGATCATCAGCGGCGGCAGCGGCACGGCAAAAGGCAAAATTGCCGCAATGAAAGCCAGCGGTATCCATGTCTGCGAAGACCTCGGCAGACTCGGCGAATTGTGTGCGAAAGTTTTTTAAGCATACTCAGAAGAGGGAAAAATAGGGAAAATCCCCCTTTGAAGGGGGGCAGGGGGGATGTTTCCGCACAGACACCCCCCTCAAGGGGGGATTTTTGCTTTCCTTGATATTAATTAGACATTATCGGAGACAAAAAAAGGTTCTCGCAAAGGGCGCAGAGGGCGCAAAGGAAGAAAAACAGAAAGTTGTGCGTTCTGCAATTTTCAGCAGCTTTGCGGTCTCTGCGTGCTTTGCGAGAAACTTTTTTTTATTTCCAGTAAAGTCTGTTATCTTCTTTAGCCAACAACCAATAGCCGAGAGCCGAAACATTATGCACGAAATGGGAATCGCCATGCAGGTGGCTGAAATTGCGACTGCTTCAATACCTGCCGATATGAAAGACGCACGGATAGAGCGGATTAATCTCAAGGTCGGCAAACTTGCGGCAGTTGTGCCGGAGAGCCTTCGCTTCTGCTTTGAAATCATTGCCAAAGATACGCCGCTTGCCGGCGTTGAACTTCATATTGAAGAAATTCCGGTGATTGCAAGATGCAGGGAATGCGATACACAATGGACGATTACGGGACCTGTTTTTACCTGTCAGAAGTGTCAGAGCGGTTCGATAGAGATTATTTCAGGGCAGGAACTTGATATTGAATCTATTGAAATTGCGGATTCTTGAAGAATATGGAGAGGCGAATAACGACCGGCGTAACCGGCGCAAAACAGCGGGCGCCACCTAAACTACAGGAAACAGCGACCAATTTTCCCGCCCGCTGTTTTGCGTCCGGTTCACGCCATCGTTAGCATCCCTCTCGGTTCTCATTCTCATTGCTCTTCTCTTCAGAGCTCTTCTTTGTCTGATCTTTTCTCGTCCGTCTTCTTTTCCTCTCTTCTCTTCCGTGAGCGTTTCGTTCCCTGTTTCGGATGTTCTGGTATGTTCTGGTATGGTATTGTATTTCCATTGAGTTATTGTATCGTAGGTTGTCAAGTATTCGTGCTCGTCAATTCCTCCTTTTTCCTCTTGGGCGTGACGGTGTTCCTTCCGCGTGTTATCCCACAACGATATGTTGCTCTGGTTCCTGACGTTTTCTTCTTTTGTGTAAGAAAAAGAATTCGACACACCCACTTGTGCATGCGATAGCAAACAAAAGCCCTGCGATATTGGCGGCAATTTTTACTGCTGGCTGTCCAAGATAGACCCGAATAGGAAGGTGAATAATTTGGGAGAGTAGCCACAGGACAACAATGACCAATGTTAGAATAAACAGGGTGTAATGAGCTTTTGACACAAAACGAAGCCATAAGAAAAATAGCAAAAGAAGGAATGTGACAGGGAGAGCAAAGATCAGTCCTCCCACCTTTGATGTTGCCATAAGGGAAAGAAAACATAGACCAATCGTAATATTCATCTGCTTCTGTTTGAGGATGATCGCTGGAATAAGAGTAAGAATGGCACTGAAAAGAAGCTGTAGAATTGTTCCTATTGATGTCATATAGGCTTACCTCCTTCTCTGTAATTGACTCAATTTAGGGATAATAGTCAAATAAGCGTACGAACGTTTTACGGTCGTTCTTTCTCCGAGATGCTAACACCGAATTCAGCGGCAGGCGGGGCCCTAAGCCAACGTGGAAAGCCCGGCCCTAGCCTGTCCGCTGAAATGACGGGTTATGCGGGTTTTTCTTTGTGTTCTGTGTTTCCTTTGTGTTCTCTGTGACTGACAGAGGACGCATAACGCCCCGCTTCACCGGGCGGAAAGAGCGGGCGGCAACCAAACCCGACTTTTAGCAACCAATTTTTCCGCCCGCCCTTTGCGTTCCGGTGCAAGCAGATCGTTAGCATTCTCATCCTATTCATAATAACATATCAGCAACATTCAATCTAATTTAGGTATTAATAAAATCAAAGCCGATACTTTCTAAATCTGCGATGATAGAGCGTAAATCATTTGTACAGCTATTTACTTCTGGTACAAAAAAACGTTCCAGATCATCATCGAATAAGTCTTTGACACCAGCAAGAAACACCTTTTTCATATTTTGTTGGTTATCAAAATATGAATTCAAATCTCCGTTATGAGCAATAAAATTCCCATTGCTACTTTTTCTTTTTCCCCAAATGTGCATACTTTTTATTTTATGACGAATCCCACGTAAACATTGTAAGATATGTTCAATGGCGCGTTCTCCTAATTTGAAAGGTCCACCATAGGCAGAAAATAGCTGTGGAAAATCTAAAGCAATTTGTAATTCTATATCGTTGTGCTCAATAGCCTCAACGAGTGAAACCAAATCTCGCCCATAGGAAATCAGAAATGTTCCTCTATATCGTGATCCATGTCGATTTTCTATTAAAATTTCTGTTGTAGGCCATCGGTCTTTAATAATTAACTCAAATCGTTTATAGATACGAATAAAATCCTTTATAGACTGGCAA
>JFJP01037853.1_pt1 | contig 23089 bp, 26 predicted proteins | sample 431651 | NCBI WGS metagenome assembly JFJP01 (sample SAMN02602958, study PRJNA72255) | Microbial mat metagenome, whole genome shotgun sequencing project. | biome: fresh water; feature: sink hole; material: water; isolation source: purple microbial (photo- and chemosynthetic) mats found in...
TTAAGTGGAGACAGGACAATACCCGTCTAATAATTGCTAAAAGAAACAATATTCAAACTAACCTTTTCATTAAAAATACACTTACTCCTACTAACTTTTATCATGGAACAAAGAGTCCCGAGGTAGCTCGTAAAGTAGAGATGCTGGTCAAAAACATTGATAATCCCGTCTTTGGAAATGCCAGTATCTATCTTTATGGTAAAACAGGAACACAAAAGAGCTATCTACTACACTGGTTAGGATACACCCTAACCCTTAAAGGTAAAAATGTATACTTTGCGAAGATGTCAGAGATACTGGAGAAATATATTCCTAAGGGCTTCGATGTGGACTCAATTGAGAAGTCAAAGAAGTATCATGATATTCTCATGAATGCCGACATTCTTATTATTGATGACTTCTATACCTACAGCCGGTCTAATTTCCAGGACTGGCAGATACCTCATATTGATGGGTTATTAAGAGAACGTCTTGAGACACGCTACAAACCCGTTTATTTTGCTTCTGATTGTAAACCACTGGATTCAAAGGTTACCGCCTTCGGAGAGGCTACAAGGGCTCTGGTGGACCGTACAATCAAGAAAACCAGTACTTACCTTTACTGTCAGGATGTTTATGATTATATTGATGACCTTGTAGACCTGTTCAAAGAGGAAAACCCCCCCAATGAAGCGACCTAATGATAACTTTGTAGCTTCTGCTGAATACCAAATTCTCAAGCTCATGGCAGATAGTCCTGATATGGACACAAAGGACCTAACCCCATCAAGTTTTCCTCATAAGAAATCTAGGATTCTCTACAAGGCTATTGATAATCTCCATCAGAAGGGAGAAAAAATTAATGAAGTAGCCTTGTACGCAGAGTGTAACAAGCAAGACCCTGAATTTGACTTAGGGGTGGTGAGGAATCTCCTATCAGTGGAGGTTGATAATACTAACTTTGATACCGCCTATGCAACGTTGAAGAAAAGAGCCATCCGCTCTAAGGCTTCTGCTACTCTGCATCGACTGGTAGACCATCTAGAATCCCATGATGACTTGAATATTGAAGCTATCAACTCTGCCCTCTACGCCGCTCAGGATACCCTGTCTGCGGGAGAGAAGAAAACAAAGTCTAAAACACTGCTTGAGTGTATTGATGAATATGAGCTTGACCTACTTCAAAGGCGTATGGGTAGTTACTATCCTTTCTATGACCCATTTCTGGATTCTCACCTTACCAAAAGAGCCGCACCAGGGCAGGTTATTCTAATAGCTGGTGCCACAGGCACAGGTAAGTCCGTCTATGCACTTAATCTTATTAATGGTATGGTCAATAATAATGCTCCTTGTATGTATTTCTCCCTGGAAATGGATAGGGAGTCGACTATGGATAGGTGGATGGCTAACCGTCTCGGGATTGATATGGGAGAATTCTATAAACAAGGTACTAAATTAGACCCTACGATTGAACTGGTACGGAAAGAGAAAGAATATGTGAAGGATAAGGCATTTAGATTTGTTGATGACCCAAGTCTATCCCTAGCCACCATTACTAAGCTCATTAGAGAGTTTAAGATGGTCTACGAGTGTAGTGCGTTAACGGTATTTATTGACCTTGTTACCCAGGTAAAAGATTTTGTTACTGTAGGTAGGGGAAATCTCTCTACCTCTATGGAACTGGCGGTTAATAAGCTGAATGCCATGGCTAAAAAAGAGAATGTATGCTTTGTTTGCATTGCTCAGATGAACAGAGATGCCGACTCCACCAGGATTGCCAGCATTGAGGAGCTTAATAAGCTAAGACCAACAATTAATCATATCAAAAACTCCCACGCTTTGGGAGAAAGAAGTCGTTCAGTACTTGCTTTATTTCGTCCAAAGTACTATGCTATGAGACTGTTCCCTGAGGACGAAACTATTGAGTTCATGCCAGACCATTTGGAAGCACAAGTAGTAAAGCAGTCCATGGGTAAGGTTGGAGAAATAGGTGAATATTTATTCAATGGTTCAGAGATGAGGTTGACTCCGGTAGAGGGTCACAGAGAAGAGGAGGTGGAGTAATTTGAAACTTGTATTGGGAGATTGTTTAGATGAAATGTCTCACATCCTTGAAGGAAGTATTGATTTAATTCTTGCAGACCTGCCCTACGGAACAACCCGCAATAAGTGGGACTCGGCTATTAGTTTACCCAAGCTTTGGGAACACTATAATAGGGTTATTAAACCTAATGGGGCAATCCTTCTTTTTTCTCAAACTCCTTTTGATAAGATGCTTGGAGCCTCAAATATTAATATGCTTCGATATGAGTGGATATGGGAAAAAACCACAGCAACTGGTCATCTGAACTCAAAGAAATGCCCAATGAAGGCGCATGAGAACATCCTTGTTTTCTATAAGGCTCTACCGGTATATAACCCTCAACTTACTTGTGGACATCCTCCCGTTAATAATTATACTAAGTATCAGGATGACGGTAGTAATTATGGTAGGACTAAAGTAGGGATATCTGGTGGAGGGGCTACAACAAGGTATCCCAGGAGTGTTTTAGTATTTGCTACCGATAAGCAGAAGACTGCTTATCACCCAACTCAGAAACCCGTTGCTTTACTGGAGTATATGATAAAAACCTACACAAATGAAGGAGATATGGTATTGGATAATACTATGGGTAGTGGGTCTACTGGTATTGCGTGTATAAATACTAATAGGGATTTTATAGGTATTGAGAAAGAGGAAGAGTACTTCAACATAGCTAAAGACCGAATTGAAAAACATACAAAAGGTGGTTCCTAAATGCACGACGACATTGTTGACGAAGTATCCAAGAACGCCCAAGGCTCTGATGAGTTCATTTTCAAACATAGAGAGAGGTTTGGAAAAGAAGAATTTGTTACTAAACAAAAGGTGGATGTCAACGGTATAGATGATGAGGAAGTCTCTCTGGAAAAAGTAATTAGAGGGTTCCTTAGGTTCCTGATGGAGTGTGGTTGGGATTCTGAATTTGTTCTTTACAAGCTTGCAGATATCATCTCTGAGGCAGAAGACATACTAATTGAACAGACAATTGAGGAACACCCCTTGACAAAAGACGACCCAAACTTTAGAATGTTCCTCAATGAGCTTGGAAATGGTAATCCAGAGTTCCTTAAGGAACTCTATGACTTACACACAGGGGCAAGGTCCCTGAACTAACAAGGAACAAACATCATGACATTTCAAAAACTCAAAAAATCCCTATTTTTAATAGGGGTGCTGGTCTTCTCCCTTTTATCTCTTGGTGGTGCAGAAGCCTACAAAAGTATTCCCCCGAGTCTTAAAGTTGAGGTCTACAAAGTAAAAATCAAGGTTCCGGTACCTCCAAAGATTATCAATGACCAATACCTTACCCACCTTCATACTTTGGCACGAGACAACAATGTACCTATTCTTTTGGTCTATAAACTTATAGACCGGGAGAGCCGTTGGAGACAGTCGGCTGTTGGATATAATAAGAATTCTAAGGGTGAAGTAATCTCTTATGACATTGGTATGTGTCAACTTAATAGCCGGTATGTTCCATGGATGATTAAGACCTTTGGGAATAAGAATAAGAAATATGATGTCGCTAAAAATGCCTATCATAATGCCGAGATTGGAGTTAGGTACCTAGCTTATCTGTATGACCGATTCCAAGATTGGAAATTGGCAGTTATGGCGTATAATTGTGGTCCAGTTCCTGTAATGGATGGTACTATTCCTCTTAAGACCCTCCAGTACGGTAATGATATTGTTCCCGTGGATGGTTGGTGGTCCGAACCTGAGAATGTGGAGTTGGTGAGTTAACTAATTAAGTATGACCTTGAATACCATTCTAAACCCATTGATTAAGGAAGATTCTCAACCCAACCCAAAATGGGTGTTCCCTTCTAGACAGGCACTCCAGCAGGAGTACGAGGTAGAATACAAAAGGCATATTGTACATGAGCTGGGGAATATTTTTCCTACCTTTGAAGACTTTCTAAGGGCATGTAAGCATGGTCATCCTATGGTAATTACTTCTAAACTGGACGACCGAATTTGGAATAGAAGCAGAACGGATTCATATCAAGAACTTCTTAACCTAATCTCAGGATACCGTTCTTATCCAGAATTTCGCAACGAGGGAACCCTGAAGAATCTATACTCTCGAATTAAGTCCAGTCAGGAACTAGATATGCCTATTTTATTGATTAAGAAGTCAAGAATCCGGGTGATGTCTGGTAACACCCGTATGGATGTTGCCTTTCAATTGGGAGTTAATCCCACCTGTCTTGTAGTAGAGTATTAATTATATGGTTGGTATTGAGTTAGATAAGCTAAGACAGAACGTGGGTCATTTTTCTAATTATTGGGAGCTATATGCTTTTGTCCGACAGATAACCTCTTCCCCAATTGAGTTTAACCACCTAATGGGTATACTAAGGGAGGATTTTCTAAACCTATTGTTACTTCAAAATACCAAACGCACTAATTAGGTACTATGGCATTAATAAAGAATATTGGACGTTCAGGTAGAATTCAGTATGGGACAGGAGCGGTAACAGAATTCCGCATTGTCTTCCCAACAAAACAACTTAACAACCCGAGTGGGCTTATATATATTAAAGGGGTAGAGTATACTCTATTTCAAACAACGTATGTACCTACCACTGGTACGCTAACTATTGCAGGAGTTACAGTAACTCTCACAGCTTCTGATATTCTTTCACCCGCAGGTGTTGCCAAAAAGATTGCAGGTACCGCCATTGCCGGGCATACTGTGTATGCCAAAGACAATCGAGTTTTCCTGACTAATACCACAGTAGGTTCTTCTACTAAAGCAACCCTCGCCCTGGGTACAGCGACCAATATTCTGTTCACAGAAATAGTGTTCACCCCAGGTCAAGCGGTTAGAACCGGTAACTTGGATGACATCTGGGTTCAAGGTGGTACACCAATTACCTTAACTCTTGCCTATACTGGTGGTACCACTCCAACTATTAGCACCTCTACTGGTACTGAAGTAGAACAGGCTCAAGGAACACTGACCTATAGCGCCGCATTAACTCTGACAAATGGAACTGTTACAGTAACAGCCCCTATTAACTATGTCCGGGTGTCAAATGCTGGTGGGTCCACTCAAGTTAATTTGTACATCACCCGGTAGGTTTTACTGCTTACGCTTGGTACTCATAATATCCTTTCGGATAAGTCTATAATAGCTATCCATGTAGGTGATAAACTCCTTTTGGGTCATACTATTCGGGTGTTTATCATACTGAAAGTAGTCATAATAACGATCACTATTTTTGCCAAAGCTCTTAATCCTATCAATAAGATACTTAACACCAAACCCTGCAAGAATAAGAACTATGGCACCATAAACTAGACGAATGATAGCCTCTGCATCTACTTGCATTATTTTAATCACCTTTATTATATCCTACCATACCACTCGAAATCAGTCAAGTAGAAAACTACCAAAAATAACTAATTAGACAGGAGAATCCCTTAATATGCCCAACTCAAATGTTATTGACCTTGATATGCCCGTATTACCCCCAACCAGAGTCATTACCCCTCAAAGAGAGACTGTTCCCGTAGGATATATTCCTATCTCTCTATCCATGGGTGGAAAATTTGGTGTGCCTAAAACTCTACACTGCCGGAACTTCTCAACAGCCGAGCTAATTGATATTTCATTATTTGATAATAACTATCTTACTAAGAGAATCATTAGTATTCTTAACTCCGCCATCCATGAGCAAACAGATGTATCCCTATGGCCCGATAAAGCCATTATTGAATTGCTGGTAAACCTGTATGCCAACTTTTTTTCTGCCCAGATTGACGAGGTTCTTTTTCCTTGGAATGAGGAAGATATTAAGTTTCTTGAATCAAAAGGAAATACAGAAGCTATTAAGAATCTACAAGATGGAACCTGGAAGCCTCGTATTGATATTCCTCTTAGTAGCATTAAGACTAAAGAAATCAAAGATGATATTAAATCCCATATTGTTTTTTCAAAAAAGGACAAGGAAGGCAAGACATACTTTAAGGCTAAATTTTTATCATATCCAAGGTTTGGGGATGCTTTACTTCTTGATACTTTAGTAGAACAAAAGTTTATAAAAGAAGAAGAAGGTGTTGCTCCTCTTCGTAAGAGATTAGAGTTGCGAGACAGACTGAGGGACCAAGGAAAAGATGATACCACTATTGAGGTATCGGAAAAAGAATACTTCTCCCTACAATTATTAGAAGTAACCAAGATTAAGTATTTGACTCAAGCGTCTATGGCTATTTATCTTGTGGAGTATAATGGTAAAGATGTAATAGGTCTGAGTATTGATGAAAGAATTGAAATTATCTCTAACCCCTTATTTGATGTTACCCTAGGTACCCAGTTAACTAAGAAGTACAATGCTACGGACTTTGGTATTGACCCGGAAATTGAGGTAATGAATCCAATTACCCAGGAGCCCTGCAAACGCCGGTTCACGTTTCAAGTCTTGGCTCTTCTTCAAACCTTACAAACATCAGACGCTAATGGATATGATATTTCTTATGACGACTAGAAGTAGCAACCCTATTGAATCGTTATTAAAATTGCCCTTTGGTGTTTTTAATGAGCAATTCTTACGGATACGAAAAATGATTAATAATCAGTCCCAGAATCAAAATGTTGTAGGGTACGAAGGATAGTATTTATGTCAGATGTTCCTCCTGGAGTAGACCCGGTTGACCCCTCCTCATCCCAGATTCTTCTAAATATACAGGATATTTTATCTGAGATATCGGAGAGTATGAAGAGTCTCTCTGAGTACCAAAGGGAAACCCTAAAAGAAACCCGGGGGTTTAATAAAGCCTATACTGAAAGTACAAAAGATAAAGGTAATGAATCTAAAACCTCTGAGGATACTAAGAAGAAGACTCTGTCCTTCTATGATGAACAAATTACTACCCAGAAAACCATTATTAAGTCGTTTCAGGAAGTTATTGATGAACAGAAGAACTCCGCTGAATGGTTTAAGAAAAACTTCAGTAGTATTAATGATGAAATGCGGGGGTTTAAGAGGACCTCCGAAAAAGAAGTAACTCGGGAAACTGCCAAGTATGTTGATAAAAACTTTATGTCTGGTGTTCTTAATGAACTTGCCAGGAACATTCCCGCATTTGGAATAATGACGGGTAGAACCCCTAAGGTCTATGATACTCAGTATAGAAAGGGTAAAGAAGATATTGTTAATAGCCATGCTAACAGGCTAAAAGAACTAGAGGCAGATATAGTTGCTAGGAGAACACTTAGTCCAGAAGACTATGACAAGTTCAACTCCGCTAAGAAGTCCAAAAAGGGTTTTGAAGATGTTAGACGAAAAGCTAGGGATTCTACAGTATATGGCGAAGACACAAGTCAAAATAGCAGAAATAAAAATACTACTGAAACAGCCCCAACCCCAAAAGGACCAGAGGGTATAGTTATATCTAAGGTAGCGGAGAAACGTGAGTCTACCCCTAAGGATTCTCCTAATCCCAGTCAGGCTAGTATTGGGGATTATCTTACTAAGATGTATGGTGGGGAGCAACGGACTCCTACCAATAAAATCCCAAAGGCTTCAGATAAAGAACCTACCCCCTCTTATGATGTAAATCCTGCTACTCCTACCCCAGTAGCTCAACCGAGAGACCCGCAGGGTCGGTTTATGTCCAAGAAGGCAGAAGAAGTGTCTCCTGTTCGTTCTCAAGTTGCCCCTATTAATCAAATCTCGAAGGTTTCAGAGAAAAAACGTCCCATTTATTCTGAGTTAACCCCTATCTCACCCTCTCCTTCTATCCAACCGAGAGACCCACAGGGTCGGTTTATGTCCAAGAAGGCAGAAGAAGTGTCTCCTGTTCGTTCTCAAGTTGCACCTATTAATCAAATCTCGAAGGTTTCAGAGAAAAAACATCCCATTTATTCTGAGTTAACCTCCACTGTACCCCCCCCAGCTATCCAACCAAGGGGACCTGATGGTAGATTTATATCTAAAAAAGCCGAGGGTGATTCTGAAACCGCCGTTGGGAATGGACCTACCCGTGGTGACCCGAGTGAAGGGGATATGTTAAGACTGCCCTTTAAGTATGGTGGACCCGCATTGTTTCTTGCTGGTGAAATGGAGAGAATCTTTGGGGAGCAGAAGGAACCTAGAGCCAAAGTAGAAGGCAATGGGATATTTGGAGATATGCTTTCTGCCCTAGCCACTGAGGGTATAGGGGGTCTACTTGGAGTTCTTTTTGGGGGTGGGAAGGGTGGTAAACCGGGAGCACTACCTAAGTTTAATTTTGCTACCTTTATTAAGGGCGTTGGTCCGTCTGTTTTAGGGGCACTCATAAAGATTCCTGGGTGGGGTTGGGCTGTTGCCGCAGGGTTAGGTCTTACATGGGGATTATTTGCCCTCAATGACATGCGGGTTGATGGACTAAAGGAAGAGTTTAATAAAAATCTGAAGCCAGAGGACCTTAAGAAACTAGAGAAGTCTGGTGTTGATATGTCTAAAAGCAGTGAGTGGGGAGACATGGACCTTCTCCAGGCTAAAAAGATTCTATCTGGTGATTTCTCCGGTTCAAAACGAGGAAAACTGGATGAGTCTAAAAAGGGTACAACCGAATACGCCCTTCAAAAGCTCATCAATGAGGACTGGCAGGCAAAAAATAAGGACTCCCCTTTTGCTGGCGACGGTTCTTACAAAGGTGGATATGCCTGGACAATGGGACCTAATGGAACCTATACCTATGAGGGTAAGGGTAAAAAAGGTACAATGCAACTGGAGCCTACAGATAAAGAGGCTCTAAAGGGGTATGGCTCTTCCACAAGGAAAGATTGGGGAAAAAAATATGATGCTAGAGGAACAGAAATTCCTAACACCTTTGATATGGAGCTTAGTTCCAAGAGTAAGCTCCAACTACATTCTGGGGGTGTAGTTCCAGGACCGTCAAGTATGGAAGTGCCATCAGTTCTATTAGGTGGGGAACGTGTTCTATCTCATAATCAAAACAAGAATATGGAATCCCTTCTACAGCAAATGGTAGACCAGCAAAAACAACTAATTGATGAGATGAAGAACAACACTAAGGCTACCATTGATAAAGAACTGGTCATACCCTCACCCCCACCACAATTGCTAAATAGCAGTGTCGGGAGTTACTAGTCATGGCTAATTATGTTCCTGAAAACCCTGGGGTATGTGTTAAACTCATTGCTTCCGGGTGGGGTGGATACGAGGATTTAACCCTTATTGTTCCTATTAAAGAGGATTTTGTTGCCTCAGCGGAACAAGAAATTTCTGCACCCATTGCTGATTTATTTAAAGAAATAAAAAAGCTTGTGGTGGACTCCTCTGGTGCCCTATTTGGAGGTACTGGAACAGCAATTGCCTCCGGTGGCTTGGCAATACAGGATTTGTTTGGTACCCGTCTTGGGGGTAGAGAATTTTATATGAAGGCATGGAAAGGTGCCGCCGCCTCAAGTATTACCCTTAACCTGGAATTTCCTTGGGGGTGGATGGGCTCCTGGGATGCCAAAGCTGAATGTCATGACCCAGCCATGCTTATTATGGGACGTACTGTACCTTGGGAAACAGAAGGGGGTAGCCTGTTAAATTCCCCTATGCCCAGTCCAATTGAGGTATATACTCAATATGGGGCGAATGTTATAGCAAATGCTCTAGCAGATGTAGCAAACGTAGCTACCGGCGCTCTTATTACTGGTGCCTCAGATGTGGTTGCAAATGACCTAACAAAGTATACCAAGGGAAAGAATATTACTACAACTAAGAATGCAGGAGTAGTAAAGTTAGGTAAGACCTGGAATATTGAATATGGCTTCTATACAGATGGTAATAATTTTGTTAGCATCCTAGACTTAGGCTCCCACATCATTAAAAGTAGCACTATATCTCAATCACCTCAGTTCCAAAAAGTTGGAGATAAATTTTACTCCATTAGCTCCAAAATTATTATTAATGCTCAGTCCCAGAGCCTTTATACGGATAAAATGTTTGAGAAAGGAACATAATAAATGACTCGATATGATATAATGACAGGAAGTCCTTCTGAATTTGATACCAAGGACAACCAGCCCTGGCCAGACCCATTATCCAAGAAATACCAGGACTTCCTATATAGGGAGCCCCCAACTCAGTATGCAGTAGATGATACTTTTGTTTCCAAACCGTACCTAGCTTGCTATGCTCTATATCAGGAGTCTAGTTATGATGATATTGTATTAAATATAAACGGTATACCTCACCTTTCTTTACTGGCAGATGATACCATTATTCTTTTTCCAGTAAAAACAGATATCATTAACTTTGGTGCTAAGAGAGTTTAGCATATGGTAAATCCTAATACCAACGTAGTCTGGGGTGCAACTTTAAAACCGGACTCCGGTAGACCCAAGGTTGAACTTAATGGTATCATGCGAACTACCCTCAAGCTGGAGATATCCTCCTATATTAAGAACTTCTTCCCAGTAGTAGAATGGTCTTTCACTTATGAATACTCCATCTTAGATGAAGGGGTTCTCTATATTGGCAGAGATATCGATTTATTCTTCCTTGATTCAGAAAGAGACGTTCTAAATATATTTAAGTTTACCATATATAGTATTAACAACCTCCCAGGAAGTAGCCCCAGCCATCTAGGGGACCTATTCCAGTTGACCCTTGTCCCTAGATGGGTATTTCATCAGAAACCTTCCTCTAAGGCATATAAGGCTTCTGGTTCCCAGATTATTCAAGATGTCTTTAGTCAGGAACTTTCAGAGTATTTAACAAGGGGGGTCGTAGTCTCTTCTGAGGATTCCTCAACAACAAGATATCGAACCCATCAAACCCCTAATAAGTTTATTAAGGACAGGGTTGTTCCTTACTTACGAGGTAAAGATAAAACCTCTATCTTTTGTTTTACAACTATCAGAGAAGAATATGAGATTATTGATGTCTCTAGTATGAAAGATGCCAGCCCCTTTATTATGATTGATAAGAATAGCTCCGCATTACCTGTGTTCACTGATGCTCTTAATAACCCCGAGAAGAACAAGCTCTTTTTGTTTCCATTCAGTTTAACTCTGAGTGTTGGTAATGTAGCTAACGGGGGAATCTGGCCACTTTTAGACCCAAAACTAATTACTCTATCTACCAGTCAATCAGGTCAGGTTAAAACCGCTGAAATAGAACCAAAATTACCCAATCTAACCAATAACTTTGATAAGAAATTCGTGGTAGTCACTCCATCTAAGTCTAATGAAAGTGGTATGGTCTACCTAGATGATTCTTTAAGGCGTCAAGAAGATATATTGTCTAATAAACTTCATGATTATTCTAAAGACCTAATGGAAGCCCAGAAGTTTATAGCCCCCTGTTATTTTAACCCCTATATTAGAATAGGACGATTGTTATCATTGTATGTCTCAACAAAAGACTCTAAAGAGTTATCCCTATATAGTCAATTGTATATTATCTCTGGATTCAAACACTATTTTGAATCAGGAAGGATGCAGACCATGGTAGAGCTAACCACTACCTCCTTTAGCTCCAATAAGTCCATTCAAGGTGTATCCGATTCCCTGCTGAATTTCTAGAAAACAGGTGGACAACTAAACTCCAGTGTACTATCTTATATTGAGGTACAGGAGTCTAACATGCAAAATTCTATAAAGCTACGCCCCCATATTCTATCTGAGGTGCACGGCAACCCCTTGATTGTAAAGTCAATCTATAACAGGGCAAAACAAGGGGCTTGGCCCACTGCCACACTCTTGAAAGGGTACTCTGGCTGTGGAAAGAGTACTATCAGTAATATTTTAGCCAACATGATTAACTGTGCCAACCCGGCTCCTAATGGGGACCCCTGTTTATCCTGTCCTTCATGTCGTTCTGTTACAGAAGAACGGTATGACAGGGATATTAAACGTCTAGACGGTGGTCAGAGTGGTAAAGACGATGTTCTTGACTTCACCCAAATGATTTCATCAGTACCTTTTTATGATAGGCGAAGAAGTGTCTTTATCATCGAGGAAATTGACCAGCTTTCTTCCAAGGCTACCAATGCTCTATTGAAGGTTCTTGAAACCCCTCAAGAGAATGTACATTTTATTCTACTATCCATGAGTACTAAGGGAGTGGACTTACCCAATAACTCCCGCTGTCAAACTTACAGCTTTTCACCCTTTATGAAAAAGGATATTCTGTTAGGTCTCCAGTCAGATATGAAGAAAATGGGTGTGTGGGGTAAGGAAGATATCCCCAAGAGTTTCTATACCGAAGTGCTCCCAGCAATCGCTTCTGCATCCTCTGGTTCCTATAGAAAAGCCCTGCAAGATATGGAATCCTGCCTCTATGGTGAGGCTTGGTCTCCAGAGGCGTATAGCGAGCTTACAGGCGCACTTGATGGGGAAACTGTGTCGGATATCCTACTTGAGCTACTGAGCAAAAGAAAGGGTGTTTTCGCGTCTTTGGAGAGAATTAACTTTCAGGAGTTTTTCAACCTCTCCTACGACATTTTATCAAAGGCTTTTGCCTTCAAAGTAACGGGTGTTATTAAGAATGATTTCTTTGAGGACCAGATAAAAAGTCTCTCCTCCAACCCAAACCTGGAAAGCCTCTTAGCAGTCTTTAATACTATCTATGAAACTAATCCCTCCTACACTAAGAAATCCCACGCTTTTTACAAGTTTGCTCAGTACTACTAACTCATGATGAAAGGAACATCTAATGCGCTTACTACCAAATATTATTGAAGGCTTATTCAAGCAGGAGCTTTCCGGTCACCGTTGGACACAATACACCACCAAGATGGTAAAGGAGATAATCACTGTTAAGTATAATCTCCAAAATCCTGCTTCCTCAGTGGAGCTAACAAGATTCTTAAAAAAACTCAAGGAGGGGTTGCCTATGGAAGAAACTTTGATTAAATTGACTGATGAGCTAATGGGGGAAGTACAAGATTGAATTCAGAGACATTTGTAACCTCATTTATTGACCAGTCATCCTTTGTGGTTGTGAATGAGAAAATGATTAAAATGCTAAATGGAGATTGTACCTGTGCAGTTCTATTAGCGAGATTGATATCTTTATATAATCACTTTAAGTCTAATGACACTTTGAGTGATGGTTGGTTCTTTCAGAAGGTTAAAGACATTGAACAGCGTCTAGGTATTAATGATTACTTCCAAAGAAAGTGCTTTACTTTTATGGTTAAAAAAGGATTCATTAAAACTAAGATTGTGGGTTCTCCTCCAATACGTTACTTTTCTATTAACTTCAAAGCTATTGAGAAAGCTTTAGTTGCAGAAGCAGAATTTGTTCCTAAGAAAGAAAGTAAACCTGTGGATAAGTCTTCCTTCTATAGTGTGCTTAATGCAAATGATGATGTCGAAGCACTGGATGTAGTAAAGGGTAATATCCCTAGACCTATTGCAGAATTCCTATTTGCCTATAAACGTGGTCTTGGATATAGTTTCGCTGGGTGGAATCCTGAATCCTATGGTATCATATCTAGATACCTGGATAAAACATACTTTGAACCAAACCGGGCATTTAGTTATGTACGGCTACGCAACTGGCTGAATTCCTCTGAGCCTAAGACTATTAAGAGCTTTCTTAGTTTTGATAGACTTGCTCAGGATGATATGGAAAAGCCCGTCAGTTTTAAGAAGTTTCTGAAAGAACTAGAATAGATAAGGAGCATATGTAAATGAAGACATCACAATTGGATGTGATTACCTCAAAACTGAGGAAGGAATTTGGTCTGACACTACCAGATGTCAACTTGGCTGGTGTAGTTAATAAGCTACCCTTGGATAGCCCAAGGTTGAACTATATTTTCAGTGGTGGATACCCTATGGGTAGAATGACTGAGATGCACGGGCTAGAGTCAAGTGGGAAAACAGTTCTTTACAACTATATTGGGGGGCACTTTCAAAGACGAACCGATGGTGGTCCTAATAAAGTCATCTTTGTGGACATGGAATATTCCTTTGATAAGAAATATGCTAATACCGTGGGACTTGATACTAATGACAACTTTATCTTTGTTCAGCCACTAGATGGTGAGGAAGGATTTCAGATTGTCCAAGAATATGCTAAATCCGGGGAGATTGGACTGGTTATTTGGGACTCTGTTACCTCAACCCCATCACGAGCGGCGATGTTGGATGAATTTAACAAGGCCAACTTCGGATCAACAGCCGCCCTGTTTTCCTCTGGTCTTAGGAAGCTAAATCCTTATGTGTCAAGGTTTAAGACCAGTTTTGGTATGGTCCGTCAACTTCGTCAGAAGATGGGTTTTGTTGGACACGGCTATTCGGATACTGCTTCTGGGGGCGGGATGGCACCACAATTTTATGCTTCTTGGAGGGCAAGGGTTGCGAGAGGTGAAGATATTATTGATAATAAGGAACCTATTGGTAATGTCATCAAAGTAAAAAACATCAAGAACAAGGTTGGTTTCCCTAAACGAAGTGCTGAACTAAACCTTTTGTATGGTAGTGGGTTTAACCCTGATGAAGAATACTTGGATTTTATTATTGACTTGGGTATTGTTAAGAAATCTGGTGCATGGTTCTCCAATGAGGACTGGAAGTTTAAGTGCCAGGGAAGAGACAATCTATTGGATTACCTATTGGACAATAAACCCTTGTTTGAAGATATTAAAACCACCATTCAGGCATCCTTTACTAAGCATACTGTTCTGGATGAAAAAGAAGCGGAGCTTAGTGAAGACGATGCTGAAGAGAACGAAGGGGACCCTGATTTAGGAGGCGGTGATGAATAGACCACAGGTAAAGGAAGAATCAGATATTGATTGGGAAGAAATCACCCGTGTTGTTGAACAGTACCTGGATGATGTAGAGGAAAGCTTTGGCTCAGAGGATGACTCTGCACTCTATACTTTTAAAGAAATTCTGGTAGCAATGTATGGCAGGAAGATTCTGGATTGGGTAGAGAGCGTAGGGGAGGGAGATGAAGATGAGTACTGAGGTGGAGCTATTCAAGATTAATTTCAAGGAACAACTTGCTAAATTGGACCCCAATTCAATAGAGTACTATGTCATTGAAAAAATCCAGATTATGGAAAGCTGTTTAAAGCTGGGTGCCGGAAGAGACCTTACCTTCTATGAACTCCAGGAAGCATTGGTGGAGCATGAACATGTTTCCCTTTCTCTTCTGTTGTTGCAGAATGAGTCTAGGATTAACCTGCACCGAAAGAAGAATGAATTCGAGGTATGGAAGGATGAACAGTATGTTAAAATTAAGCATAGAGAGCACACTAAGGAATTAGCTGGTTCCAAGTGGGCGTCCGCTACAGAACTATCGGCTATGGTTAGGGCTGAGAACAAAGTAGAATACCTTAAGCAAGCCGATGAATATGAGGACTGTGACCATAGGTACTCTTTTATGAATCACCTTATCAGAATCTGGGATGCTTATAGCTATACCTTGAATACTCTTAGCTCCAATATTCGTGCAGAAGTTGGTATGCAAAGAAACTAATTTTTGAGAAAGGACCACTTCTACTAATTAGATTGTAGGGGTGGTTTTTTTATGTCTGATTTATTTCACTTAGACGAGGACCAAACAGAGATTATCACCATTGTGGAATCTCTAAAGAATGATATTTTCTTAAATGGAAAGTTGATTCATGAAGGCACTTTGTTCTCTATTGAAGAGGAAGAAGAGTAAGCCGTGGATTTCCAATTTAAACTAGGTATGATTACTAAACCTCGTTCAATAGTGGGACAAGGCAATATGTTTGGGGTACGCATTGTTCCTGATATGCAGGAAATACAAGATACCTCTTTGCTCCCTTTCTATCCTAACTTTCTCAAAGAACAAGACTATGCCTATCAGATTGATGATATGGTGTGGTGTCTTACTAATGATGACTTTACTGTAGGATTCATTCTAGGGTTGTCCCAGGGACCAGCCGGTAGTAGTATTGAATCGGTTATTAAGATAATTAATACTGCGGAAGTAGAAGCAGGATTTCCTCAATCAGGTTACAATGATTTATCAGTACTAAGATTTGCGGGTACCAGTATTCAATACTATAATGTATCAACTGGGTACACAGGTCAAATATTCAATAATAAAGCTGTTTTTCTAACAGGTGCCGATGGTAGCATTTGGGTTAAGAACTCAGGATTCCAGATGCAAGTAACTGCCACAGGAGATATAAACCTCAAGGGCAAATCTAGGCATGAAACTCTGACAGAGCAGTTTACTACTATTAGCCGTTCGGTAACAGAAGACATTAAGGGTTCTGTAAAATCAGAAATCGGTGGTGCTCAAGAAACCTTGGTAGCAGGGTCTATTAGGGAAACCTCTGGAGCTAATATCAATTCCTCTTCGATTGGAGATAGAAATGATTTCACTCTTGGTAAACATAAAGAAACTATTGGGAATGGTTCAGACAAAATTGTGGTTAAAGGTAATGTTGATGAGACGGTTGCATTAGGAAATTACAACTTAACGGTTGTAGCAGGTGTAGCTAATCTAACAGTACTGGGTGGAGCATTAAATGTGTATGCGGGACTTGGATTAAAACTATCCTCAACGGTAGCAATTGATATCGCCGCGCCTATTATTAACCTACCCTTAGGTATGGCTTCTCCTACAGGTGCTGGTAATCCTGCAACTTTTGGTGGGTTCAACGCCCTCCCATTTTGTCTATTTACTGGGGTACCACATTCTACTAATGTATTAGTAGGACCTACTGTTGTTCTTCCCCCTGTTGACCCAACCAGTCTCGTTTCAAAGGTGTTGTGAATATGGCTTTAAGTGGTGATGAATTAGCTAACTGGATTACCGATTATACTCTTGGTGCAAGACCCGATACCCCTACCCGGGATGTTATTAAAAAGAACTGGTTAACTACCTCTACTGCTATCACCAATTATCTATCATTAAGAGAATTCAATGGTATCAATGCTAAACTGGATAATATCTTTCAATACTCAAGTACATTCAGTGGTAAAAAGATATTCACAGATGATGTGGAACTCAGAGGAGCTTCTAATAAAATAGGAAATGTAGTGGCTGGTAACTACTCCGAATTCCTTGATGACGGGACACTGTTCTTTAGGGGAACATCTACTGTCTGGCAGGATATAGATTTTCCGATTGTTATTAGAACAACCGGTGCCGGGATACCTACACTACAGGCACTACAGGGGACTATTGGTGTTCCTCAGTGGGAGGTTGGTGACAATAACACATGTGAGGGTCAGGAGCTTATCCATGCCTGGAAGGAGGGTTCTGAGGTTCAGTGGCATGTGCATATGATTACTAATAACTCTAATCCTCTGATACCAGACACAACTGATAGGCATGTTAAGTGGCAAATAGAATACTTCTATGTTGCACCACATGGAGTAGCTACTGCGGCAACAACAGTATCCGCAGACGTTCTAATACCGGCAAACACACCACATAAAACAATGATTATTGACGAAATAGCACGGTTTACACCACCGGTGTCCATCGGTTCCCATGTATTTGCAAAACTAAGTAGGATACCTGCTACAGGTGGGCTAGTTGCTCCCTCTGCAAATCCTTGGTGCAGTATGCTCCAGATACACATTGAGTGTAACTCCCTTGGTAGCCGTGAGATTATTACAAAATAAGGAATAATATGTATGTCCGAAGATAACCAGGATTTCATCAAATCCGCTAACCCACTAATTGAGAAGCAATTACAAGAATTCATGAAAGGTTTCCAATCAGCGGCAGACCAAGAATTAGACCAGATATTAAAGCAGGCGGAGAACCTAAAGTATGTCATCCAACACAGTAACATGGACAAATCAAACTGATTTAGTACAACTGCCACCTCCAGAAGTTCTTAGTATGCTGGAGACTACAAAAGGGTGGGTAGATAAAGCCGATGAGGTATTAAGCTTTATCGAGGGTATCCTAAAGATTGCTCAAGTTTTCATTTCTCCTTCTGGAGATTTGGTTATCAATTTTATCAAAAGGTACTCTGACTCTGCTACTACAGTACTCAGAGACCTATTAACTATTGGTGGTGGAGCAATTGTTATTACCCCCTACAATAGAATGGGTAGAAGAGAAATTAGGATTCTACCTGAACCATGGCCTCTTATTTTACCTGGGATGACCCCAGCCGAAGCCTTCCAAGAGTTTTATGCCTCTTTTGATAATAAAAATGATATCAATAGACCCAGGTGGTCTGCCAATACTGAAGTAGCAGGGATGGGGTTCTTATTAATTGCTCCTGACCCTGTTGGTTTAAGTCAGTTAGCAACAAGTCTATCTGTACTCTTTAGCTTTAATGAGTTTTCCTCAATGATTTCTAAATACTCCACTACATGCTCTGACTGGGCGGCGTCGGTAAAGAAGGAAGACAAACGAGTAAAAGAGTTTAGTATCCCTTTTGATATCGAGGGTTTTCCTAAAATGGACACCCAGGTATATATGGATGGCGTAACAGTAGTTAGGAACCTTGTCGTTCAGGATTCTAATTTTGCTGGTAAGTTACACTGGTATGGTCTCGGTATGAGTAATTTCCCTTGGTTTGATAAAATGCTAACAATACTGGAAGACCTGTTAAGTAGTCTTTTATCTATGATAAGCACCACTACTAATACTATAATAGCGCTAATATCTGCTTTGGTTAAAAAGATACGAGACCTAAAAGCCCTAATTACTACTGTTTACAATGTCATAAAAGGCATCCTTGTTGGACTAAGCAACCAAGGACTCTATTACTTTTCTGTCCCTAAGGGAGTGGGTGGTGTAGACTACATAAAGAGTTCATTGGCATTAAGTTTATCTAACCCACAATCGGACGCCGCAAAGAAAGTTGCCAGTGCTATGAATAACTCCCCCTGGTCGTCATTGATGTTTATGGGGGTATCTACTGGGTTTGATATAAATGCGTGGCAGTCTATGTTTCAAAAAGCATGGGATGGTACTATTGCCGATGTAAATAAACTAAGAAAGCTAATTAATCCCCAGTTTGTAGTGTCTCCTGACTTAACTCGTAGACTACCTAAGAATGGTACTGTTGAAACTCTTCGTGTTCTTTCAACAGAGAGCACTAATGATAACCCACACTACTTTGAGTATATTCTAAGAGATAGTGGTGGAGCTATAAAAGGAAAGTATAAGAATTCAGGAGCAACACCAGACCCCTCATGGGCTAAGGTTAATACCACTGGACTTGATTTAACTATACCTAAGTTTCCTGATTCTAAGGAGGGCGCTTTAGACTCCTGCACCTTAGAAGTTAGGGTTGTTGATAAGAATAATGTTGAGGTATTTACCACCACCCCCACTGCCGTAACTAATAAGGGTGGGGTGTCTTTAAGTGGTACTATGCTTACTGATACCAATAAGACAATTGATATATCTATCTCCTCAGGTTATGGAAACGGTACAGACACTGGTTCAGAAAGTACTACTGTTGGATTTACTGCCAAAATTATTGATAGCAACGGACGGGTCATAGAGTCAGTACATGGGAATGATTCTACTATGGTGTCTATTGGTATGGGTGTTACCGAGGGTATGACAGATGTAACCTTGGTAATCAGTATGAATGGAGAGGATTCTCGTATTTCTATCCAGAACTATTTAGGGGTGCAATTGGGAGCGATTGATAAGTTCCCTATCCCTAATACTGTTAAATTTGGTTTCTATCCTGCTGGATTAGATATAGACTTATCTAAGTACGGGGTGTTAGCAATCAAATATAAGAACCTAAGTATTAATGGCTCCTGGGTGTATAAGGCACTACCCGGAATTATTGATTTAGAGGCTAACACAGGATATGAATATTGGCTGTTTGTTGTTAATGAAACTTATCCCAACGGAGAATGGACAGGACCGTATTACTTCTCCACGGTAGATAAGGTTATTACAGGTACATTGATTTGTGGTTAACAAGATTTTTTGAAAGGAAGGATAGAATGCTTAACATTAGAATTGTTCGATATAATACATCATTAGAATATAAAAAGAACGCTAAGAAACCCTTTGATTGGTATAACAATGATGCCCATAACTGTGAGGATGAGTTTATTCTTTATTGGGGAACACTGGAAGTGTTTAGAGCAAAAGTGCAGACCGTGGCAAATATGCAGGGTCTGGATGTTCCTGAACGAGGAAGCCCCCGGATTAAGTTCGAAGACACCGTTGCTCCAGGCCCCTTTTTATTAAAAACCTTTGTTGACCCTAGAAACTTCTATGGAAGAATTCATGGAATATGTGACACTAAAACTCTAGCTGGTGACTACATCAGCATGGCTTCTATTACTAAGACTAACTATGCTCGTTGGTTGGCTCATGATGACCAGAAGCATAGAACCGATGCTAAGGGCGCTCCTGTGGCTCCTGGTACACTTACCAGGGTTAAGTGGAGTGCGGGGTGCTTTGTCATGGGAATGAAGGATTTAGCTACCCTGAGGGCTGTTTTAGAGCAATATGGAGCTACCCCAGGAATTACTATCGCTGGGGTGCTGGTGGAAGAGAAGAGAGCTTAGTAGTTTTAAGCTGATTGTAGAATTGTATCGGTTAAGTTTCTGCTGTTGGCATGTTTTAGCCACCCAAAGGTGGAAGCTAGGGAATTGCTTAGTTTAGATTCGGATAACAATCCTGCTTGTACTTGGTACCTAAGCATATCTATTCTATTTTTCACTCTCTTAACAGTCTTCTTTCTTATTAAGATATACTTAGGGAAATGACGATACCCTACAAAATCTATACCTAAGCTACATTTGGTTACGTGCTCTTTAGATAAGGATAATGCTAAGTGATTTTTAAGAAACTGGCGAATTTTTTCTTTACATACGTTCAGGTCTTCTTTACTATTAGCAAATATACAAAAGTCATCGTTATACCGTGTATAACCATGAACTGGTAAGTTTCTGGTTATGTAGCTATCCAGCTTATTTAAATATAAATTACCTAACCACTGACTGGTGTAATTACCAATAGGAACATTTGTGTTTCCAGGTATTGAGTTAATAATATTAGAGAACAAGGCAAGAACTTTTTTGTCCTTAATCTTTTCACTAACAATAGACATCATAATCTCGTGGTTAATGGAGGGATAGAATTTTCTTATATCTCCCTGAAGGTAGTATTGGTATTGTTTAACAAAGGGGTGTATATACCTGGAAGCGGCATGTTGTCCTTTTCCTATCCTACAGGCATAGCTATGGTGATAGAACCGGTTATCCCAGATAGGAGCTATCACATTCATAATAGCATGTTGAACGATTCGGTCAGGATAGAAAGGAAGGATGAAGATATCTCTTTCTTTAGGTTCATATATTTTTTTAATTTTATAGGGTGAAGTAGTGAAGGTTCCATCATTTAAGGAAGTTCTTAGCTTATCCAAAAGCTCCTTTTTGTTTAGTTGGACTTTATGAACAAAGCGTCTAGAGGATTTTCCCTTTCTTGCCTTCTGATAGGCAAGCTCAATATTCTCCTCAGTTACTATTTTCTCCCACAAGTTTCCTATTCGCTTCATTTTTGAGCCTCATTACTCTCACGATACAAAAGAACCTTCCCGATTTAGTACTATTTCCTTTGCTGTCCTCGTTGTGTATTTGCCCGTTAGGGTCAGGTCGTGTACCCAGCTATGTCCACCATGAGAGGATTTGGTTAAAACATATATCGGCGCAGGCACGTAAAGAAACATTAGAATTCAAAATCAAGGGACCATTATTCCAATTAGACCCTCGCGAACCGCAAATGACTCCATTATTCCAATTACCTCCAAGGAGAACCCGAAACAACGACTCCTACTTGATGACACACAACCTTTGCTTAATTAGTGCATGATGAAAATTTAGGCTCGGCGCAGGCACGCAAAGAAACAGCAGAATTCAAAAGCAAGGGACCATCATTCCTTCCTGGTAATTTTGACCTCTAACGTTGGTTTCAGAAACATTGGCACCACCATAAGCATCCCGCCAAGTAGTCGCCGCTCCAGGCCCTTGGTCTAGACCCCATTGCCAAAAAACACCTGTCTCATCTTCGCCCCCCGTTAGGGAAATAATTCGTTTACCAGTAGTGGCAACGTGACCTCCGGCTCCTGTGGGTATAACAGAGTCAGTAATATTTACACCCTGAGGGCAACCTAATGAAGCAACAGTAAACTGAGACTGCCACAATAAAGATTCCCCTTGCTGGGTTAACTGCTGGGTAGCTTTATACCAATGAAATGCAGGGTTAGTTGTTCCTGAGGAAACCGCTTGATTATATACCGAACGGAGGGTTTCAGAAGCAGAGTGCCAAGATGGTAGATATATACCTACCCACCTATTAATTTGAGGGACATAGCGCATGCCTTCTTGCCGAGCATTATCATTTACTCGGTGTATTAAATCCCATATAGAAAAAGGTAGAATATCTCCTAATAAATAACCTCGTAACCAGTGTCCATTCGGATTAGCGGCTAAGGTATGATTAGGTACCCACTTATTTAATACTGCTAAGTCTTGTGCAGAGTTAGTGTAAGGTGCATCATTGGTGGATACATCAACACAAAGACAATGAAAGCCACCTATTTTTACAGAATTACTGGTATCAAAGCCTATAGGGGTAGTATCATTTGCAGAGAGTCTTATTTCAAAGTCCGCAGAGGCAGGATTAGCTACTACTGCATATATATAGAAGTCCTTACCTGCACGATTGGAAGCAACTGTGTAATTGGTAGCAATGGAGTCCCAGTAGATTGTAGAGGATATAAGTATCTCTGAGGAAGCAAAGGTATAAGCTCTACCTTTGAAATGGATTATGATATTGGGTGCTTTTAAGGTAATACGTTCCGTTGAGGAGTTATTACCCTTTAGAAGCCACCTGGAGTCTCGGTCATAGGTGGTATTTTGGAGATAAATTGTGTCTGCAATTGATGGTGATGGATAATCTAAAAATAAGCTCATATAGTAATTAGTTCCTTTTTAGTATGCTTGTAGACAGACAGGTGCCTCGTCTCGTCGCTGAGTTCAAATACTTTGGTCAGTCCAGGGATGTCCCAGCCAGTGATTGCGCGGAACATTAGGAACCGATCCTTTCAAGGTCGAACCAACTATATGAGCTT
>JFJP01059066.1_pt1 | contig 23087 bp, 19 predicted proteins | sample 431651 | NCBI WGS metagenome assembly JFJP01 (sample SAMN02602958, study PRJNA72255) | Microbial mat metagenome, whole genome shotgun sequencing project. | biome: fresh water; feature: sink hole; material: water; isolation source: purple microbial (photo- and chemosynthetic) mats found in...
GAACCGCGCACATGCTTGTAGGGGGAGGGACCGCTGTCCTGCTGCGGAGGCCGGGTCGTGTAGCGGGCGAGGATTTCGGCAGGGGCGCCGCTTGCCACGAGGCGCCCTTCCTCCAGAAGCAGGGCACGGGAGCAAAGCTGGCGGACCGAGGCGAGGTTGTGGCTCACGAAGAGGACCGTGCGGCCCTCGTTGCGCGTCACACTCTCGATTTTCCCCAGGCATTTACGCTGAAACTCCTGGTCGCCCACGGAGAGCACTTCATCCACGATGAGCAGTTCCGGCTCCAGGTGGGCGGCGACCGCGAAGGCCAGCCTCACATACATGCCGCTTGAATACCGTTTCACGGGCGTGTCCAGGAAACGCTCCACCTCGGCGAAGGCGACAATCTCGTCGAATTTCGAGCGGATTTCCGCGCGCGACATTCCGAGGATGGCACCGTTGAGGTAGATGTTTTCCCGTCCGCTGAGTTCGCCGTGGAAACCGGTGCCCACCTCGAGCAGGGCCGCCACCCGGCCACGCAGGGTGATGCGTCCTGTCGTGGGTTCTATGATACGCGAGAGCAGTTTGAGCAGGGTGGATTTGCCCGCACCGTTGCGGCCGACGATGCCGACGACCTCGCCTTTGTGCACGGAGAAATCCAGATCCCGGAGCGCCCAGAACTCCTCCTTGGTAGGGCCTTCGAAGCGAAGTTTAGAAAGGCACCTGAGCAGGCCGCGTGCACCTTGTCCGACCGCATCGCGCAGACTTCCCTGGGCAGCCTGATGTCCCAGGATGAAGCGCTTTGAGAGCTTTTCTACGGTGATGACGGTGTCGTGGCTCATCGTTCAGATCACGTCTGCAAACTGGCGTTCGGTGCGCCGGAAATACCAGAGTCCGCCGCCCAGAAGCAGGAGCGTCCCGGCGAGGGAGAAAAGCAGGGCGCGCGGGTCGGGCGTGGCATCGCCCCCGAACAGGCACCAGCGGAAACCCTCGACCATGGCGGTGAGCGGGTTGAGTGCCAGCAGGCCCCGCCAGTTGGGGAGCAGGTCGGTCCGGTAGCCGACGGGTGTGGCGAACATGCCGACCTGCAGGATAAAGGGCGTGATGAAGCGGAAATCCCGATACTTCACGGTGAGGGCCGAGACCCAGAGCCCGGCTCCGATGGCAATGAGCAAGGTGCCGAGGATGAATACGGGCAGCAGCGCGAGTTGCCAACCGGGCCGGGCGCCGAAGAGCAGGGCGCAGGGAAGGGCGAGCGCGAGCAGCAGCAGGAAATCGACCAGTGCCACGGAGCAGGCCGAGAGCGGCATGATGAGTCGGGGAAAGTAGACCTTCGAGATCAGGTGGGCATTGCCGACCAGGCTGCCTCCCGCGCCGCTGAAGGCGTTGCTGAAGAGTTGCCAGGGCAGCAGGCCGCCCAGGACGAGGACCGGGTAGGGCAGGTCGCCGCCGGGCATGCGGGCGAGTTTGCCGAAGACGAAACTCAGCAGGACGGTCTGCACCGCTGGCTGGACAAGCGCCCAGGACACCCCGAGGACAGCCTGTTTGTAGCGCACCTGGATGTCCCGCCAGGCCATCAGGCCAAGCAGTTCCCGGTAAGCCCAAAGGTCGCGCCAGTATTGCAGGTCGGCGCGGCCGGCCTCGATGACGAGGTCGCGCGGCGGGGTGGAGAGGGGGGCGGGCTTCCTCACGGCGCGGGATGTTTGCGGGAGGATGGGACGAAGGCGAACCGGAAAAACGCGGGCCTAGTCCCCCGTCTTTTCCAACCGGGCGGTATCCGTTTTCTCGATGCGCACAAGCAGCCAGGCGAAACACGCAAGCGCAGCGCAGGCCGCCACGAACCAGTCCCCGTGCGTCGTGTAGAAGCTTTCCTGCCGGATCCAGCGGCTGTCGCGGGTGAGTTCGAAGACGAGGTTGGCGCGGATGAAGATGCCCTTGTCGTTTTTCACGACCTGCCGGACGCTGCCAAACTCGTCGATCCAGCCGCTCCAGCCGTTGTTGCCGCAACGCAGGATGGGGCGGCGGGTCTCGATGGCCCGCAGCACGCTGTGGGTGGCGTGTTGTTCCGCGGCGGCGCTTTTGCCGTACCAGGCGCTGTTGGTCAGCACTGCGAAGAGTTCAGCCCCGCCTCGGGCGCTATCCCGAGCTAGATTCGGGAAAAGATCCTCGAAGCAGATGAGCGGGGCCACCGGGAGTTTCCCGTGCTTGAAACTGAGCGGGAGGGCGGAGGGTTGCGTTCCGGCCGTGAAATCATCGCCGATGGGCGCCACTTTCTTGAGCCAGCTGAGAAGCGACTTGAGCGGGATGTATTCCCCGAAGGGCACCAGGTGGCGTTTGGCGTAGTAGTCCTTTCCGATGCCCGTGACGGGGTCGACCACGAAGGCCGCGTTGTACCAGGATTCCTGGGCTGTATCCAGGTTCTCGATGGCGATGGAACCCAGGAGTATAGGTGTCTTTGTTTTGGCCGCAAGGCCGCGGACCCAGTCCTGCATAAGCACGTCTCCCTGCATGGGCCTGGGCGTGCAGGCTTCGGGCAGGATGAGCAGATCGGGCCGCGTGCGGCTGCCCTTGATCACGCTCTGCTCGATCATGGAGAGCACCTGCTGGTCTTCGGCGGGGTCCCATTTGATGCTCTGCGGCACATCCGGCTGCACGATGGCGACCCGGCCCACCGGCACGGCAAACTGGCCCCGGTTGATGCTCTCCTGGAGGAAGACCATCGTGCACAGGATCAGCAGAAAAAGGCAGGCAAGAAACTCCTGGCTGCGGCGCTTCAGCCCCGTGTGTCCCTCCTTGAAGAGTCGGTGCGCGTAGGCGGCGAAACCCAGGTTCATCGCCACGAGCACGAAGGAGACACCGTAGGCGCCCGTGAAGGAGGCGATTTGAAGAATGCTCACACGCTCCCACTGGCTCGAGGAAAGCGGCAGCCAGGGAAAACCACCGAGAAGCCAGGTGCGCGTCCATTCGATGAGCACCCACAGGCCCGCCAGACCGAAGATCGCGAGCATGCGCTCCGGTGTGCTGCGACCTGGAAGCCGTGGCATGACCCACCAGACGGCCAGGTACCACACTCCGACCCAGACTCCGACCAGGCCTCCGAGCAGAAACAAACCCAGCCAGGTGACGTGGTGCAGCCAGGACAAAACAAGGATCCAGGCGAGCGCGTTGGCCCCGAGCATCGTCCAGGCAAAGCGGCGGAAGGAGGGGCGGAGGTAGGCCCAGAAGATGGCGGGAGCGGCGAAGACGTAGGCGAACTCCGGCAGGTGGAAGGGCGGGAAGGAGAGTACCGTGAGCAGCACGGTCAGGAAGGCGACCGCAAAGAGCGTCAGCTTTTCCTTGTGTGTCTCATACCAGGGCGGGGGCTGGTCGTAGGGATCGAAGGGTTTTTCAGCTGCGGGTGCGTCGTTCACGGTGTTGGGCCTTGGACAGAAGCAGCGCGGGAGCTATTTGCCCAGTTTTTTGAGAGCCTTGTTGATGGCGACGATATCGCAGCGCTCGGAGTCGTATTCGGGGCCCAGCCATTCGAGCCATTCGCGGCCGAGCTCCGTGTGCGGTTCCTGGATGCAGGCGAGCATGTCGTGATAGGCCTCCAGTCCTCCGCAATCCTCGGGCGGCCCTGCGCGCTCCCCCTCCAGGACGCTGGGGTAATATTTCCCCTTGGTCGGCGGGAGGACCTTTTCCACGACGACATCGACCTGCCAGCCTTCCCCGAAATGGTAGCCGTAGATCACGTGGCCCTTCGCGGCGAAGCCGAGATCCCCGAGGGTGACATCGCGGTCGTCGGCGATCATGAACTCGTCGCGTTTGAGAGGGTTGCCCAGCCGCTGGTCGCCGATGGTGAAGGCGTGGGTCTGGTAGTCGTACCAGTCGAAAATGAGCTGGATCATGTCGTGCAGGCGCGAGAGCCACATCGATTCGCGCACGAGCACCCGGCGCCAGATGAGGGGGCGGCAGCCGGCCACGACCATTTTGAGCTGGAGAACCTGGTCGTCCTGCTTGACGGGTTTGGAGCCTTCTCCTTCCTGAATCGAAATCATCGCTGCGGACTATGGAATATCCCTGCGGCAGCGCAAGCCGAGGCGAAGGGGCCTGTTCAATAGCGGTATTTCACATAGCCTTCGAGGCGGAAGGGCAGTTCGGGGAAGAGGAGTTGGGAGCCGGTGTAGGCATCGCCGTTGTGGAGCCAGTTGCGTTTGTTGCCCAGGTTGAGCAGGTCGAGGTTGTAGGTCCAGGGACCGGAGGTGTAGGACAGGTTGGCGTTGAGCAAGGTCTGGGGCGGTATGTGCCACTGGTTGTCGAGGTTGCCGCGCTGGCTGCTTTGCCAGGAGGCGTTGAACCCTGCGCCGAAGCCGTTTTTCCAACGATAATGCAGGCTGCCGTTGAGAAGTATTTTTGAGAACCCCAGCAGGGGCCAGTCGCCCACGGGAGCCTGGTTGCCCCAGGGATCAAAACTGCTTGCGCCTTCCTCGTCGAGGGTGGCTGTGCCCAGACCGCCGGGTCCGCGTCCGAGGACGTAGGAATCATAGATCGAGCGTCCCCCCATCTGGAAGGGTGCGGACTGCAGGTAGTGACCGTTTTGGAAGGTGGCGTTGGCCGTGAGGCTCAGGCCCTGGGGTGTCTGGTAGGTGGCATCGAGCTCGACGCCGCGCACCACGATGCTGTTCTTTTTTCCGCGGATCGACACGCGCGAGCGCCATTGCTCGAACCAGTCGGCGGCGAGGAAGAGGCGGTTGTCGAGCAACGAGGCCTTGACTCCCAGCTCAAGGAGTTTGCTGAGGTTGCGAAAGTCATCGCGGTTGATCAGGCCATCAGGGACGTTGAGGATGACCCCACCACCCGTCACGTTGCCATTGGCGGAGTGGAGGCGGTTCTGAGTGATATAGAGGCTTGTGTTGGAGCTGGGGTGGTAGAGCAGGCTATAGGCCTGCGAGTGCGTGGAAACCTGCTGCGAGTCGCGGAAAAAGGGTCCCTCGGCGGGCGGGAGCGGGTCGCGTGCGCGTGCAAGAAACGTCTCCTGGCGCAGGCCGATGGTGGCGCTCAGGCGGCGCGTGAGCATGAGGTCCTGCTGGAGGAAGGCCGCGGGGTTCCAGGTCTCGCTGCGCACAGTCTCCGGGCTGTCGTACACCGACGAGAAAAAGAGAAGGCCGTGCGGGCCGGGTTCGCCGGGCCAGTAGGAGCCGGGGAACTGTCTTTGCTGACTGAATACACGGGAGGGTTTCGTGATGTCGAAGTTGTAGAAGTATTCGTTGAAGTAGTTCGTGTAACTTTCGCGTCCTTCGTAGCGCAGGGCCAGGCCCGCGATGGTCTTCTGGGGTAGTCCGTGGACGGCAAACTCGACATGCGCCTCGCTGCGGTTCTCGGCCGTGTCCTGGGTGACGTATTCGGCGTATTCGAACTGGTGGCGACGGAGGCGTTGCACGTGCTCGGCCAGGCTGCGGTTGATGAAACGAAACCCCGTGCCGGCCTCGTGCGAGAGGGTGGACTGGAGGCGCCAGATGTTGGCGTTGGAGGAATCGCCCTTCGAGAACAGCGTGGCATCCCAAGGGAGTTTGACGGCCGCCGTCGCCGGTATGGGTCCTGGAGTGGGGTAGAGGTCGGGAGAGTCGCCGGTGTAGTAGGTGCCCGAGTCGATGAGCTGTTGGTTGACGCGGTTGACGCCGAGTATTTCGGGCGAGGATTGCCAGAGGTACTGGGCGTTGAGGTCGAGGCGGGTGGAGGCGGAGGGCCGCCAGGAGAGGGCGAGAAAGAGGTCCTGGCGGTCGTCGCGCACCTCATTGCGCTTCCAGAAGGTGTCACCACCGTGCCCCTCGTAACTCACACGCACGGCGAGGGTACTGGAGAGGGGAGTGGAGCTGTCGATCTGGAGCGAGCCATTCAGGTAGCTTGTCTCTCCTGGAGACCAGGTGCCGATGCGGGTGGTGATGGTCGTGCGCGGCGTGTCGGTGAAGGGGCTCTTCGTGACAAAGTTGATGTATCCGCCTGTAAAATACCCGGCGCCGAAGACGGCGGAGGCCGGGCCGCGCACCAGGTCGATCGCCTCCACGCCGTTGAAGGAGGGGAAGTAGCCGTAGAGGTTGTAGCTGAGGCGCTGGCCGTTGAGGTAGGTCTCGGCGGTGTCGCCGCGCAGGTTGGGCACGGTGGTCTTGCCGTAGCTTGCCCCGGCGTAGGCGGAAGCCGAATACAACAGGATTTCCCGTATGCCATGGATCTGGCGCTCGTTGAAAAGAGCCGTGGTGAGGGAGGCCAGGGCGCGCGGGGTGTCGAGGATGTTGCGCCCGTCGCCGAAGACGGAGCTGATTTCGCGGGTGAGGGGGTTGATGGAGTCTTCGGCGGGCAGGCCGGCGACGAGGAGGGGCTCGAGGCGGATGGTTTCCTCGTGGGCCGCGATTTGATCGGCGCGGGTGCTGCCAGCGGACAGAAGCAGGGATCCTGCGGCGAGGGCGGCGAGGAGGCTGTGGTGGTGGGGGCGGAGGGAGCGCATGGTTTGGTGGGCGCCTGTATCCCCGGCCCGGAAGCTCCGGTGAAGGGAACGCGCGTCATCCCCGTGGGATGCCTCCGCTGTTTCCTTCGCCGGTATGATCCGTGTCAGGTTCGAAGGGTCGAGCGGCTGGTCGCACCGCAGTCTCAGCCTCACGCAAGAGGCACCCCCACAAGCAGGCCGCAGGAGAAACAGACACGGGGCCTCGCTGGCAAGGATCAAATGCGGTCTGCAGTCCCCATCGAAGGGAGAAAAGCGGGCCGAAAGGTCTCCGGACCCGGAGGTGAATCAGTCGGTCCCGACCGTGGGTTTTCCCTCCGCCTTGCGCTCGGCCTTCAGTGCGCGCCAGCGTTCGAGGCGCTCCACGATGCGCACTTCCAGACCCACCGTTTTCGGGGTGAAGAGGTGCAGGGGTTTGGAGAGGTAGTCCTGGCCGGAGATGTTTTCCGGGAAATCGTGCGCGTAGAGGTAGTCCTTGCCATGCCCTATGCGTTTGCTGGCCTGTCCACCTTTGTCACGCAGGGCGGCAGGGATGCTCTGCACGGTCCCGTCCTTGATCGCCGCCTTGGCTGCGAAGAGGGCCAGTGCGCTGGAATTGCTCTTGGGCGCGCAGGCGATGTGCAGGGTTGCGTGCGCGAGGGTGTATTCCGCCTCGGGCATGCCTACAAACTCCACGGCATGATGCGCAGCCACCGCGAGGGGTAGCGCGAAGGGATCGGCCAGGCCCACGTCCTCGCTCGCCAGAATGACAAGCCGCCGCGCGATGAAACGCGGGTCCTCGCCGCCCTCCAGCATCTTGGCCAGCCAGTACAGCGCCGCATCCGGATCGCAGCCGCGGCAGCTTTTGATGAAGGCCGAGATGGTGTCGTAGTGTTCGTCCTCGTCGGCATCGTAGCGGATGCGGCGTTCCCTGGCAAAAATCTCCAGAGCGTCCTCGGTGATGTCCACGCACTCCTCCAGGCCCAGCGCGAGGGTCTCCAAAGAGTTGAGGGCGCGGCGCAGGTCGCCGTCGCTGAGGCGCGCGAGGTCGCCCAGGACTTTTGCCGAGGCCTTCAGCTTGCGCGCACCCAGGCCCCGCTCCGTATCCGCGAGCGCGAGGGCGAGCACCTCCGCCATCACCTCGGGCTTGAGCGGTTCGAGGCGGAAAAGATGACTCCGGGAGAGCAGGGGAGGGTTGACGTAAAAGCCCGGGTTGTGGGTGGTCGCGCCGATCAGGCGCACGGAGCCCTCCTCGACATCCGGCAGGAGCAGATCCTGTTGGGATTTGTTGAAGCGATGCAGCTCGTCGATGAAGAGGATCGTGGCCGCCTCGGGCCGACGACGGGCGGCGGCCAGGATCTCGCGCAGCTCGGCGACGTTGCTCATGACGGCATTGATGCGCACGAAACGGCTGCCGGTCTCATTTGCGATCGCCTCCGCGATGCTCGTCTTGCCGCAGCCTGGCGGACCATAAAAGAGCAGGCTGCCAAAGCGGTTTTGGGCCACGAGGCGGGGCAGCAGATTGCCCGCAGCGGTGATGTGGTCCTGCCCCACGACCTCCGCCAGGCAGCGCGGGCGCATGCGGGCGGCCAGCGGCTGGTGGGCCTTGGATTTTGGCGCCGCGCCGGACTTCCCCTCCTCGGGGCGGGCCAGGGGCTCGTCTTCGGCGAACAAATCGCCCTGATCCTGATCGGAGTGGCTCATCGACAAGCCTCCAGAGCGTGGGATTTTGTCGGCCATGGCAACCGTGAAGCAGTGAGGGGAAGGGGAGAAGAATCCAGAATCCAAGGAATCCAGAAGTCGGAAATCAAAAATTAGTTTTATGTGTCTTTTCTTGTCCTTTGACTTGGCTGAAATCCACCGATCTGGCAGATTTCTTTGCGATGCGATATCGGCTGGACATCGGCGACGAAGCACTGGCGCAACTAAAGGCTTTACCAAAGGAGCAGCGGCAGCGCATCGGCCAAAAACTTGAGGCCTTGCAGACCGATTTGCATGGAGATGTTAAAAAACTGGTTGGGCAAGCCGGAAGGTACCGTCTTCGAGTAGGCAACTTTCGTGTGCTCTTCGCTCTGGATAATGACCTGCTCTTTGTATATTTAGTCAGGGATAGAAAAGATGCCTACCGCGACTAACAAGAAAAAGCCTGTCCGGAAACCCACGCTGCTCAGCCTCAGCCGCGAAGTCTCGTCTCTGCGTGCCCGTCTCGAGGACTTGGAGGATATCCGCGACCTGAACGCTGCCATTGCACGCAATCAAGGAAAGCCCGGCACTTCCTGGAACAAGGCAAAGACGCTTCTCGGTCTGGTTTGAAGCTCTTCACCCCCCAATCCCAAGGGGGGCTTTGGGCTTGTCGCTTCCACTCCTTGGAGCTTAGTCTTCACCCGGTGTCCGCCAGCTTCGCCAAGAGGACTTATATGACTTTTCCCCGCTCCTTCGCCTGTGTTATCGCAGTGACCGTATTCGTGGGGGTCTTCCCCGCGCTCGCCCCGGCCGCCAGCCCCTTGCGCAAGAGCCCTGCCAGCAAGGTCTTCATCGCCAACATCGAAGGCGTCTCCGAGGTTAACACCGGTGAAAAGATCGAGCGCCTCACCGACAAGGCGGTCTACTTCGCACAGGGTGCCACCTTTTTCACTCAGGCCGACGGTCGCGGCTCGATGGTGTTTTCCAACGGCACCGGCATTGCGATCACCCCTCTCACTCAAGTCGAGGTGCGCCGGTTTTCCCAGGAACCCTTCGTCCCCAACCGCAGCGACACCGACATCGAGCCTTCGATTTCCATTCTCCAGCTCTATCTCTCCCGCGGCACCCTCGCCATCTGCACGAGCAAACTCGTCGCGGGCAGCTCCATGCTTTGCACGACACCGCACGGGACGATTTCCCTGCGCGGACGCAAGGTGCACATCGAGACGACCGAACTCTTCACCAAGGTCTCTCTCCTCGAGGGAGACCTGACCGTGCGCGGCGGCGGCGAGATCGACATGGGCGGCCAGGTGCTCAAGCCCGGCCAGCAGGCGCTCATACCCCTGCCCACCGTGGGCGTGCCCACACAGATGGAGCTGCGCGAGATTCCAGCCGAGGAGCTCAAACTCATGGACGAGCGGGTCACCCTCGCCTGCATGGCTCGCAATACCGTGTACTTCGACGCAGCCGTCTCCCAGACCGGCGAGGCGGTGATCCAGGTCATCCCCACCACTCCGCCCGAGCTTCCCATCAGCAACACGATCAGCAACGCGGTCATCACCACGGCACCCACCGGCAAGTGAGCCCCGCCCTCGCCTTTCTCCTGTCATGATGCGGCCGGCACTCCTTCGGTCCTTTCCCCTTTTCTCGCTCGCGGCTCTCCTCCCCTGCACTCCCGCACAGGCCCTGTTCCGTTTCAACGACGGACACGACAAGGTCTTCGTCACGGGCACCGCCAGCATCGGCTGGGACTCCAATCTCTTCGCCAATCGCTACAGCCAGGGCGACACGACCTTCACCTACGGCCTGGCAGCCGACTACGAGCGGCGTGCCGGGGCGATCGGTGTCGGCGCCACTCTGGGTGCGAAGGCCCACCAGTTCGCCCATTTCAAGTCCGAGGACTCCTTCGATCCCTACGCCCGGCTGGAGTTCACCAAGTCGGGTGGACGCACCACGGGCTCCTTCCTGCTCGATGTTTCACGTAGGAACGAAGTGGATACCTCCGCCAATGCGCGCAACCGCTCCTGGAACTATGCAGCCTCCCTCAACGCCAAGTATCCTGTGATCGAGCGCTACTCCTTCACCGGAGGCCTGGGCTGGGAACGCAACAACTTCCTGGACAACTCCGCCATGGTCGATCTGCGTTCCTGGTACGCGCGGACCGATCTGTTCTACGCCTTGAACTCCCAGCGCGATCTCTACGCGGGCTATCGTTTCCGCCACGACCTCACCTCGGGCCTCAACGGCTACAACGACCACGATTTCCATCTCGGCGTGAAGGGGCGCATCCTGCCCAAACTCAACGGCAGCCTCACCCTGGGCTATCAGGTTCGCACCGGCACCCGGACGGACACCGAGACTTACCACGCCTGGTCGGGTGCCGCCATCTCCACCTGGCATCTCAGCAAGCGCCTCAGCCTCACCGGACAGGTCGTCAAGGATTTCCGCACCACCGCCTCCGATGACGCGACCGATGTGCTTTCCGGCTCCCTTCAGCTCACCCGTATTTTCACCACGCGCTGGAGTCTCGGCACGGGCCTGGGCGGCGGCCATACCCGGTACCTGGGTGCCCATGGAAAGGGGCGCGAGGACACCTTCGTCTCCTGGCAGGCGGAGCTTAACTATTCGATGAACGACCACTTGAAGGTCTCCGGCGGATATGTTTACCTTTCGAACTGGTCGGGGCTTTCCTACGCCGATTATCATCGGAACTCCTTCCACTTGTCTTTCTCCTCCCGTTGGTGAGATCCATAAAATACGCTTCCAGGACCTCTCTTCAGCTCGCCTTCGCGCTGGTCTGCCTGCTCTTCCTTGCCCCTCGCGCCCGCAGCCTCGAGCCCCAGGCCACTCAGCCCTCGGCCAAGGCCAAGTCCTACAAGATCACGGTCACCGACAAGTTGCGCATTGCCATCGTGCAGGAGGCCGAGCTGGACAGCATAGCGCGGGTCGATGCCAAGGGGGTCGTGAATCTCAAGTTTGTGGGCGAGGTCAAGATCCTCGGGCTCACCGTCAGCGAGGCTGAAAAGGTCATCGAGGAGTCCTACCGCACGGGCCGTTTTCTGCGCAATCCTCAGGTCACCATCAATGTCGAGGAGTACGCCCTGCGCGAGGTCTCGATCCAGGGCGAGGTCCGCACACCCGCCCGCTATCCCATGCCGGTCGAGACGATTTTTACGGTCCTCGATCTGGTCACCCGTGCCGGCGGCTTCACCGACGTCGCCAAGGGCTCCGAGGTCAAGATCACCCGCTTCGCCCCGGATGGCACCGTGCTCAAGGTCTTCGTGATCGATGTCGAGAGCCTTATCAAGGGCCGGGGCAAGGGCTCCAGGGTCGAGGACACCACCGTGGAGCTCGAACCCGGCGACATCGTGTTTGTGCCCCAGCGCATCATCTGATCCCTTCTCCTGAGATGCCGGACGCTCCCCCCAGCAAGTCACCCCCCGCCGCCGCAGGCCATCATGGCAGGGATTACTATGACCCGGGCGAACGGCGCGTCCTGCGCGACTACCTCATCATCCTGCGCGAGCGTCTCTGGATCGCCCTGCCCGTGGCCCTCGTCGTCGCCGTCTGTTTTTGTTACCTGAAACTCCGCCAGCCCGAGGAGTTTCTCAGCCGCGCCACGATGCGCTTCGAGAAACCCGACCGCATCGTCACCACCGAATACGTCAGCAATCCTGCGGTGCAGTCCGAGGTGGATATCAACACCAACATCGAGACGCTCCGCAGCAACCGGCTGCGCGAACGCGTGCTGCGCTCCTTCACGGACGAGGAGGTGAAAATCCTCCAGCGGCCCTACCTCGCCGGACTGCCCCCCGGCAGCTCCCCGCCTCCCGCCTCCGCTTCCCTGGGCATCGTCGAGGTGGGTGCCGTCACCAAGAGTCTGCTCATAGCCGTCACGGTCATCCATCGCGATCCCGAGGCGGCCAAACTCGTCGCCGACCGCTTTGTCGAGCAGTTCATGCAGTTCCTCGTCGAGGAGGTGGGCGGCAAGAACGAGTACGCCGTCGATTACCTCAACAAACGCGCCGAGCAGCTGCGGATTGAGGCCGAGGAGGACTCCCTGCGCCTCCAGCGTTATATGCAGGATCAGAAACTGGTTTCACTCGACGAGAGCACCAATCTGGTCAACGGCCGCCTCCAGGCCACGGAGGTCGAACTCACCCGAACCCGCCTCGCCCGTCTCGAATTGCAGACCCAGCTCTCTCAGGTCGAGGCCTATCGCAAGGGCAACCGCGACATGCTGGAGATCAGTTTCATCGGTGCCTTCGACCAGGTCTCCTCACTCAAGACGCAGATTACGGAACTCTCCCGAGAGCAGGCCGCCCTTTCCGAGCGTTACCTGGAACTGCACCCCCGCATGATCGACATCAACAACCGCCTGTCGATCGTGCGCGAACAGCTCTCCTCCGTCATCCAACTGGCCACAGCCGATCTCAAGACCCGTCTCGAAAAGGCCCTCGAGGCCGAGCATGGTCTGGAGCTCGAAAAACAGACTCAGGAAAAGGAAGTCTTTCACCTGCGCGATTTGCGCGGCGAATACGAGAGCCTGAAAAACCAGGCCGACGTGAAAAAGAAAAACTACATCGAGGTACTCGACCGCCTCAACCAGACCCGCACCACCAGCAACATCGACAAGATTCCCCTGCGCCTGCTCGACCGGGCCGAGATTCCGACGGCCCCCTTCAGGCCTGTTTTCGCCCGCGTCGTGCAGATGGGCATCGGGCTGGGCGTGCTGGTGTTTGTCGGCGTCGCCCTGATTCTCGGACTCATCGACGACCGCATCAAGAGCAGCTGGGATGTCGAACATTTCATCGGGGTGCCCCTGCTGGGGATCATCCCCGATCTTTCGCAGCTCAAGGACGAGGAGCGCCACCGCCTCGTGCTCAACGGCAAACAGACTCCCGGCCTGGAGTCCTTCCTGAGCGCATACAGTTCCGTGAAAATCCATTCCCACATGGATTTCCCCAAGTCGATTCTCATCACCAGCACGATACCCGGCGAGGGCAAGACGATGGTCTCCTCCAACATCGCGGGCAGTTTCGCCCGCCACGGGCGCCGCACGCTGCTCATCGACTGCGATCTGCGCCGCCCGATGCTGCACCGACATTTCCAGCAGAGCAACGAACACGGCCTCATCACCTGGTTTGAAAACGGTGCCGATGTGGACTCGGATCTCACAGGCAACCCAAGCCTGGGCATCGTTTCCGTGGGTCAGAATCTTTCGCTGCTGTGCTCCGGTGGACGCTCGAAATCCCCCACGGAACTTCTTGAGAGCAAGGCCTTCTCCCTGCTTCTCGACCGTCTCAAGCGTCGCTTCGAATTGGTTGTGATCGACTCCCCGCCTCTGGGTGCCGTCACCGATGCCCTTCTCATCGCGGAGCGCACCGACGAGGTCATCTACGTGTGCCGCTTCAACAAGGCTCTGCGCAAACACATCAAGCTGTACATTTCCGCCCTCAAGCGGGGTAAGAACGAGGTGCTCGGCATTGTGCTCAACGGTCTCTCTCCTCGCCGCATCGAATACTATTCGAACTATCGCTATTACCGCAGTTACAAGAAATACTACGGTTCGCAGACCTGAGCCACGCCTCTCCTCCTTCGCCTCGCGTCGCCGTGCTCTCCTCCTTTCTTCCCAAAGACTTCGACCCCCGCCGCCCCGTGGCGCTCATCGCAGGGCAGGGACTTTATCCGAAATTGGTCGCCCAGGCCGTGCGCGAGGCGGGCCTGCCCCTGCGGCTCATCGCCTTCGAGGAGGAGACGCCTCCCGAGCTGGTCGCTTCCCTTCCCGAAAAGGACCGGCGCGTGCTCAAGGTCGGCCAGCTGGGTCGGATGCTCAAGGGCCTGCGCGAGATGGACTCCGGTTATGCCCTCATGGCAGGACAGATCACCCCCAAGCGGCTTTTCGACGTGAGGCCCGATTTGAAGGCCGCGCGCATCCTTTTCTCCCTCAAACGCCGCAATGCCGAGACGATCTTCGGTGCCATCGCAGGGGAGATCGAGCAGCTTGGCATCCACGTCCTCGATGCCCGAGCCTTCCTCGACGCCCATCTCGTCTCCGAGGGTTGCCTCACGGGAAAATCCTTTCCGATACCCGAGGAATACCTCCACCACGGCATCCACATCGCACGCGAGTGCGCCCGGCTCGACATCGGGCAGGGCTGCGTCGTGCGCAAGGGCACGGTCCTCGCCGTCGAGGCCTTCGAGGGCACCGATGAAATGCTGCGGCGCGCAGGAGCCTTCAAGGCCGATGGCGCACTCTTCGTGAAGACCGTCAAGTCCACCCAGGACTACCGCTTCGACGTCCCGTGCTTTGGGCTGCGCACGCTCGAAAGCATGCACGGGGTGGGGCTTGCGGCCGCCGCCCTGGAATCAGGCAAGGTCCTCCTGCTGGACCGTCCCGCTGTCGTCGCCCAGGCCAGGACTTGGGGAATCAGCCTTCTGGGCTTTTAGCTGACCTTTAGCTCAGAGCAGGATGAGCGCAACGGACCGGGTTCAGAGGAGCCCACCAATCCGTAGGAGAGGAGAACGCGGGGCTGTTGAGAGCCCTGAACCGGCTTGGCGGTTCCTGCCTCGGGCTATCTCCAGCCCCGCGTTCTCATCTCCGGAGGATCCTTGGCCACCACGAAGCAGCAGTCCACCTTGTCCACATACCGGTGTACCTATAAACCTGTGGTTCAACAGCTGTTTTTTCCTGTTTGCCCTGAAGGCCGTGTCGGCATGCAGTTGGGACATGTCCACCGATGTTGTCGCGATCGCCATCAAGGGCGTCATGCCCACAGCCAATGGCTGCGCCGTTTTCCTGGGGCCCGAGGGCAAGACTTTCGTCATCTATGTGGACCATTCCGTGGGCAACGCCATGCAGATGGCGATCAACGGAGTGAAGAAGGAACGCCCCCTCACCCACGACCTGATCGGCCACATCCTGCTCGGCCTCGGGGCGAGCCTGGAACATGTCATGATCAACGACGTGCAGGAGGGCACTTTTTTCGCACGCATCCTCCTGCGCATGGAGAATGAGCTCGGTCGCAAGATCATCGAAATCGATGCACGCCCCAGCGACTCCATCGTGCTCGCACTCCAGTCCCAGCGGCCGATGTATGTCCTGCGCTCCGTCCTTGATCGTGTGGAGGACATGACAGAAGTCCTCGAGCGCGTCAGCAAGCAGCAGGCCCAGGCAGAGGCGGAATCGGTTCCTGAGGAAGGCTCCGAAGACCCCGACGAGCCTGAGGAATCAGACGAGGCCGGCGACGACGACGAGCCTGGCAAAGGCGAGAAGTAGTTTTTGCAGATGTCCCCTTCTCCTCGCAGCCTGCCCGCGGGTATCGAGCCCGGGCAGCCCCTCACGGCGCTGGCACCGATGCAGGACGTCACCGACCTGTCCTTCATGCGGGTCGTGGCTCACTACGGCGCACCGGACTATTATTTCACGGAATTTTTCCGGGTGCATGCCCAGTCCACTCCCGAGCGCCATATCCTGCGCTCGATCGATGAGAACGACACCGGCCGCCCCGTCTTCGCCCAGCTCATCGGCGAGAACCTGGAGCATCTGGAGCGCACCACGCGCGAGTTGCTCGCCCATCCGATGGCCGGCCTCGACCTCAACCTCGGCTGCCCCGCACCCAAGGTCTACAAAAAGAATGTCGGTGGAGGCCTCCTGCGCGACCCTGCGCGCATAGGCGAGATCCTGGCCTGCCTGCGGGCCGCCACGCCCGGCCTCTTCACCGTGAAGATGCGTATCGGATTCGAGGATACCAACGACTTCGAGCGCATCCTCGACCTCGTCGCCGGGCATGGCGTGGACCTGCTCAGCGTGCACGGGCGCCTGGTGCGCCAGATGTACCGGGGCGAGGTGGACTACGCCCGCATCGGCGCCGCCGTGCGGCGCCTGCGCATCCCCGTGCTGGCCAACGGCGAGATCGCCTCCGCCTCCAGGGCCGCCGCCGTGCTGCGCAGCACCGGTGCCGCCGGGGTGATGATCGGCCGCCACGCCATCCGCAACCCCTGGATATTCTCCCAGGTGCGCGACCACCTCGCCGGCCGCCCCGTCGCGCCCGTGCGGCTCTCCCAGGTGTATGACTACATCGCCCGTCTCTACGAGGCCTTGACCGACCCCGGGGTGGGGGAGCGCTACCAGGTCGCGCGCATGAAAAAATTCCTCAACTTCATCGGTCAGAGCGTCGACCCCCGGGGAGCCTTCCTGCACGACATGCGCCGCAGCCTCGACAAGCGCCAGCTCTTCGCCTGCTGCGAGCGGCATCTCCTCGCCGAACCCGACAAACTGTATTCAGACGAGCCCTACCCGGGCGTCATCGCCAGGCCCAACTGCGAGGACGGCTGCGCCATCGACACCTGAGCCGCAGGGCGGGGGACTTTCTCCCCTGCCTTTCTCCGTGTCTTCATGGTCCATTTATTGGGGTTCTTGACTGTTTTCAGCGGGCAAACACTAAGAGCGGAATGGACCCGGGGGACGGAGGCGCCTTGATGGCTTGTCTTTTGGCTTTGCTGAAGAATTGCCATCGCGAAGCCGCAGTTCCCTGGGTCCATGGAGCGTCCCACTGGAAAATCCAGCCCACTGAAAACAGCGAACAGGCTTTATTGTATTAGGATTGAACCTCTTCACTCCTGACCAAAGTCTGCACCGATGCGCATCGCGGTGTTTGGCGACGTCCATGGCAATCTGGCCGCCCTTGAGGCGGTGCTGGCGGAGATCGAGCGGCTCAAGCCGGATCGGGTCTTCGGCCTGGGGGATTTCATCGACGGTGCTCCGGATTCGATCGCCTGCTGGCGTCGCGTCTGCGGCCTGGGCATTCCCCTCCTTCGGGGCAACCATGAGCGCTATGTCTTCGATTTTGGCACCGAGCGGGCCTCCCCCGAGTGGAGCGCTCCGCATTTCGCTCCCGTGCGCTGGGCCGTGAAACAGTGTCCCGCACCAGTCTGCGCAGACATGGCCGCGCTTCCCATCAGCCTGCGTTCCCCCGAGCTTCCCGGACTCTTCCTCGCGCATGCCTCCGCGCGCAGCGACCACGACTCGATTTTTTTCCATACCCCTGAGGCTGTCTTTGCGCCGATGTTCGAGGGCGTGGAGGAGGCGGTCATCGTCCGCGCGCACAACCACCTTGCGGGCAACCTCGACTGGGGGCACCGCAAAATCGTCAACGTGGGCTCAGTCGGCATCCCTCTCGATGGGCACACCCTCGCCCAGTTCGCGCTCCTGGAATCCAATGTCGATGGCTGGATCGCCCGTCATCTGAGCGTGCCCTACGATGTCCAGGCCACCGTCCGGCGTTTCCACGACAGCGGCTACCTGGAAGAAGCCGGCCCCATGGCGCGGCTTTTTCTCCGCGAAATCGCCACGGCGACGCATCATTTCGTGCCCTTCCTTAGGCACTACGGACACGCCGTGCGCGAAGGGAAGATCGATCTCGCCCAGGCCATCGATCGGTTTTTGTCTGACTACTGAAAAACTCCCCGCTTAATCGATCCCTCTTCCCATCATGATCACTCGACGCTTCGGACGGACCCAGTTGCAGATGCCCGTATTTTCCTGCGGAGGCATGCGCTACCAGCACAAGTGGCAGGATGTGCCCTGGAGCGAAGTGCCAGCCGAGGGGCAGGCCAATCTGGAGGCGACCATCCGGCGCTCCCTTGAACTTGGCCTCAACCACATCGAGACCGCGCGCGGCTATGGCAGCTCCGAGATGCAGCTGGGGCGCATCCTGCCAACGCTTCCCCGTGAGCAGCTCATCGTGCAGACAAAGGTGGGTGTCTGCGAGGACCCGAAGGAATTCCTGGCCAACTTCGAGACCTCCCTGCGCCACCTCAAACTTGACCATGTCGATTTGTTTGCCCTGCACGGTATCAACACCCGCAAGCTGCTCGAGTGGTCCCTCAGGCCCGGCGGATGCCTCGATGTGGCGCGTAAGCTCCAGAAGGAGGGGCGCGTGCGCTTCATAGGGTTCTCCACCCACGCCACTCCCGACGTCATCCTCGACGCGGTGGACTCGGGAGCTTTTGATTATGTAAACCTGCACTGGTATTTTGTGAACGAGCTCAACTCCGCTGCTGTGCAGGCGGCGGCGAAGCGCGACCTGGGTGTCTTTATCATCAGCCCCAACGACAAGGGCGGCAAACTTCAGGATCGGCCGGCCTACCTCGCCGGGCTCACCGCCCCCTTCACTCCCATGCAGTGGAACGGCCTCTTCTGTCTCGCGCGTCCGGAAATCCACACCCTGAGCTGCGGAGCCTCGCGTCCGACGGACTTCGACGAGCACGTCGCCGCCCTCGAACACCTCAACCCGGCGGGCCTGGCCAAGGTGGCCGCCATCGAGCAAAGCCTGCGCGGCGTGCTGGCGCGCAAGCATGGGGCCGACTGGTGCGCCCGTTATTTTGAGGGACTGCCGCAGTATTTTGACATCCCCGGAGAGATCAACGTCGTTGAAATCCTGCGCCTCTGGACCTACGGCACGGCGCTCGATCTGCTCCCTTGGGCGCGGATGCGCTACAACCTCCTGGGCCAGGCCGACCACTGGTTCCCCGGTCAGAACGCCGCTCGCGCTGCGGAGCTCGACCTCTCCCCGGCTCTCACTGGCAGTCCCTTTGCCGCACGCATCCCTGAAATCCTGCGCGAGGCCCATGCGCTCTTTTACGAGGCTCCCGTCAAGCGACTCAGCCAAAGCTAACAGATATTTCTTTTGGGCATTCAGATCGCCCGCCGAAGCGATCAGGCTCAATCACCAGTAACCTGTCCATGAGCCCTTCAGGCGCGCAAGGGCCTCGAAGTAAAAGTAGTCCCCCCAGACCACGCATTCATCTATTCCGCGGTGATGGGGCATGTCATAGACGGCGTGAAGGAGGATCCCGGTCGCTTCAGGCTGTGTCGCGCTCGAATAAAGCTGTGAAAGCGAGCGAATCATCTCATTGGCTGCACCCCGATAAAGTGACCTCTCCGGAACAGCCTCCGGGAGCAGATCCACCAGCTCGAGCAATCCGCACGCGGCAATCGCCGTGGCGGAACTATCCCGAAACTCGGTGCCGGAGGTAAAGATCAAGTCCCAATATGAAACCAGATCGGTCGGCAGGCGATTCAGGAAATAATTCGCCAGTTTACAGGCGGTCTCGAGGAATTCCGCCTTCCTCGTGTATCTATAGCTCAGGGCGAATCCATAAATCCCCCACGCCTGCCCGCGAGCCCAGCAGGATTTGTCAGAGAACCCCTGAAATGTCGCACCACGCAAGGGCGCTCCGGTATCAGCGTTCATGAAAAAGGTGTGGAACGTTGACGCGTCTGGACGCACAAGATGAAGCCTGGCCTTTCGGGCATGATTGTCTGCCGCTTGGCCATATCGAGTGTCCTTTGAGTAGTTGGACGCCCAGTATAATAGCGGGAGGTTCATATTGCAGTCGATAATCATGCGCCCCCGTTCGCTGGGATTGCGGAGGTCTCCCCAGGCCTGGATGATTCCTGCAGAGGGAAGGTATCGTTCCATGAGAAGATCCGCCGCCATCATGGCGATTCGGGCACAGTCCTCCTTTCCCGTTATACGATAGCCTGCAATGGCTGAGAGTGAATAGAGAAACCCGAGGTCGTGGTGATCCGTGGCGATGCGTCGTTCGGCCCGTTGCGAATAAGAGGCCATCTGTTCTTCAGCAGCCGCAAGGAAAACGCCGTCACGGGAGGCTTCATAAGCCAGCCAGATCACTCCCGTCCAGAAACTGGAAGTCCATTCAGTGTTATCAATCACGGGATAACGCTGCTTCTCGCTAAAAGGGCGGGGGAAGCCCTTGCCAAATACAGCAAGGTTAGACCGGGTTTTTGAAATCGCAAAATGCAGGGCTTGATCCAGCTCCTGCCGGTTCACCAGAGGGGCCTCCCCAAACCTCTCCCGATTCACCAGCGTCTCCTCAACGACACAGGGTGCGGTCTGAATTGCGGTTGAGAGCTCATGGTTCATTTCTGCGGAGGCCATAATTTTCTTGGTTGGAAAACACTTCAGCAGCCCGCGTGAAGTCCAGGTCCCAGTATTTTACGAAGCCCGATCGCGGTCATAAGAGAGTGACCTGAGACTTGATTCATAAGAGGAGGAGCTGGCTTTGGGGCGAATGAGGATACGATCGGCTGTCAGTCAGCTGGTCAGCTTATGTTTAACATGCCTTCGCGATCCAAGGCCCATGCTACTTTACCCGTTAAGTAAGTCAACCCGCCCCGGGTGAACTTCTCCCCCTGGCAAGGGGCCTGGTGCTTGACTCGTTAAGTGGACGTTTCCGGTAAGCACAAATCAAATACCACTGCCCCTCCAGCGTTGGTCAGCACTCAGTCAGGGGTGTGCACTCGGGCACGAATGCGGGTCGCTTGCGTCCCGGTCCTGGAGCCGTTTTCCCGGCATTCCATGTGCCGGTCAGAAGGTAGGATTGGGGGTTTTCCAGAGGACCAAAAGCGTTGTGGTATAGTTGCCCAAGCAACTGATCAACAGCGATGGCACCCATCCGTTGAAGGTTCTGATACATTCCGCTCTGGGCACTCTTCTCCTTCCCCACTGAAATAGTGATACAACCTATTTTGGTTGGCAGGTTCCGCTGACACGCGTCGTCGAAGGTACCGAAGATCACAATCTCCGGCCTTTCAAGTTCACACCACGCCGGCAGAGCGGAGGCGACGGACTCGCCATGAGTCGTGACCAGTGGTCGCACTTCCGCAAGTCCGAGGTCAAACAGCCCCTGGCGGTACCCTGCTAAAAGACGATTTTCCAAACGGGAACTCATCTCGGCACTGATCGCAAAACCGATTCGGCGATAACCGAGTTCTGCGCAGTGTCGCACGGCCCTCCAGGACAATTGGTAGAGGTCATAAGCCACACGCATGATCGCGGGGTTGACCACGCTTAATCCCAGTCCCACGAGGGCAAGCTCCGAGATATCCAGGGAAAACGTGGTGTGATCAGCAGGCAGAGGTGCGACAAGAACCCCACGGATTCCCCTTGAGCGCAATACGACCTGCAAGCGCGCCGGAGTCATTCCTTCAGTGGTAAGCGAAAATTCCTCAATGCGGCACCCTAGTTCAGCCGCACGTTTTTTTGTTCCTTCAAACATCTGCACATAATCCAGGTACGAAGGCCAAGGATCCTCCTTCGGATGCGAGGTCACGTAGGCTATGGTCAACTTCGGCCCGGAATCTTTGACTCTTAGGTGATAGCTCATCAGAGCCGAAACCAAGGGGTTGGGACGATAGCCGAGTTTTTTCACCGCCTTGGCTATTCGTTCCTGAGTCACCTTGGGAATCGACGGATGGTGGCGAAGTGCCAGCGAAACGGCTGCCTTTGAAAGTCCCACCGCATTTGCTACATCCCGCATGGTCACAGCCCGGATTTTCGCCATGGACACATTGCGTAGGCTAAGAGGCCATGGAGGCAACCTAGATTCCAGATTCCGCAGGTGGAATTAAAGCGCAGAGGGGACGGAGGAAGGCACTAAGGCAAGGATCTGCTCGAGCAACCTCTTTCCCTGCTTGGTGCCCTCCACATCGTCTGGATCAACTTTCGATTTTTCGACTTATGGCGCCTCGATATCCAGAGGAGAAGCGAGGAACTTGTGAGTGAGGGCCAGGAAGGGCTTTTGCGCCTCTCGCCAAGTCGGGTCCGCGCGCAGTTCTGCCATCGAACACTTGGTATTGTTGCAGAGAAGGAAGGCGCTCTGCCCCAGCCTCACGGCCGCGTCGAAGGAGGCCCCGGAGGCGTCCTGCACGAATTCAAAATCTCCGATCTCGTAGCGGCGACCCTCCATCGTGGCAGAGAGATTTGCGGCATCGTCCTGGAGTCTGTTCGCAAAGGACTCGGCGCGCGGGCCCTCATAGTGAAGTATGGCAGCGCGTTTTTTCACGAGCGAGATGATCACCCATTCATCAAAGACGGTCTTGCGATAGAGCTCATCCATTCGCTCAAGGCTGCTGCGGATATATTTGCGTGCGGTGTCCAGATTCATGGCTTCAAGAGGGCGACCCTAGTCCGCTTTATCTGCGGCAGCTGCGCGAGCTATTTTCGGCAGGCTCAGCCAGCCATTTACGAGGGCACAGGGTCGAGTAAATCGGTGACGCAAGCGCCTGGCTTCTGACCGCAGGGTGCTCTTGCCAGAGAAAGATTGAGTCAAGCGATTTTCTCGTTTGCCGCAGGCTCTTTTCCTGCTTTAGTGCGGGAACGATGAACGCCACCAAGGTCCTTGGCAAAGCCTTGACCACATCCCCCGAGCGCGTGCTTGAGGCGGATGAGGATTGGTCCTTGGTGCAGCGCACCCAGGCGGGCGAGTCCGTCGCTTTTGACAGGCTGATGATCAAGTACCGCGAACGCTTGTACTCCGTCATCTACAATCTGGTGGGCCATCGTGACGATGCGGCCGACCTCACGCAGGATTCCTTCGTGCGCGCCTTTCAGGCCATCCATCGTTTCGCCGGCGACGCCTCCTTCTTTACTTGGCTCTACCGCATCGGCATCAACGCCGCCTGCGGGCACCTGCGCCGCAACAAACTGCGCCGCTTTTTCAGCCTCGACGCCGTGGATGAGGAGGACAGGCCTTCCGCCGAGGTGATCGCCGCTCTGACCGACCATCGCGGGGCTGATCGCAATGCCTACGTCGGCGAGCTTCAGGAAAAATTGAACGAAGCGCTGCAAAAATTATCTATCAAGCATCGCACCGTGGTCACCCTTTTTGAAATAGACGGGCTCAGTCATCAGGAGATCGCCGACGTCGTCGGATGCTCCGAGGGCACTGTGCGCTCGCGCCTCCACTACGCCAAGCAGCAGTTGCAGGCGGAACTGCAGGCCTATATCAAACGATGAAGCAGGATCCAGCTCGCAAGCAGGTGACGGTCGATGACCTTATCAAGGTCAAGCGAGGGGAGCGCCCTGGCCGGGAATTCTGGTCGAAGTGGGATGACTCGATGGATGCGCGTCTGTCTGCGGCGCGTGCCAGGCCCCGCGCC
>JFJP01023561.1_pt1 | contig 23086 bp, 20 predicted proteins | sample 431651 | NCBI WGS metagenome assembly JFJP01 (sample SAMN02602958, study PRJNA72255) | Microbial mat metagenome, whole genome shotgun sequencing project. | biome: fresh water; feature: sink hole; material: water; isolation source: purple microbial (photo- and chemosynthetic) mats found in...
AATATTTCCTAAGTGATTATTTTAGAGGAAGCATACTTACCTTAAATAGCGAATTCAAGGATTATTCTTTGAACTTGGGGGACCGTGGACGCGACCGTCCCGCACATCATGATATCGCAAGCCCATTGTCATGGCCTCGGAAGTCATTGAGGCCATCTTTGCCCCCTCCCCGTTATTTCAGAGGCATAAACCTGACTTGGAACATGCCATAAAAACACAGCAGCCCAAATTTTCTGTCCATCCAAAGCGGATGCGCTCGGATCACCGACCACTTCATGCCTCTGCATCTCAAGAAATGGTTGCCGGCGAACCGTAAATACTCGTATGGTAATCCATCACAAAATAAATATCTGGTTGTGACGAGGTGTTCTCATTCCTACATCCTCTCCGGAGCATCCATGCGGAAAACAATATGGCTGAGCCTAACCTTTCTGGCCTTGTCCGCGTTCCCCCGGACCGGCATCGCCGAGACTCTCGACATATACTATTTCGACTACCCACCCTACTATCACCAGCTTGAGAACGGGCAGGCCTCCGGCATCATTGTCGACCTCGCCCGCAAAATCCTTGCTGCGGCGCAGGTCGAGCCCAGGTTTCATTTCATGCCGGCCAAAAGGATACTGAACGAACTCCAGACTTCCCATCCCGCCGCCAGCCTCGGCTGGTTCAAGACTCCGGAGCGGGAGCAATTCGCCCTTTTCTCCATGCCGGTTTATGTCAACAGACCCGTAGAAGTCTTCTTCCTGCGCGAGAATGAAGAAAAATTCCGGCCTTATGACCGCCTTGAGGCGTTGCTGCAGAGCGGAGAGTTCTTTTATGGGCGAGTGCAGGGACTCTCGGAAGGAGCGCAGCTCGACGCCATGCTGCTCAAGTACGAAAACAGGACCGTGCAGGTCGCCTCTGATACGGTGCGGTTGCTCAAGATGCTCGAATCCGGCAGGTTTGATTTCATGCTCATTCCGCCGGAAGAGGTTGCAGTCATGTTGCAGGCAGCGCAGACATCCGCAGACAAATTCTCGCTGCGGCCCATGAGCGACATCCCCCCGGGCACCCGTCGATACATCATGTACTCAAAGGGCGTTGACGCGGACATGATCCGACGCATCGACGAGGCCATCATCATGGAACTCGGCATGCTCCCGGGAGAACCGTAACCTCAAAGAACCACGAGCCAAGATCAGAGGGCCTTCCGCCTCCTCACAGCCAGGGCGATCGCAAGGCTCTGCGTGAATTTGCGGAAGCGGATCGGCACGCACGGCAGACACCAGCGGATCATGTCGCAGGTGCGAAAGTTCTGCGCGGCCTTGTTCACAGCGGTTCTATGGAATGTCAGACGCACATGGATTGTCCGGACAAATGCCGCAAAGCATGCGGCGCAAGCTCCGGCGGAGTTCTTCAAGGGAGGGGTCCGATGGTCAGACTTATCGATGTGAAGATTCTCAGGATATTCGTGGGAGAGGCGGAGCGCCGCAAGGGAACGCCGCTCCATGAAGTCATCGTGAACGAGGCCCGCCAGCGAGGCATGGCCGGGGCCTCCGTTTGCAGGGGTTTCATGGGTTTTGGTGCGGGCAATCTCCTGCACACGGCCAAAATTCTTCGTCTGGCCGAGGACCTGCCGGTGATCGTCGAGATCGTGGACACGCCCGCCCGCATCGCCGACTTTCTGCCCGTGGCCGAGGCCCTGGTCGAGGAGGGTTGCATTGTGGTCCAGGACGGTCAGGCCATTTTCCATCTGCCGCTACGTATTCGCGACGTGATGACCGAGCAGGTCGCGACCGTAGGGCCGCAAGCGCCCCTGGACGAGGTGGTGGACCTGCTCTTGCGCAAGGAGATCAAGGCCGTCCCGGTCATGGAAGGCGGACGGATCGTGGGCATCATCACCGGCGGGGACCTGTTGTCACGGGCCCGGATGCCCCTGCGCCTCGACATGCACAGCCACGTTCCGGCCGATCTGCGCCACAGGCACCCTCAGAGCCTGCGACATCATGTCGAGCCCGGTCACAAGCATGGGCATCTCGACCACCGTCACCGACGCCCTGAAACTGATGGCGACGCGCAACATCAAACGCCTGCCCGTCACCACCGATGACGGATCCCTGGTAGGCATCGTCAGCCGCACCGATGTGCTGGCTGCCATCGGCCGGACCTCTGCCGTGGCGGCGCATCTCGACGTCCTGCCGGAAGGCGTTCACGCCACGGCTCGCGACGTCCTGTACACGGACGTTCCCACCGCCGCCCCGGACGCCCCGCTGGCCCTGGTTCTGGCCCAACTCGTCGCGTCCCCGCTGCGCCGGGTGGTCATCGTGGACACGCACAAAAAAATTCTGGGTATCATCCACGACTGGGATCTGCTGCAGTGCTTCGTGCGCCAGAACTCCCCCACGCTGGTGGCCAAGCTCCTCGGCATCCTGACCCAGCGCGAGACGACGCCCACAGCCATTGAAGGCTCCGCCGCAGAGGTCATGTCCCGCGAGGTCCTGACTGTCAGCCCCGACGCACCCCTGGCTGAAGTCATAAGGACGCTGATGGACAAGAAGGTCAAGCGCCTGGTGGTTGCCGATGCGACAGGCCACCTGCTCGGCATGGTCGACCGGGACGTAATCCTGAAGGCGCTGGCCGAACAGGATCTCTGCCCAGGATAGACAAGGCGCGCACTTAAAGGGCAACCCCCATCTCTTCCGGAGCGGACATGCGAGGAGCAGGCTCTTCGCGCTCCTCGAGCTGAAAGCGTTCCTTGATCCGCGCCAGGGAGACAAGCTGGCCTTCCCGCGCCGACGGGGTGAGGAAGGACTTGAGCTTCACTTCGAGCACCCTGGGGTTGAGCTCGCTCTGAATGGCGCGGATGCCTTCAATGATGATCTTTTGCAGCAGGAGTTCATGGTCCGTGAGCTCTCGAATGCGGGCAGCCATCGGAAGCAGGACGAAATTGGCCAATAGCACTCCATACAGGGTGGATGTCAGGGCGATGGGGATGGTGGCCAGCACCACGGCCGTGTCATTGACTCCGGACAACATGCCGATAAGCCCGACCACGCTTCCAGCCAGACCGATGGCCGGACAGATGTCGGCCATGACCCGCAGCACCCGTTCGGATTCATCTCGGCGCTGCTTGAAGAACAACATTTCCGTATGCAGGATATCGACGATCTGTTCTCGGGAGTAGTTGTCGACCACAAAGCCCAGAGCTCTGCGCAGGAACATTATCGACGTGTCCCTTTCGTCTTCGGCCAGGGTATGCAGACCCCGAATCTTGCTCTTGACCGACAAATCAACCAAAATTCCCACTATCTCGGCAGGTTCCTTTATCTTTGTCCGATAGGAATTGCACAGCACCGTGCCTACGTACACAAGCCGCTCCATGCGAAAACTGGCTATGGCAGCGCCCAGGCTGCCCCCGGTCACGACGCAGAATGCGGCCAGGTTGAAATAGCGGCCCACATTGCCGCTGATTCCAAATCCGGCCAAAAAGAGCACCGTGCAAAACAGCAGACCTATGAGTGTCTTACGCTCCATTATTGCCCCTCCTGCTTCGAGGCTGCGATCCATTGCCGGAACCCGTCCTTGGCCGGCACATTAACCCCGGGCAGCGGCTCCGTCGGATTCCCGTCGCTCAAGACCAGCTCGACCCGCCGGCTGAGACCAATGCCATCCCCACCAGTCACCGGACGCTGGTCCCCGTATCCAACCACAAGCATGCGCGCGGGCGGCAGGCCTGCGTCACGCATCAAAAAGCCCGCCACATAAGCGGCCCGGGCCACGGAAAGTTCCCATGGCCCGGCATAACCGCGCAACGCTTCTCCCGGAGCAGAGTGCCCGACCACGGCCAAAGACTGTGGGGCGCTACGCAATATATCAGCCATGGTCAGAAGTGATTTTTTGACATCCGCCCGCAGAACGGCACCCCCATCCTCAAAAAGCAAAGTTCCCGTCAAAATCACATGCAGCGATTTTTCAGGGACAACCCGCACGGAGAACACCGCCTCTAGACCGTCGCGTACGATCAGGTCCCGGAGCTGGTCGTGAACCCGGTCCAGAATGGATCCGGCCGAAGATGGGGGCGGAGAGACATCCACCGCCAGTGGCATGGCAATGGCCTGCACAGGCAAATCCAGAACCGGTTTGAGCGGAGTCTTGGGAGCCTGAAAAATATACATCGCGGCGAACATGATAAACATGGTCATCATCAAATCCGACCAGCACATGATCCAGCTTGAGGAAGGGGCCTTGTGCTCCCGGGCAAAGATGTCAAAATGCTGACCGTCAAACTCTGAACCCGCAAACGGGCCCCCATCACCCCGCCCCTCACTGCGAAGCGGATCAGAGCCGCCCCGTGGAACTCTTTCCCCGTGCATGGGCCGGGACAGACGGGCAGATATGTCACGCATTATTTCTGGTGTTGGTTCTCGCATGGGACCCTCCGCTCGGAGATGAGCCAGATTCATGCCAACACCGTGCGAGGGGCATCTTCCCAAAAAAATCGACCTGGCTTGCACGGGGCTCTCAAAGGCTGTATGGAAAAGAAAACGTCAACCCCAACCTGGAGGAATCATGGCCATAGTGATCGACCACGAAGAATGCATCGGCTGCGAAACCTGTGTGGAGCTTTGTCCTGAAGTCTTTGCCATGATGGACGGCGAGGAAAAGGCCATGGTCAAAGCCCCGGATTCCAAAGCCGACTGTGTCCAGGACGCCATAGACGGCTGCCCGGTGGAAGCCATCAGCAGGGACTAATGACTGACCGTGCCAGTCCAGGGGGGAGCGAGGCTCCCCTTTTCTTTGCCACTCAACAAATGCTTGCGATTTCCTTTCGTTGCCCACAAAGTACGGTCTTGCGCGGAGCACCCGGCAAGGAGCACAGAGGCACGATATCATGGAATCCCGCACCGAAAAAAAATACGTCCTGGACAGGGCTCACGCCCTCCTGGCCCAAACCCTGATCAGTGCCCATTGTCTGCCCGATCCGAGCTTTGCCAGAGCCACGGTGCACAGCATCTATTTTGACACCCTCGATCTCCAATTCCTATCCGAAAAAATTGACAGCACCTATTTCAAGGCCAAGGTTCGTCTGCGTTGGTACGGGAATTGGGATTTTCTCCCTGATGACGGCCCGGCCTTTCTGGAGGCCAAGATCAAGGAAGGCGGCCTGCAGCGCAAGGTGCGCATACCCATGACCCGTTCCGGCAGAGACCTGGCCGCCCTACCCCTGGGTTCTCCAGAACTTTCCGCTCTGCCGACCCTGCTCGCAGAGCGCGGCATCGGCCTTGCCGCCTCGGTTCGTCCGGTCTTTGTCATCAGCTACCGGCGCATGCGCTTCATCGACCCCATGAGCGGAACGCGCATCGCCCTGGACCAGAGCATCCACGCGCCCCGACATGCGCTATCCTGCCCCGGCGCAAACGGTTCGTCGATGCTGCCCTTTGCGGTCATCGAAACAAAGGGAGCCCTCTCCTGCCTGCCCCGCTATCTTGCGCCCCTTGTGGCCATGGGGCTTCGGCCCGATTCCTTTTCCAAATACCTCCACTGCTACCAGACCCTGATGCAGCAACCCATGTAAGGAGCCCCCGTGAACGAGATCTTGCCCGTTGGCGTCGATTTTCTGGCCAACATCTATGAAGCCCTGATCAAGGCCGGGATCTCCGGCCACCAGAAGATGGAAAATATCGGTCTGACCACCTTCTTCATTTTGCTCCTGGTGTCCTTTTTTGCGTCCCTGTACATCTCGCGTCTCTATGTCCGCTTCTACCGCCCGCGCGGAACCGGCAGCCTCGCCTACCGCTCCTTTCCGCTCCTCGGCATCTCGGTCACGGCCATCTTCCTCTGTGTCCAATTCTCCCTGCCGCTGTCCCTGGGCCTCTTGGGCGCCTTGTCCATTGTCCGTTTCCGTACGCCCATCAAGGAACCCGAAGAGGTCGGCTTCATCATGCTGACCATCGCCGCCTCAATTTCCTGCGCGACCTTCAACCTCTTCTTTCTGGCCATCCTGCTGGCCGTGTCCACGCTGGGGCTTTTCCTCATCAACTGGCGCGGACTGCCCCTGGCCGCCAGCGAGCAGGGCACGATCCTCATCAACCTGCCCGGCAGCAACGCCGAAGCAGCAGCAGCCTCATTTCTGCCAAGCGTCACCAGTCTGGCTGGCGTGCGCATCATTTCCGTTGTCGAAACCACAGAGGGCGCAGCCGTGACCCTGCGTTTCGCCAAGGGCGACGCCGGCCTCTTGACGCATGTGCGCAGCCAGGCTCTGGACTGCGCACATGGGGCCACGGTCAGCATGTTCAACGACCAGGTCAGCATCTGATGCCCGGTCCGCTGCGACGACCCCTCGTCCTGTTCCTCGTGATCTGCGGGTTGATCCTTCTTTATTTCGGATTGCAGCTGAATGATTGGGGGCAGGAACATTCCCACCACATCGCCATCCTGCGTGACGATCTCGGCAGCCCGCGCAAGGATGCCCTGCTCCAGAAGCTGGGGATGCCCGTAAAGTCGCCTCAACAGTCCACGATCGAGTCGTCCCTGGTCTCGGCAGCCAGGGACGACATGCGCAATCTCCCTGCTAGTGCTATCCGCACGGTGGCCATCCGGGTCAAGGATGACGACCTTTACGATCCGGAAACCGAACTCAAGGCGAACAGCCGCGAGCGGGGCCGCAACTGGGAACGCCCGGCGGGAGTGGTCGTCATGCAAAACGGGCGGGAGCTCCTGGCCGCACCAGCCGGAATACCCCTCCAGGGCAACCGGGACACGCGGGATATGCTGCACAGTTTTCGGCTCTATTTCCGCAACAGTTACGGGATGCGCGAAGTGCCGGGTTCCGCCTTTCTGGACGGCTCGCAGAGCGATATCCGCAAGGTTCTCGCTCGCACGGAAAAAAATCTCGTGCCGGGCTTTGTGACCATGCTCGCCTTTGACGTGGCCAGACGCATCGGCTCGACCACTCCTGATTATGCGCCCATCGTCATGTACAGAAACGGCCAGAACCTCGGTCTGGGTTTGGCCAGCGAACACGTCAACCGCACGCATTGGGAACGTAAACTCGGACACAGGGATTTTGCTTTCTACGTGTTCGAGTCCGAAAATTCAGTCATCGACAACGCCAGGTACAAGGCCTTGAGCCTTCGCTTCAAGCCCATCTTCGGGTTGTGGGACTATGAACGCGTGGGAAGAATTATCGACCTGGACGACTTCATGAACGCCATGACAAGCTTTGCCTTCCTGCAATGGCAGGACTGGAATCAGGGAGCGCTCATCCTGGACCAGACCGAGCTGCGGCCGCGCTGGCGCAGCGTGTTGTGGGACGCTGACCTCGCCTTCGCAGGACTTCGCCCGGACGGAGAGCCCGCAAACCGCGCGAAATGGAAAAATCTGCGTGACGCCCATGGCATGCGCGCAACAATTTTCAACGGGATGTGGACCAAAAGCCCGGAGTTCAGAAAGGAAATGTTGCAGAAGCTGAGCTGGAGCATCAACCACAGGCTGACGCGGGAATGGATCACACAGCGCGTCCTGCACTATGCGCAGCTGGAAAAAGAGGCCGGGCTGGAATGTTTCGACGAAGAGCTGGCGTTATCCTATCTGCTTGAGCGCCGCGCCCTGCTCATGGCGGAAACCGTGGCCGAGCTGGAAGCGCCGCAAATTGTCATCTGCCGCATGAACAGCTCCGAGCCCGTCCTCGTTGATGGACAGGACGCGCCCGAAGAATATGAAGGCCTGTATTTTCAAGGGCAGAAAGTCACCTTGGAGCCGCGCCCGGACCGCGATTTTTCGCACTGGGTCGTGAACGGCCGGGAAATCCGTCAGCCCCGCCTTGAGCTTGATCTTGAGCAGGATACGCTAATCCGCGCCGTCTTCCTGTCCGCCCAGACCGCGCCCTAGTGCAGGCCCTCGGGCATGTGCGTGCCGTGCCGGGGTCTTTTGATGATCCACATGAACACCGCCAATCCAAAGAAGAACAGGGCCTGCATGTAAAAGACGTCCACATAGGCCATGTATGCGGCCTGCTTGACCGCATGGCTGTAAATGACTCCGGCGGCCTGCACGGGATCAAGCCCCATGAACTTTTCCAGAGCGTCGCGGGCCTGGGTGAAGGGAGGATCGTAGGGCGTCAGGTGTTCTACCAGATGATGCTGGTGCACCTGTGCCCGGCGGGCCAAAACCGTGGTCACGAAGGCCGTGCCGAAGGAACCGCCCAGGTTGCGCAGCAGGTTGAAGAGGGATGAAGCATTGTTCATGCTCTCGCGCGGGATGAAGGCCATGGTCAAATACGACAGCGGCACGAAGAAGAAAGCGATGCCGATGGCCTGGAAGTTGCGGCCACGAATGGCCGTGTCGATGTCGATCTGCAGGGTGAAATTGGACATGAACAGGAGAGACAACCCTGAGACCGTCAGTCCGAAGCAGAGCAGAAAACGGGCGTCGATCTTCTCCGTAAGCTTCCCCGCCACGGGCAGGAGCAGGAGCATGATGGCTCCGCTCGGGCCCAGGACCAATCCCGCCAGATAGGATGTGTAGCCCATCAGATTTTGCAGATACATGGGCAACAGCACAATGGACCCGAAAAACGCGAAAAATCCGAAAAACATGACCACGTTGCCGGCCGCGAAATTGGGATAGCGGAAGGTCCGCAGATTGATGATCGGATTGGAATGCCGAAGCTCCCACCACACCAGCGTGCACAGGCAGATCGCGGCCAGGATGCTCAGGATGACTATGTGCTGCGAAGCGAACCAGTCATCCCCCTGCCCCTTGTCGAGCACGATCTGCAGGCAGCCAAGTCCCACGGACAAGAGGGCAAGACCCAGATAGTCCACCTTTTCCCCGGCCACGCGGCGCTCCTGATAGGAAGGGTCGAAGATGAAAGTCCAGCACATGAAAAGGGACAGGATGCCCAGCGGCACGTTGATGTAGAATATCCAGATCCAGGAATAATTGTCCGTGATGTAGCCGCCCAGCAGCGGGCCCAGGATGGGGCCGAGGACCGCGCCCATGGCGAAGATGGCCATGGCCAGCCCGCGCTGCCGAGGCGGGAAGGTTTCGAGCAGGATGGCCTGGGACATTGGCTGCAGCCCTCCGCCGCCGATGCCCTGGATGATCCGGAACAGGACCAGGGATTCGAGGTTCTGGGCCAGGCCGCAGAGCATGGAGGCCAGGGTGAAGAGGGTCACCGAGGCCATGAGGTAGTTCTTGCGCCCCATGATCCGGGCCAGCCAGCCGCTCATGGGGATGACGATGGCGTTGGCGACCAGATAGGAAGTCAGAACCCAGGTCACCTCGTCCTGGCCGGCGGACAGGGAACCCTGGATATGCCCCAGCGCCACGTTGGCGATGGAGGTATCGAGAATTTCCAGCAGCGTCGGGATCATGACGCTTAAGGTGATGAGCCACTTGCCTGTGGCGCGCGCGGGAGGCATGGGCCTAATCCAGATGAATGGTCGGGACGACGCTCATGCCCAGCCGCAGGCTCTCGGTCGCGTTGGTCGAATCAAGAACGATCTTGACGGGAATGCGCTGCACGACCTTCACATAGTTGCCCATGGCGTTTTCCGGGGGAAAAAGGGAAAAAACCGCGCCCGTCCCGGCCATGACCGACTCCACCCGGCCCGAAAATTCCCGACCGGGAAAGGTGTCGATCTCGATGCCGACCCTCTGTCCGGGCCGCACCTTGGTCAGTTGGGTCTCCTTGAAATTGGCCGTGATCCAGAGCTGATCCTGGTGCAGGGGCACCAGCGCCATGAGAGGCTGCCCTGCGGCCACGATCTGTCCGACCTGGACCCGCTTCTTGGTCACATGCCCTTTGGCCGGGGCCAGAATACGGGTGTAGCCCAGATCGAGCTCGGCCTTGCGCACCTTCGCCCGGGCCAGGTCCACCCGCGCCTCCTGGGCCACCACCTCCAAATCCTTGATGGAAGCCACCTCGTGCCCGGTCTGAGCCAGGCCGATGTTGGCCTGCAGGCGCGCCACATTTTCACGCAGCGAGGCCAGATTGCGCCCCGCCGCATCCGCCTTGTCGCGGGCGGCGGCGGTCTTGGCGCGGGCGCTGTCGAGCCCGGAGCGGGCCTCGTCCAAAGCGGACTCAGCCACGACCCCGTCCTGACGCAATGCGGAAAGGCGGTTGAAAACAAGCTCCGCGTTCTTGAACTCAGCTTCGGCCTGCAGCACCATCTGCCTGGCAGCGGCCTCTTCGAGGCGTGCCTGATCCAGACTGCGCATCAGACTGCCGAGCTGGGCCCGCGCGCCCGTAACCTGAAATTCGGTCTGGCTCTTTTGCAGGGGCACGCCCTTGCGCAGGGACTCCAGTTGCGCCTCGGCCGTGGCCAGATCGGCACGCGCCTGGGCCACGCCCACTTCGTAACCGACGGGGTCAAGGGCCAGGAGCGGCTGCCCCTCCTCCACCAGCTGGTTGTCCTGCACCAGATCCTGCAGAATGTACCCATCCACCCGTGGAGTTATCTGGTAGATGCGGCCATCGACAAAGGCGTCATCCGTAGACACCCGCCCCAGACCGCGAACGTACTGCAGGATGCCAAAGCCGGCGATGATGAGGACTGCGATCAATACGATGAAACGCTTGCGGCCCGCCCGGCCATTGGCGGGGGCAGCATCCGGAGTGGTGGTCATTAAATTTTCCCCTTCCCGTTTTGTTGAAACTTGAAGGGCGGTAAACCTGTCCGCCGCCCTTGGCAAGACCCGACCGCCCCTATCTACCCAGCGGCGGGACCCAATCCACGGGCACGCGCACGATCTTTTCGGCCTTGTTGCGAAAGAGCAGATGCCCGTGCCGCACGCCGAAGAGAAAAAGATCGCGGGTCACGGCCACATCCTGACGGCAATAGGAGATGATGTCGCCGATGCGCCCTTCCTTCCACCATTCGAGGGCCTGCAACCCGCTCGCACTCTTGGCCGAACCCAGGGTTTCGCGCGCCAGATGTTCCAGAGAGAGACGATAGCCCAAGGCAGTGTGGATGTCGCTCAGAAGGTCCAGCGTCGGCAGGGTCTTGAAATCAAAACGGCTCAGCCCCCCGAGCACGGCGTAGTCGAAGCGCAGGATGTTGAACCCGACCACAAGATCGTATTCCACCAGATCCCCGACCAGACGCGGCACGTCCTCCTGCAAATAGTCTCGACAGGCCTCCGTGACGGAATCGTAAACGACCACGCAGCTCACCCCCATCAAATCGGCCCGGTGCCAGCCACCGACCTCCTGCGCCGAACGCCGGGTTTCAAGGTCGAGGACGGCATAGCGAAAGCCCGGCGGCAGGCTGACCGCAGGGACTTCCGGCGATGCCGCGGCAGATGGCTCAATCATTTCGATCCGCTCAGGCACCAGCTCCGCGAGCCCGGATTCGACCGGCGCAGCGCCGCGCATGATCTCATCCAGCACGCGCAAGGCCGCATTCTTGGCGATGGGCCGGTTGCCGGATCCGCATTTCGGGGAGTGAACGCAGGCTGGACAGCCGTTCTCGCATGCGCACTCCCGGATCACGCCGGCGGTTCGCTCCAGCAGCGTCTCATATGCGGCATAGGCCTGCCCTGCCAGGCCGCAGCCACCCGGCAGGCCGTCATAGATGAATACGGCCGCCATGCCCACCTGCGGATGAAAGGGGATGGAAATCCCGCCCAGATCGTTCCTGTCGGTCATGATCAGAAGGGGCATCATCCCGATGGCTGCGTGTTCCAGGGCATGGATTCCGCCCATGAAGTGAGCCATCTCCCCCTCGACCGTTCTGCGCACCGCTTCGGGAATGGCGATCCACACCCCCTGCGTGACAAAGACCAGCGGCTCCATGTCCAGCGGCACGGTGCCCAGGTTCTTGCCCCCACGCACGGTGATGCGGTCATAGCCGGTGACCTGATCGGTGACCTTGAGCTGCCCGAGATGAACCATGGCTCCAAAAACAGGCCTCGACCGGTCTACGCGGATGATTTCCGTACTCTTCTCGTGCCGCACCCTTGTGTAATACGTGACCTTGGTCCTACGCGCCTTTGCCAGCCCGCTATTGAGATCCAAATCCGCGATGACGTAGGTCACGCCCCGGTGCAGATAGACCGCGCCGGGATGCGTCTCCAGCACGGCCCTAAAACGGTCCACCATGCCGATACGCTCCCCGCTGTCCATATCCAGGATGGCCACGGTTGAGCCTGTGCCCCGCAAGGCGACGCCCCTATGGGGCTGCCTGGCCTTGGAAAAAAACTCCAGCCCGTCCCGGCTTTGCAGCAGCTCCTTGCTGCGGACCAGCTCCTCTACGAGCCCCCGGTTTTCGGCGACCAGCGGATCCTCCGCGTGCAGGGACGCCTCGGCCGCCGCGCACTGCAGATGGCGGGCGGCGATGACCGGGTTGTCCGGATTGATGACCGCCCGTTCGGTTTTCAACGCGAAGAATTCCTCGGGATGATGCATGAAATACTGGTCCAGCGCGTCCTCGTGACCGATCAGGAAGGTCGCCGCCTCCCGTCCGCCCCGCCCCACCCGGCCCGAACGCTGCAAGGTGGCCATGATGGAGCCGGGATAGCCGACCAGGATGCACACATCGAGCCCGCCTATGTCGATGCCCAGCTCCAGGGCGCTGGTCGTGACCACGGCCAGGAGCTCGCCCGAGCTCAGGCGGGCCTCGATCTCGCGCCGCTCTTCGGGCAAAAATCCGGCCCGGTACGCGGAGATGCGCTCCCCCAGCTCAGTCTCGCGCTGGGCGGCCCACAGGGCGATGAGTTCGGTCATGCGACGCGACTTGCAATACACGATGGTCCGCAAGCCCAGGCGCAGGGACTCCTGCAACAGGCCGATGGCTTGTCTGGCCGCACCATCCACGCCATTGACGAGCAGCATGTGCCTGGGCGGGCTCGCCGCCGTGCCCTCAAGCACCGCGCTCATGGGCAATCCGGTCAGGGAAGCGGCCAATTCCTGTGGATTCGCGATGGTCGCGGAGGAACAGACAAAGATCGGGCTCGCCCCGTAGAGACGGCAGATGCGGATCAGACGACGAAACACCCAGGCCATGTGCGAGCCCATGACCCCGCGATAGGTGTGCACCTCGTCCACGACCACGAATTTCAGATTGGCAAAGAATTCCGCCCACCTTTCATGACTGGGCAGGATGCCCAGATGGAGCATGTCCGGGTTGGTGAAGAGAATGTTTGGCGGATTTTGGCGGATTCGGGACCGCTGCGAGGCCGAGGTGTCCCCGTCATAGATGGCCGACGTCGGCGTGGGGAAGAGGCTTGCGGCCAGGGAGTCCAGGGCCCTGCGCTGGTCCTGCGCCAGAGCCTTCAGGGGAAAGAGGTACAGGGCGCGGGCGCGTCGGTCCGCATGGCAGGCTTCAAGGACAGGCAGGTTGTAGATCAGGGACTTGCCGCTGGCCGTGGGCGTGGCCACGACCACATGCCGGCCGGAACGGATCAGGTCCACGGCCCGACACTGGTGCGCATAGAGCTCGCGCACGCCGAGCAGATCGAGGCCGCGCTGCACCGGGCCGGGCCAGGAGCGCTCCAAAGTCCCGAATCGCGGCGCCTGCCCCGGAAAAAACCTGCGCCCGGCGATATTCATGGCCAGCCAAGGCATACTTTCCACCAGGGTCAGCAAATCCGCGACAGTGGCCTCGCTCATGTCCGACACGCGCTAGTTCTTGGCCGCGATCTTGTACTTCTTGAGCTTGTACTGCAGCAGGCTTTTGGACACGTCGAGGAGCTCGGCCGTCTTTACCTGCACAAACCCGGAATGGACCATGGCCCGTCGGATCAGCGCCGCCTCGATCTTCTCCAGGGTTTCGGACAGGTTGACCTTGAGCGGCAGGAGATCCACGGCGCTCTTGAACTGCGTCTCTTCGTCGCGAAGTTCCGGCGGAAGATCGTCTACGTCAATGACCTCGCGACTGGTCAGCACCACGCAACGTTCGATCACGTTCTCCAGCTGACGCACGTTGCCCGGCCATTCATAGGCACAGAGGTAGTCGATGGCCCCGGGGGTGAAGCCATGCACCTGCCGGTTGTTCTCAAGCGAAAACTTGCGCAAGAAGTGGCTGGCCAGGATGGGAATGTCCTCGCGCCGCTCACGCAGGGGAGGCAGATGGATGTTGACCACGTTCAGCCGGTAGAAGAGATCCTCGCGGAACCGTCCGGCCACGATCTCTTCCTGCAGATTCTTGTTCGTGGCCGCCACCAGACGAAAATCCACGGCAATGGTCTCGGTCCCGCCGACCCGCTCGATGACCCGCTCCTGCAGTACGCGCAGGAGTTTGACCTGCATCTCCTGCGACAGTTCGCCGATCTCGTCCAGGAAAAGGGTGCCGCCCTGGGCCAGCTCGAAGCGGCCGCGTTTTAAGGCCATGGCCCCGGTGAAGGACCCCTTCTCGTGTCCGAAAAGTTCACTTTCCAGCACCCCGGGGTTGAGCGACATGCAATTGACCGAAATAAAAGGCATGTCCTTGCGGTCCGAGGCGATGTGCAGGGCGCGGGCAACCAATTCCTTGCCGGTGCCCGATTCGCCGGTGACCAGCACGTTGCTGCGCGTCGGCGCGACCTTGCAGGCCAGGGTCAAGACATCCTGGATGGGCTTGGAATTGCCGACGATGGTTTCCTTGCCGAACTTCTCGGCCAGGCTTTCGCGTAGCAGACGATTTTGCTGTTCCGCGTGGGAGAGTTTCAGCGCCTTGCTGACCGAAAGCAGGATATCATCATTGGAAAATGGCTTGGTGATGTAGTCGAAGGCTCCGCTCTTCATGGCATCCACGGCGCGGTCGATGGTCCCGAAGGCGGTCATGATCATGACTGGGACCTGCGGATGGCGCTTGCGCACCGTCTCCAGAACCTGCTGCCCGGTCATGCCGGGCATCTTCATGTCGGTTATGACCACGTCGACTTCGGACTCGTCGAGGTAGGTCATGGCCATGACCGGATCGCCCAGCGCAGTGACCGTGTAGCCCTCCTCTTCCAGGATGGCCTCCAGAACCAGAAGATAATTCTTCTCGTCATCAATAATAAGAATGTGATTGCCCATATACTGTACCCGCTAGCAAGACTCGGAAAAAACCACCAGGGCCTCGGCCCCGCCATGAGGACCGTTCCGGAGGATCATTTCCGCGCCGTGAATCTGAAAAATGGAACTGGTGATGGCAAGGCCGAGGCCCGTGCCTGTTTCCTTGGTCGTAAAAAAAGGCTCCACATAACGGTCCAGCTGCTTGGAATCGAAACCCGAACCTGTATCCTGAACGAGCACGGCCATCTGCTCCTCATGGCAGACCGGCATGATGTGTACCCGTCCACCGTCTCCGCAGGCCTGAATGGCGTTGCTGATCAGGTTGTAGAAACCGCGATAGAGCAGGTCCCGGTCTCCCTGGACAACATACCCCACGGGCAGGGAGCTCTCCACGACAACGCCGTGCTCCTGCCCTTCCTGGGTCAGAAAGCCCACGGCATGGCGGACCACTTTCTCCAGGTCGACATCATCCAAAGAGGGCTGGCGAGGCCGTGCATAGTCGAGAAAATCGTTCACGGTCTGGCTCAGGCGCTTGGATTCGTGAAAAATTGCTTCCAGCATCTTTACGTTAGACCCGCCTTCCGCCTTTTGCCGCTTGAGCAAAAGCTCCGCGCTGCTGCGGATGATACCCAGGGGATTGCGGATCTCGTGGGCGATGCTGGCGACCATGCGGCCCATGGAAGCGAGCTTTTCATTCTGGAGCAGTTCCTTCTCCAGGCGATCCTTGTCCCGCAGCCTCTCGTCGAGAACCCTGTCGGCCTTGCGCACGAGAAAGAAAATCAGCGCATAAAGCGCGGCAGAGCCGATAAACGTGGTCAGGATGATAAGGCGCTGCAGGTGCAGCACGGTTTCATAATCGCTGGTGATGTCCTGGGTGATCTCAAGGATGCCCAGCAGCGGTCCTGGCTGGTCCCTGAAACGCAGATCCCTCTCCGCGCGCAAAGGATACACGGTACGCAGTACCACGTCCCCGTCTTCGAGCTTGAAGGCGGCAAGCACATCCCAGATGCTGAGCGAGTTCTGCAGCTCAAAGCTGATCTTGCCGCTCTCGATGGCGGCCTGCACGGCCTCTCCACCCAGCTCGTTGTTGCCGACCTGTTCGACATTTGTGCTGAAGGCAACCTCGTTCTGCTCGTCATAGATGCGCAGATCCAGGACGTGAAAGGAATGGATGGTCGATTCGATGACCTGCTCCAATCGTTCGTACTGGTCCTTGCGCTTGAGTTCCACGCGCCCGAAACCAAGCACCACGGGCAAGGTGAACCGCCGGTAAATCTGATGGTTCAGATTCTCGGCCAGAAGACGGGCAAAGGCCTGATTTTTCTTGAGCAGCGCTCTTTTGGCGTAATTGGTCATGAACACGGACATGAGGCTGCTCGAAGCCAGAATCAGCACCAGCGTGCTGATGGACAGGAACTTGACCAGTTGAAAGGGATGGGCCGGATCAACGCGAAAGGGATTGAGCTTCATGCTTTGGCCGAGTTCAAAAATGTGGATGGGCGAGATGCCCGGCACGGGCCGGGGCTCTCGACCCCGGGACATCTTGTGTTAGGCTCTGGGCTCTCGCCGGTCAAGACAGTGGCGCAGGAGACCCAGAGTCGACGCGTCGTGCTCCGCCACCGCCCCCCCACGAAGCTCTGGCAGGATGATCCCGGCCAGCTGCTTGCCCAACTCAACGCCCATCTGGTCGAAGGAGTTGATCCCCCAGATGACGCCCTGCACGAAAATCTTGTGCTCGTACATGGCGATCAGGCTGCCGAGCATGCGCGGGGTGAGACGTTCATAGAGCAACGAATTGCTCGGCCGATTACCCGGGAATGTCTTGTGCGGAGCCAGAGCCGCCCGGGTTTCGGGAGAAAGGGCCGCCAGTTCCCCCTCAGCCTCCTCCCTGGTGCGACCACGCATCAGAGCCTCGGTCTGGGCCAGAAAATTGGCCAAAAGGATGGTGTGATGCTCACCAACCTCATGCAGCGGGTTGACCGCGACCAGAAAATCACAGGGAACAACCGTCGTGCCCTGATGCAGGAGCTGGTAGAAGGCATGCTGTCCGTTGGTGCCGGGCTCGCCCCACAGGATCGGACCCGTGGCATGGGTCACGGGACGACCATCCCTGGTCACGCCCTTGCCGTTGCTCTCCATGTCCGCCTGCTGCAGGTAGGCAGGCAGAAGCGCCAGGTATTGATCGTAAGGGAGTACGGCGTGGGCTTCGCACCCCTGGAAATTGCGGTACCACACACCCAAAAGCGCCAAAAGCACCGGGATGTTGCGTTCAAAGGTCGTGGTGCGGAAGTGCTTGTCCATATCCCTGGCTCCGGCCAGGAGCTCGCGAAAATTCTCCATGCCGACGGCCAGGGCGATGGACAGGCCGATGCTGGACCACAGGGAGTAACGCCCCCCGACCCAATCCCAGAATTCGAACATGTTGGCCGGATCGATGCCGAAATCTCTGACCGCGGCTTCATTGGTGGACAAGGCCACGAAATGCCGGGCCACGTCGGCCTGCGCCGCGCCGCTGCGCAGAAACCAGTCACGGGCAGTGTGGGCGTTGGTCAGCGTCTCCTGGGTGGTGAAGGTTTTTGAGGCGATGATGAAAAGCGTACTCTCGGGGCGCACTTTGCCCAGGACCTGGGCGATGTGCGTGCCGTCGATGTTGGATACGAAGTGAAAATTCAGGTCGGGCCGCCGGTAATAATCGAGGGCGGCCGTGACCATGCGCGGCCCCAGATCCGACCCACCGATGCCGATATTGACCACGTCGCTGATCCGTCTTCCCGTGTGTCCCTTCCAGTCCCCGGAACGCACCCGGCCCACGAATCCTTCCATCTGATCAAGGACTCTTTGCACCTGCTCCACCACATTCATCCCGTCGACACGAATGGACTGATCCGCGTCCGCCCGCAGAGCCACATGCAGTACGGCCCGGTTCTCCGTGGTGTTGATTCTCGCTCCGGAAAACATGGCCTCAATACGCCCGGCCACATCGGCCTCGCGGGCCAGATCAAAGAGCAGGGTCATGGTTTTATCCGTGATCCTGTTTTTGGAATAATCCAGAAAAATGCCTGCGCCTTCAGCAGAAAAACGATCGAAACGCCCCGGATCGCGACCAAAAAGCTCCCGCATGGGCGCCAGATCCAATGTATGTTCGAGAAGGGCTTTCCAAGGGGAGGACTGATCAATCACGGAACACCTCCGGTCATTTTTTCAGGCTGTGCAAAACGTGGCCGATCCTCTCCAGACAACCGGACAGAGTCGCGTCATCAAGAGCATAGGAAATACGGATGCAGCGGTCGTCGCCAAAGGCCGCGCCGGGCACCAGGGCCACCCCGGCCTTGTCCAGGAGCAATCCGCACAGGGCCGTGGAATCCGGCACTTCCGCAGTGTAGTACCAGTCCACCTGCGGAAAAAGATAGAACGCCCCGGCCGGTTCCGGACAGATCACGTGCCCCCAGCCGAGAATCATGGACAGCCCCAGATCGCGACGGCGCGCAAAGGCTTCGAGCATGGGGGTCAAGCACTCCCACCCGCCGGTCAGGGCGGCCAGGGCCGCCTTTTGGGCGATGGAGCAGATGTTGGACGTGGACTGGCCCTGGATCTTGGTCATGGCCTTGATCAGGTCCGCGTGAGCCAGGGTGTAACCCACCCGCCAGCCGGTCATGGCGAAGCTCTTGGCCAGGCCGTTGGCCACGGCGAAATTTTCGGGATAACGTTGCCACCAGGGCGCAAGGGAAGCGGGCTTGGCCGGCGCGTAGACCAGCTGGTCGTAAATTTCATCGGAAATGACGAAGACGCCCTTGTCCACGGCCCAGGCCGCTATGATGTCAAGCTGTGCCTGGGTGTAGTGACAGCCCGTGGGGTTTGATGGGGTATTCATGACCAGGCAACGAGTGCGCGGAGTGCGGGCCGCCTCCAGCTGCTCGACGCTGACAAGGAAATCGTTCTGGGGCTCTGTTCCCACGAAAACGGGCACACCGTCGGCCAATTGCACCAGGGCCGGATAACTGACCCAGTACGGTGCGGGAATAATGACTTCATCGCCCGGATCAAGCAGCACCTGAAACAGGTTGTAGAGGCTCTGCTTGCCGCCGTTGGTCACGACGACATTGTCCATGGCTGCATCCACGCCGTAGAAAGTCTTGAAATATCCGGCCACTGCCGTGCGCAGTTCGGGAATGCCGGGAACCGGGGTGTAGCGGGTGAAGCCTTGATCCATGGCGGCCTTGGCCGCATCACAGACATGCTCGGGCGTACGGAAATCGGGCTCGCCTACGGCCAGGCTGACAATTTGCCGCCCTGCGGCGCGCAGCTCCTGGGCCTTGGTGTTGATGGTCAGAGTCGCGGATGGTTTGATCCTGGTGATGCGTTGCGCCAGCTTCATTGTCGTGCTGTCTCCGTTGGGACGGTTAGTGTGAATGAAGGTCAAATTTCCGCGTTGGCTACATGATCTTCCATCGCGATTTCCAGTTCCGCCAGGGTGATGTCGGACAAGCCCAGGATTCCGGCCTCGCCGCTGGTGACAAGGATCAGATCCGGATCCTGGCGCAACCCTATGCTGAGCTTTCTGCATACCAGGTTGGCCAGCCGCACCATGACCAGCAGAATGTTGCTCTGATCGTAGTCCCGCCGGTGATGGTCCCGGCAGACATGACAGTAGGTCTCGGGTAAATTCCATTTTTCAAGCAGCAAAAATCCGCACTCGGGATGCATGGTGTCAACGAATTCGTCAGCTGCGGTCTTGGTTATCCGAGGCGCATCCTTGTCCTTTTCGCCCACGGAGACCAGGGCTTTCAAAACCAGGAGCTTGCCCACATCATGGAGGAGTCCGGCGATGAAGGCCTCGGGCGCGAGTTCGGAGTGGTCGCAGCGCTTGGACAGCCACTGTGCACCAAAGGCGCAGGCCACAGAGTGCTTCCATAAGGTGGCGGTGTACTGCTGCACGAACGGATTGCGGGAACTGTAATTCTTGCGCTGGGTTGCCATCATCACGCAATTGACCACTTCGCGCAGGCCGATCCGTATCACAGCGTCCTGAATCCGGCTGACCTTCTTGATACCCCGGAAAAAAGAGGAATTGGCAACCTTGAGCACCTCGGCCACCAACACCTGATCCTGGACGATGTAGCTGATGACCTTATCCGTGTCTGGATCGTTCTTGGTGGCTTCCTGATGCACCAGCAGGGCCGTACGGTCGAAAACGGGCAGATCGCTGCCGGGTTCGTCCAGAAATTCCCGGACGCGGTCATGGATAGAGGCTATTTCAAACATTCCTAGACTCCGAGTATCCGTCGCAGTTCGCCCAGGGGCCTGGGTTTTTGGACACGGGGCAAGGTCCTGAGGACTTCCTCCACCGTCGTCATGCCAATAGCCGCCTTTGTGATTCCGTCTTCCATGAGAGAGACCATGCCGGCTTTCTCCAGGCTGATCACTCGCAGCTCGTGGGTTGTCTTGCGCAGCAACACCGCATCGCGGATAAAGACTTCGGGAATAAGCATCTCGTACACGGCCAGACGCCCCTTGTACCCGCTGTGTCGACAGGCCGCACAACCCCGTCCTTTGCGAAACTCGGCTCCGGCCAAGTCACCGTAGGTGCAACCCATGCGCCTGAGCTGACTCAGATCAGGCTGATAGGGAACGGCGCAATGCGGGCAAACCCGCCGAACCAGTCGCTGCGAGAGCACACAGGACAAGGTTGAGGAGACCAGGAAAGGTTCGATGTCCATGTCCAGCAGGCGAACAAGCGCGCCAATGCTGTCCTCGGTGTGAAAGGTCGTCAGAACCTTGTGACCGGTCAGGGCGGTCTGAATGCACATCTCCGCCGAAAAATGGTCGCGCACTTCACCGATGACCACGATGTCCGGATCCTGGCGAACGATGTGCTTCAGGGTCTCCTCGAAGGTCAGACCGATGGAGGGCATGATGGAGCACTGCCCTATCCCGCGTACCTTGTACTCAACCGGATCCTCCGCGGTGATGATGCTCACTTCGGGCCGATTCAAGTAATTGATGCAGCTGTACACGGTGGTCGACTTGCCTGATCCCGTGGGCCCGGTAACCATTATCACGCCCGAAGGCGCGTCCAGGGACTCCTCCATGAACCGGGAAAGCATGCCCGGCAGCATGCCCAGCTCGTGCATGGGCAGAAGCTCCTCCTGGTTCTTCAGGAGCCGCATGACGATCTGCTCGCCATACACCGTGACGTAGAAGGACATGCGCAGATCGATCTGCACACCCATATGGTTGAAGATGAGCCGGCCGTCCTGGTGACGCCTTTTCTCCGCGATGTCCGCGCCGCACATGATCTTGAAGCGGCTGACCAGGGGAGCCACCGCGCCAATGGGATAGTCCCTGAAGTGAACCATGACGCCGTCTTCGCGGAACCGGACCCGCAGCCGGTCGGCCATGGGCTCGACATGGATGTCGCTGGCTCCTCGCTTGAACGCAGCCATGACAATGGCGTTGGCGATCTCGACGATGTTGAGGCGGTTCAGATCCGCACCGTTACCGATGCGCAATTCTTCCTTGCGCTTGGCCAGCACGTCGTCCAACTGGCTGAACCGGGTGATGCAGACGACAATGTTCTTGCCGAAGTAATCCCGCGCCGCATCCAGACTGCGCGGATCAAGGGGATCGACGAAAGCGATGCGCACGGTGCCATCGGGTTGCATGTCGTAGGGCACGAAGCGGTACTGCTCGTAATACTCCACGGGTCCACGGGCCATCAGGCCGGGATCCGGCTCCTTGGCCGTCAGCTCCAGCACCGGCAAGCCAAGCTGCAGGGACAGTATCTCCGTCAGCTTCTCGTCCGCCAAAAATTTATGCTGGATAAGGATGTCACCAAGTTTTTGCTGACGTCCGCCCTGTATCTGCAGGGCCAAGGCGCGATTAAGCTCCTCGTCCGTCAAATAGCCCAGGCCGTTCAACAGGTCGCCGATGCGCAACTCGCCTTGATTGCGGCGAATGGTCTGACGAACCTGTTCCTCCGAGACGTAGCCGAGTTCCCGCACCACCTCGCACAAGGGCTTGCTCATGTGCAGCCTGGCACCGACACGGCGGGCGTACTGCGCCTGCTCAATCGTCAGATGCCCCTCGCGGACCAACAATGCGACAATGGGATTCAAGGCCTCACCGTTACCGTTGCCGTTCCCGGAATTGAGGTCCTCGCTCATAGACGGCCCCGCACTGGATCAATGCAGGAGATAAAATCCGAGTTCCTTGTCATACTCGCTCCTGGAAAACTTGGCGCCAATGGCCCCGTTGCGGTTATAGCGCACCTCGGCCTTGCGCAGGACAAGATTGTGGGGGGGAGAATCGAGACGGAACTGCACGGTGATCACGTCGCCCACCGCAAGAGGATCCTCGTCACCCGCAGCCAACAACTCAAGGGAGAAGGACAGGCCGCTCATGGACAAATCCTGCACCTTCATCTCCAGATCCTTTCCGGTTCTGTGCACGTGGCACATCCCCGCCAGAGAAACCTGCCTGCGATAGTACTCCCTGAATTCGACCAGCATGGTCGTGCACCTGCCGCAACGACACCTGATCTTGATGCGGCTGTCGCGATTTCGGTACGCCGATGCGTCAAATTCCGTTGCAAAACCGCACTGAGGGCAATGAAAAACCGCTTTCCCCTGTTTGTCGGCGTAAACTTTTAACATGGCCTTCCTGGAGGGCTTTTTTCAACTTTGCAACAGAATCTGGACATCAAAGAATGCTACGGCGTCAGATACGTCATGTAAAGATATATGGATGGATCAACTTTTTGCCAAAAAAAACCCCGACCTTCATCCAAGTCAGGGATTTTCTGTCAGCAGGCGTCGAATCTCTTCCAGCTCCTGCCGGATCGCGTCCAGCGGAGCCCGGACCGACGCCGCCCCTTCGAGTTTCTGGCGCGCCCCCTTGATGGTCAGCTTCTCCTCGTAAAGGAGATGCCGGATCTGCTCAAGCACGCGGACATGCTCCTTGGTGTAATAGCGCTGGCCCTTGGCGGTCCTGGCAGCGCTCAGCTGAGGGAATTCCTCTTCCCAAAAACGCAGCACATAGGGCTCCACCCCAAGCCGGCGGGCGACCTGTCCAATGCGCAAGCGTTTTTCGGTTTCGGGCGTAACGGGTTTGAGCACGTTCCCTCCT
>JFJP01005838.1_pt1 | contig 23085 bp, 17 predicted proteins | sample 431651 | NCBI WGS metagenome assembly JFJP01 (sample SAMN02602958, study PRJNA72255) | Microbial mat metagenome, whole genome shotgun sequencing project. | biome: fresh water; feature: sink hole; material: water; isolation source: purple microbial (photo- and chemosynthetic) mats found in...
TCACCGCGCATGGCCATTCGCAGTGGCCTTCCCTGGCCTGTTCGCTGGCTGTTGGCGGCCGTTGTCTTGGGGCTGTCGGCGGCTGTCGCGCTTTGGGCGTTTGAGTTCGGGCGTGAGATGGCAGGACTCGATCCACTCGACACCCAGGCCTTGACCCAATTGCGCGAGGACAACGAGCGCTTGCGCAGCGAACTGGCCAGCGCCAGCGCAGTGGCCAACACCGCCGACAGTCTGCTGACTGCCGAGCGCGCGGCCCAGGCGAGTTTGATGGCCCAAATCCGGCAACTCGAAAACGACAACCAGGTACTGAAAAGCGAGCTGGGCTTTTTCGAGCAGTTGTTGAGGCCCAGTGGTGGCGCAGATGTGAGCGTGCGCGGATTGCAGGTTCGCCAGCCATCACCAGTGGTGGTGACCTGGCGGGTGATGTTGGTCCAGGCTGCCAAAAACCCTGTGGCCTTCAAAGGCGGTCTCGAGGTGACTTACCGGGGGACTTTGCGGGGCGCACCGTGGGTGGTCACGGAACCCGCCAGCCAACACCCGATTAACCTGACGCAGTACCTGAAGATGGAGGGCCGAAGCAACCTGCCAGCAGGGGCTGTGGTAAAAAACATTTCAGTGCGGGTGATGCAGGGTGCCACAGTCAAGTCCGTGCTGTCGGCCCAGGTGAGTGGTTGAGCAGGCTGAGCACCGGTTTTACACAACGTTGGAGACAACACATGTTTGGCAAAAAGAAGCAGCCGCCTATCAAGAGCCTGATTGCGCTGGGCACCACGATCTCCGGTGACATTGGGTTCAGCGACGGACTGCGCATCGACGGCGAGGTACGGGGCAACCTGACCGCAACAGACGGTCAGCCCAGCTTGTTGGTGGTCAGCGAAACAGCCCTCATCACGGGAGAGATCGTGGCCGATCATCTGATCATCAACGGGCATGTTCGCGGTCCCGTGGTGGCGCGGGTGCTGCTGGAGTTGCAACCCAAAGCTCGGGTGGAGGGGGATGTGTCTTACTTCGCACTGGAAATGCACCAGGGTGCGAGCATCACAGGCTTGTTGGGCCCGTTGCCTGTGGTGTCTGAAGACAAACCCGCGCTCAAACTGGCTGCCAACAACGCTTGAGCGCAAACCTGACCAATTTGCTTTACTATTCTGTTCCTTGATTTTTCAGCGAGATTCACATGAGCGCCCTGCCCGAACAAATTGAAACCGAAATGCCTGTTGCCCTGGTATTCACCGACAGTGCCGCAGCCAAAGTGGCCGACTTGATCGCGGAAGAAGGCAATCCTGACCTCAAGCTGCGCGTGTTTGTGCAGGGTGGGGGCTGCTCTGGCTTCCAATACGGCTTCACCTTCGACGAAATCGTGAACGATGACGACACCACCATGACCAAAAACGGTGTGTCATTGCTGATTGATGCGATGAGCTATCAGTACCTGGTAGGGGCTGAGATCGACTACAAAGAAGACCTCGAAGGTGCGCAATTCGTCATCAAAAACCCCAACGCCACCAGCACCTGTGGCTGTGGCTCCAGTTTCAGCGCCTGAGAACCCCCTGAGGCGCCGTCGGCGGGGTGTTTCGGACGTGCTGTTGACCCTGTCTCAGGCGGGGTAAATGGCACCCAGCACCCTGAGGCCTCTGGCTCCTGTGGCTGCAGGAACATTGCCTGGCAGCCCTTGCCAGGTTTGAGCCGCGAGCCATGCGAAGGCCGCAGCCTCCACTTGCATGGCGGGCATGCCGACTTCATCTGATGGCACCACTGGCGTTGGGTGCATCAGCTGTTGAAGAGTGGCCATCAGCGCCGCGTTCAGGGCACCACCTCCGCACACCACGCATGAGTCCAGCCCGCTGGACAGCGCCGACGCAATGCTGCGCGCTGTGAGCGCAAGCAGAGTGGCTTGTACATCTGCCGGGGGGAGTGCTGGGTAAGGTGCCAGCCGAGTGTTCAACCAACTTGCATTGAACAGGTCACGCCCCGTGCTGCGGACACCTTGCTGCGCAAAGTAAGGATCTGCCAACAAATCTGCCAGCAGTGGTTCATGGCACACACCAGACTGTGCCCAACTGCCGTTGCCATCGTAGGTTTGGCCGGTGTGCTTTTCGCACCAAAGGTCCATCAGCACGTTGCCGGGGCCGGTGTCAAACCCTGTAACTGCGTTACTTGGCTCCAGCAACGTGGCATTGGCCATTCCACCCACATTGACCACAGCCACGGACGAACCTTCGCGACCAAACACGGCACGGTGAAATGCTGGCACCAAAGGCGCACCCTGGCCTCCTGCCGCCACGTCGCGGCTGCGAAAGTCCGCCGCCACTGAAATTTCGCACAGCTCCGCCAGCAAAGCCGGGTTGCACAGCTGTACGCTGTAGGCTTTCCACGGGTGGTGCAAGTCGGCCAGCGCCCCCACGGGGCCCGGCTGGTGACGCACGGTTTGGCCATGTACCCCGATGGCGGTGATGTCTGAAGCACTGAAGCCCGAGGCACGCAACAGCGCATGCACCACTTGAGCATGACACTGCATCAAAGCGTTGGTCGCCAAGGCAGCTGTGTGCAACTCGTTGGGGCCGGGCGCGTTCAACGCCAGAAAATCTCGGCGCAGGTTGGCCGGCATGGGCAGGTGATGAGCGTGGGTCACACGCATGCCACTGCCTGTGAATGAAAGCACCACCCCATCCACCCCGTCAAGCGAGGTGCCAGACATCAGGCCGATGAACTGCCCTGTCACTCCGCGCTGGCGGTGGTGTATTGCGCTGCTGCGGTTAATTCCACGGCCATGCGCTGCGCCACTGCGTTGAACGCTGCGCGGGCGCTGGCAGACACAGGTACGGCTTCGCCTTGTTTGGCCAGTGTCAATGGGTCTTTGTGAACGCCGTTGTCGCGGAATTCAAAGTGCAGGTGTGGCCCGGTGGATACGCCGGTGGAGCCCACGGCACCGATCAACGCGCTTTGCTCCACTCGTTCGCCTTTTCGGACATGGATGCGGCTGAGGTGGGCATAGACCGTGGAGTGCCCGTTGCGGTGGTTGACCGTTACCACGTTGCCGTACCCGCGTTGCCAGCCTGCAAACTCCACCACGCCATCGCCGACCACGCGCACTGGCGTGCCAGTGGGCGCAGCAAAGTCCACGCCCAAATGCGGTTTGATGCCCCCGCTGACCGGGTGGAACCGCATCCCATAGCCGCTGCTGACACGGGAAAACGCCAAGGGGGAGGCGAGATAAGAGCGGCGCTTGCTCTGGCCATCGAAAGAGTAGTAGCCGCCTTTCAGACCTGGCTCCTGGAACCAAAGACTGCGCAGTGCATTGCCATCGTTGACGAACTCGGCGCTGACGATGCGGCCCACGCGCATGGGCTCACCATCGGCCTCGAGTGATTCGTAAATGACACTGAAACGGTCGCCGCGCCGCAGGTCTCGGCGGAAGTCGATATCGGCGCTGAAAATCTCAGCCAACTGGTTGGCCACCGGGTCAGGCAGGTTGGCAGCATCGGTGGCCGCGAACAGCGACGTGTAAATGGTCCCACTGCCCATGCGGGTGGCAGCCGTGAGGGCGCCGACAGATGCTATGACTTTGAAACCCGCAGCATTGCGCTCAATAACCAGTTTGTTGAAATTCTGTGATTGTTCGCCGGTAGCCCACTTGAACGTTAGCTTGAGCAATCCTTGGCGACCATCGGTTTCAGCAGTCACGAGTTTGCCCGCACGGCCAGCCAGGAGGCCCCGGGTTTGCGGCGATGTGCGCAGAAACGCGGTTGCCTGGGGATCGTTGACTCCCAGGCGCTGCAACAGGGAGCCGGCGGTGTCGTCGCGCCGCGTGTGGCCATGCCGGTACAACACCAGTGCATCGGGAGCACTTTGGGGCAGATCGGCCCAGCGGGTGTACGGCGCGTCGTCCAGCTGAACGGCCTGCAGCACCTGGCGAACGGGCAACTCAGCGGCATCCGGGGCCAAAGGCGCTATGCCGAAGGCCGTAACACCCGTGCCTAACAGCAGTGCACCAATGGCAGCCACCACACGGCGAGGGTGCGCTTTGAGGGAGCGAGCCGCCGTTTGTGTAACCGTTGACAGAAAAAGAAGCATGTATGAATACCGGGAGACGTTGGCCGGTTGGCATCCCAGAGGGAATGTCTGCGTGGCGGGTGGCTTGGCGAACAGACGCTCGGCCTAAAATTGCTATTTAAAACAACCGCAAAGTATAGCCCCGCCCCTGGGCTTGACACCTGAGAAAACCCTATGAACCAGCCCACCCATGCATCTCCTGACGTCGCCGCTGCAGAGCCCGTGTCTGCACGCGTGAGCGATGCGGTGCAAGAGGCCATGTCAGTCACCCTGCGTGGGTGTGAAGAGTTGATTCCCCAGGCCGACTGGCTCAAAAAACTGGTCAAAAGCGAGGCCACCGGCCAACCGCTGCGCATCAAACTGGGCCTGGACCCCACCGCGCCCGACATCCACATCGGCCACACCGTGGTGCTGAACAAGATGCGCCAACTGCAGAATCTGGGGCACCAGGTGATCTTTTTGATTGGCGACTTCACCAGCCTGATCGGTGACCCGTCTGGCCGCAACAGCACCCGCCCACCGCTGACCCCTGAGCAGATCAAGGCCAACGCCGAAACCTATTACAAGCAGGCCAGCCTGGTGCTCGACCCGGCCAAAACCGAAATTCGCTACAACAGCGAGTGGAGCCTGCCGCTGGGCAGCATGGGCATGATCCAGCTGGCCGCCAAGTACACCGTGGCGCGCATGATGGAGCGCAACGATTTTCATGACCGTTTCCACGCGGGCACCCCCATCAGCGTGCATGAGTTTTTGTACCCACTGATGCAGGGCTACGACTCGGTGGCACTCAAGTCCGACCTTGAGTTGGGAGGCACCGACCAGAAGTTCAACCTGCTGATGGGTCGTCATTTGCAGGCCGAATATGGCCAGGAGTCTCAGTGCATTCTGACCATGCCGCTGCTGGTGGGTCTGGACGGGGTGGACAAGATGTCCAAGTCCAAAAACAACTACATCGGCATCACCGAAGAGGCCAACAGCATGTTCGCCAAGGTGCTGTCCATCAGCGACACCCTGATGTGGGACTGGTACACGCTGCTGAGCTTCCAGACCGAGGCACAGATTGCCGCCCTGAAGGCCGAGGTGGTTGCTGGCCGCAACCCCAAAGACGCCAAGGTGGCGCTGGCCAAGGAAATCACTGCCCGTTTCCACAGCGCAGCAGCGGCCGAAGCGGCTGAGCAGGACTTCATCAACCGCAGCAAAGGTGGCGTGCCGGATGACATTCCGGACATCAGCCTGAGCGGCGCCCCGATGGGCATTGGCGCATTGCTGAAAGCTGCAGGACTGGCCCCGTCCACCACCGAAGCCGGTCGCCTGATCGAAGGCGGCGGTGTGCGGGTTGACTCCAGCGTGGTGTCCGACAAGGGCCTGAAGTTGGATCCAGGCACCTACGTGGTGCAGGTCGGCAAGCGCAAGTTTGCGCGCGTGACCCTGGGCTGAGCCCTTCATGCAAGCCCTGATCCAGCGCGTTGCCCAGGCCCGGGTGGATGTGGCCGGTCAAGCAGTGGGCGAGATCGGCCCTGGCCTGCTGGTGCTGCTGTGCGCCGAGCGCGGCGACACCGATGCCCATGCGCACAAGCTGCTGGCCAAGCTGTTGAAGCTGCGCATTTTTGCCGACGACGCGGGCAAGATGAACCGCAGCGTGCAAGACCTTGATGGCCAGGGCACGCCCGGCGGCTTGCTGGTGGTCAGCCAGTTCACCCTGGCCGCCGACACCAGCGGCGGCAACCGCCCCAGCTTCACCCAGGCCGCACCGCCCGACGAGGGCCGTCGCCTGTACGAGTTGTTTGTGGCGCTGGCCACCGCCGCCCACCCCCAGGTGGCCACCGGGCAGTTTGCGGCCGACATGCAGGTGCATCTGGTAAATGATGGGCCTGTCACGATCCCTATTCGAATACATTGAGAGCCTGCGCACTCCTTGGGGCCGTTAGGATGCGACGGCGATCGGTGTGAAGCCGAGCGATGAAAGGTAGCAGCTCGTGGAAACGAACAGGTGGAGGTTGAGGTTGCTCGGGCATGCCGATTGCCGAATGCGCGTGTGGCTGGGGTTGTGCTTGGTGCTGTTGTTGGCAGCGTGTGAGAAACCGGATGCACCCGTGGGCCCCCGGTATGGCGACAGATTGCCGGGCGGTGAACCAGTCACCCGGTACATTTTCGCCGTGCATCCGCTGCAAAACCCTCAGCGGTTGCACCAGATGTTCCAGCCGCTCATGGCCTACCTGGGTCGGAGCCTGGATGGGGTCGATGTGGTGCTGGATGCCTCAAGCGACTACGCTGATTTCGAACGCAAGTTGCAAGAAGGTGTTCCGCAATTTGCCCTGCCCAACCCTTACCACGCTGCTCTGGCGCGCGGCTGGGGGTACGAGGTCGTGGCGAAAATGGGAAACGACGATGCTTTTCGGGGTGTGTTCATCGTCCGCAAAGACAGCGCCATTCAAACCCCCCAGGACCTCAAGGGCAAGGTGGTGAGTTACCCGGCCCCTACGGCTTTGGCAGCGGCCATGATGCCCCAGTTGTATCTGCAGAATAACGGTGTCGATGTTGAAAAAGACATCACCAACAAGTATGTAGGCACGCACACATCTTCCATCATGAATGCCTACATGGGCGAGAGTGCAGCCGCTGCGACGTGGCCCGTTGCATGGGCGGCGTTTCAAAAGACCAATCCAAAGGAAGCGTCGCAACTGCACGTCATTTGGCAAACTCCCCAGCTCATCCAAAACGCGGTCATTGCCCAAAGCACGGTGCCACAGTCGGTTCGCGACAAGGTGCAGCATTTGCTCACCACGCTCCATGAGAGTCCAGAGGGTCTGCGGTTGTTGTCCCAAATTGACACCAGCGGTTTTGTCAAAGCCAGCAACGCTGATTTCGATGTGGTGGATGCCTTTCTCAAGGAGTTCGATGCCAAAGTGAGAAAACTGCCATGAGGTCATTCGGGGCGTTGCTGGATGCGTTTTTTTCATCGAGCGTGAGACGCCAGTTGGTGTGGGGCGTGGCTTTGGTGCACGCCGCCATGATGACGCTCTTTGTGATGGACTTGTCGGTCAGGCAGCACGAGTTTCTGACCGATAGCCAGGTGGATCAGGCCAAGTATCTGGCTGAAACGCTCAGTGTGACGGCCATCACGCCCATGCTGTCGTCGGACTTGTCCGGGCTGCAAGAGCTCGTCATGGCCGTGGCCAAATACCCAGGCGTGCTTCACGTCATGGCCATTCATCCCAATGGAAAAATTCTGGCGCACTCTGACCCCGCTCACCTTGGCCAGTACGCGTTGGATGCACCGACTTTCTCTGTTGCGCTGGCCAGCCCTGTACAAATACTGTCGCAAACCGATGCGCTGGTGGATGTGGTGACGCCCGTCACAGCCAATGCGCAGCGACTGGGCTGGGTAAGGGTGGGCGTGGGGCAAAGCAATGCCGCGGCTCGTCTGGAGTCCATCACCCGAAGTGGGTTTTTGTACACCACTTTGGCCATTGGCGTGGGCGTGGTGTTGGCGTGGATTCTGGCCCGGCGGCTCACGCGCAGGCTCAGTGACCTGGCGCTATTGGCAGATGCGGTGCGTATGGGGTCTGTCGAACGGCGGGCAGATATCCGTGGCACAGACGAGTTGTCGCACTTGGCCCAAGCCTTCAACTTCATGCTCGATGCACTCGAATCGCGCATGCGGATCGAGCGCAAGCTGCAGACGGAGCTCAACGCGGAAAAGGAGTTGGCGCAGGTCACGCTGGCTTCGATTGGTGATGCGGTCATCACCACCGATGAGCGTGCACACATCACATTCATGAACGCCGTGGCCGAAAACCTCACGGGCTGGTGCAGCGACGATGTACGGGGCCGCTTGCTGGCAGATATTTTTCAGCTTCAGGATCCGGTGACCCGGCAGTCGCAGCCAGAGCCTGTGGCCCGCGTGCTGGCGCTGGCGGCGACGCAGACCGCTTTCTCGCCCGGTGGTCAGGACAGCGCCTGGCCTGAGGCCGCCGTACCGGGGGAGGGGTTGCTGGTGTCTCGCTCAGGCCATGAGGCCATCGTCGAATCGACCGTGTCTCCTATTTTTGCCCCGGATGGTGAGGTCTTGGGCTGCGTGCTGGTGTTTCGCGACGTATCTGACAAGCACAAAATTCAAGACCGCCTTCAGTGGCAGGCAGGCCATGATGCCCTCACGGGATTGCCCAACCGTGTGGTACTGGCTGATCGCTTTGCCCGTGCCCTGGAGCGCGCCCGTCGCCAGCGAACGCAGTTGGCCGTGTGCATGCTCGACCTGGACCAGTTCAAACCGGTGAACGACACCTACGGGCATGAAGTGGGTGATGAATTGCTGGTGCAGACGGCACAGCGTCTGACCGCCGAGCTCAGGGGGTTGGATACCTTGTGCCGTCTTGGGGGCGACGAGTTCGTGCTGTTGTTTGAAGACCTCGAAGACAGCGCCACTCTCAGTGGTGCCCTGTTGCGCCTTCTGTCGTTGCTGGCCGAGCCATTTGAGATTGCGGGGCACCGCATCAGGGTTTCGGCCAGCATCGGCATGACGGTATTCCCCGATGACGATGCAGACGCCGACACCCTGTTGCGGCACGCTGATCAGGCAATGTACGTGGCCAAACAGTCAGGCCGCAACCGCTACCACCAGTTTGATGTGTCCCAAGACCGGCAAATGCAGTCCACCCGTCAAACGGTGGAGCGTGTGCGGGAGGCCTTGCGGGATGGCGAGTTGTGTTTGCATTACCAGCCCAAGGTCAACTTGCGTACCGGTGAGGTGGTGGGGTTTGAAGCCTTGCTGCGCTGGCAGCATCCGCAGGAGGGGCTGGTGCCCCCGTTGCGGTTTTTACCCATGGTGGAGCAAACCGACGTGATCGTCGACATAGGGGAGTGGGTGACCGACCAGGCCCTTCAGCAAATGTCTGACTGGGGCAAGCTGGGACATCTGTGGCCTGTCAGCGTCAACATCGCGGCGCGGCAGTTTCAGCGGGGCGACTTTCTGGAGCGGCTCAAGGGCATGCTGGCGCGGCACACCGACGTGTCGCCCACGCTGCTGGAGTTTGAAATTTTGGAATCGGTGGCCTTGGGCGATATCCGCGCCATGAGGTCGCTGATGACGCAGTGCGGGCAATTGGGCATTGCCTTTTCGCTGGATGATTTCGGCACGGGCTACTCATCGCTGAGCTATTTGAAGCACCTGCCGGTGCAAACGCTGAAAATTGACCAGTCGTTCGTGCGCAACATGCGCGATGACAAGGACGATCTGGCGTTGGTGGGGGCTGTGATCAACATTGCCCAGTTGTTCGGCCGCCAAGTGGCGGCAGAGGGTGTGGAGACCCACTCGCAAGGACAACAGTTGTTGGCCCTCGGGTGTGAAACCGTGCAAGGCTACGGCATTGCACGGCCCATGCCGCCCGATGCGGTACCGACCTGGGTGGCCGGCTACCTTTCAGACCGGGGTGTCGCCAGGTGAAAACACAGGCTTGACGTTCCAGATCTCATCGGCGTACTCGCGGATGGTGCGGTCCGACGAAAACGCGCCCATGCCCGCCACGTTCAAGATGGCCTGGCGTGTCCACTCGGTGGGGCGGCGGTACAGCTCGTCCACCTTGTGCTGGGTGGCCAGGTAGTCGGCATAGTCGGCCAGCAGCAGGTAATAGTCTGATTCGAGCAGCGTGCGCGTGATGTCGTGGAAGCGGTTGGGCTCTTCCGGGCTGAACGCGCCTTCGGCGATGCGGTCGATGGCGGTTTTCAGGTCGTAGTTGTGGTCGTAGTAGCGGCGCGGGTTGTAGCCGCTGGCGCGCAGGGCGGCCACCTGTTCGGTGCGGTTGCCGAAGATGAAGATGTTGTCCAGCCCCACGTTTTCAGCAATTTCAATGTTGGCGCCGTCCCAGGTGCCGATGGTCAGTGCGCCGTTCAGCGCAAATTTCATGTTGCCCGTGCCCGAGGCTTCGGTGCCGGCAGTGGAAATCTGCTCGGACAAATCAGCCGCCGGGATGATGACCTCGGCCAGTGACACGCGGTAGTTGGGCAGGAACACCACCTTCAGCTTGTCGCCCACGCGTTTGTCGTGGTTCACCACCCGCGCCACGTCGTTGATGAGCTTGATGACCAGTTTTGCCATGTAGTAGGCCGACGCCGCCTTGCCGCCAAAGATGACGGTGCGCGGCACCCAGTTGGCGTTGGGCTGCGCCAGTATCTGGTGGTAGCGGGTGACCACGTGCAGCACATTCAGCAACTGGCGCTTGTACTCGTGCATGCGCTTGATCTGCACGTCAAACAGGCTGTCGGGGTTGACGATCACGCCCGTTTCCTGGGCGATGCGCTCGGCCAGCCGTTTTTTGTTTTGCGCTTTGGCCAGGCGAAAGGCGTTGTTGAACTCGGGCTCGGCGGCCAGCGGGCGCAGGGCGCTGAGTTCGTCCAGGTGGCGGCGCCAGGTGGTGCCAATCCGGCTGTCGATCAGTGCCGACAGCGGGCGGTTGGCCTGCGACAGCCAGCGCCGGGGCGTGATGCCGTTGGTTTTGTTGCAGAAGCGCTCGGGGAAGATGCGCGCAAAGTCGGCAAAGATGGTTTCCACCATCAGGTTGCTGTGCAGGGCCGACACGCCGTTGACCTTGTGGCTGGCCAGCACCGAGATGTAGGCCATGCGCACGCGGCGGTTGCCACGTTCGTCAATCAGCGACACGCGGCGCAGCAGGTCGTTGTCGTTGGGGAAGCACTCGTGCACCTGCGCCAGAAAGCGCGCGTTCAGGTCGTAAATGATGCGCAGGTGGCGGGGCAGCAGGCGGCCCATCATCTCCACCGGCCAGGTTTCAAGGGCCTCGCTCATCAGCGTGTGGTTGGTGTAGCTGAAGATGTTTTGGCACAGCGCCCAGGCGGCGTCCCATTCCAGGCTGTGTTCGTCCACCAGCAGGCGCATCATTTCCGGCACGGCCAGGGCGGGGTGGGTGTCGTTCAGGTGGATGGCCACCTTGTCGGCCAGTTGATCGAAGCTGCCGTGGTTTTTCAGGTAGCGGCGCAGGATGTCTTGCAGCGACGCGCTGACGAAGAAGTATTCCTGGCGAAGGCGCAGCTCTTTGCCGTGGTCGGTGCTGTCGTCAGGGTAGAGCACGCGCGACACGTTTTCCGAGTCGTTTTTGGCCTGCACGGCCTTCATGTAGTCGCCTTTGTTGAAGGCGTCGAGGTTGATGCCGCTGCTGGCGCGGGCCGTCCACAGGCGCAGGGTGGTCACGCTGCTCAGTTCGTGGCCGGGCACGCCACTGTCGTAGGCCGTGGCAATCACGTCGTCGGTGTCGACCCAGCGCACGCGCTCGCCCTCCTGCACCAGCCGCCCGCCAAAGTGCACCGGGTAGCTGAACTCGGGGCGCATGAATTCCCAGGGGTTGCCGTTGACCAGCCAGTAGTCGGGCTCTTCCACCTGGCGGCCGTCCTGGATGCGCTGGGCAAACATGCCGAAGTCGTAGCGGATGCCGTAGCCCATGCCCGGCAAGCCCACGGTGGCCAGCGAGTCGAGGAAACACGCCGCCAGGCGTCCCAAGCCGCCGTTGCCCAGGCCTGCGTCGGTTTCGAGGTCGATCAGCGCGTCAAAGTCGGCACCCAGCTGGGTGCAGGCGGTTTTGGCATCGTCGTAAATGCCCACGGCCAGCAGCGCGTTGGTCAGCGCTCGGCCGGTCAGGAACTCCATGCTGAGGTAGTACACACGCTTGGAGTCCTGGTCGGCAGCGGTGGCCAGGGTCTCGCGCCAGCGGTGCATCATGCGGTCGCGCACGGCGTGGAACAGGGCAAACAGCCAGTCGCGCCGGGTGGCTGAACGCACGTCTTTGCCCACCGCGTACACCAGCCGGTTGGCAATGGATTTGCGCAGCGCATCCACCGTGTTGTCCAGGTGGTCGTATTCAAACGGTGCGCTGGTCGCGCTGGTGGCGGGGGTCAACAGGTTGTGGGGCATGGGATGCATTCTGAAAAGAATAGCTGCTTACGCAGTATGGGTATGGGCTGGGTGCCTAAAAGGCTTGAAAAATGGGTGGGTGTGCTGATCTGACCCGTCAAGCATGAGCCGTGCCATGGGGAGTGCGGTGGTCGGCCAAAGCCTGGCGGTACACGTGCTGATACGCGGTGGCGGCACGGTCCCAGTCGAAGCGCAAACCCATGGCGTGGCGTTGCACGGCGCGCCAGTCGGCTGGGCGGCGGTACAGGGCAAAGGCACGGCGCAACGTCGAGGTGTTGGAACACAAAGCCGCTGGCACTGCCGTCGTCCAGGTGTTCCAGGCTGCAGTCCACCACGGTGTCTGCCAGGCCACCCACTGCCCGCACCAGGGGCAAGGTGCCGTAGCGCAGGCCGTACAGCTGCGTGAGGCCACAGGGCTCGTAGCGGCTGGGCACCATGATCACGTCGGCACCTGCAATCAGGGTGTGAGCCAGTGCCTCGTCGTAGCCGATGTGCAGGGCCACTTGCCCGGGGTGGCGGTTTTGGGCTTGGTGCAGCGCGGCTTCAATGCCCGCATCGCCGGTGCCCAACACGGCCAGCTGGCCACCACGCTGCACCAGCTCGTCGATCACGGCGGGCAAAAGGTGCAGGCCTTTTTGCTCGGTCAGTCGGCTGACCACGGTGAACACCAGGGCTTTGGCTTTGACCTTCAGCCCCATGCGCTGCTGCAGCCGGGCTTTGGCTTGGGCTTTGCCACCCAGGTCCGTGGCATCAAACCCGGGCTGAACCACTGGGTCGGCAGCTGGGTTCCAGACGGTGTTGTCCACCCCGTTCAGGATGCCGTGCAACTGTGCCTGGCGTTTGCGCAGCACGCCGTCGAGGCCGCAACCTTGTTCGTGCCCGGTGATTTCGCGCGCATAGGTGGGGCTGACCGTGGTGATGGCCTGGCTGTACTTCAACCCGGCTTTCATGAACGACACCTGGCCGTGGTACTCCAGCCCCTGCATGTGAAACAGGCTGTCGGGCAGGCCCAGGGCGGTGCGTACCTCCGGGTCAAACACCCCTTGGTAGGCCAGGTTGTGAATGGTGAACACCGAGGCGGCAGTGGGGCGGCCATGCTTGCGCAGCTTGTTCAGGTAAGCGGGTGCCAGGCCGGTATGCCAGTCGTGGGCGTGCACCACATCGGGGTGCCAAGTGGGGCACAGGCCGCTGCCCAGCAGGGCGGCGGCCCAACCCAGCCAGGCAAACCGCTCGGCGCTGTTGCCCCACGGTTGACCTTGGGCGTCCACATACGGATTGCCTTCCTGGCCATACAGGCCGGGTGCGTGCAGCAGCCATACGGGCAGTGCGCTGCCGTTCAGGTGGCCTGCCTGCAGCCAGGGCGCCGCCCCTTGGGCCGACGCGGCGACCGGCCCCAGCCCAGCGGGCAGGCCCATGCTGCCGCCCGGCGGGAGCGGCAGGGCCGGGCCCCGGGGCGTGACGCCGGCCACCAGCGCCGGAAATGCGGGCAGCAGCAGCCGCACATCTGCCCCCTGCGCCGCCAGTGCAGGGGGCAGGGCGGCGCACACATCGGCCAAGCCCCCGGTTTTCAGCAGGGGGTAAACCTCGGCGCAGACTTGCAGTACGTTCAAGCCCATGGGTCAGCCACCTGGGGCGCCAGTGGAGGCCTGGGCCAGTCGCTCCAGCATGTCGCGGGTGACCAGCACCACACCTTGGGGCGTGCGGAAAAAGCGGCGGGCATCTTCGGCCGCGTCCAGCCCGATGCTCATGCCGTCGGGAATGTTGCAGCCGAAGTCGATCACCACCTTGCGCAGTTTGCAGTGCCGGCCAATGTCCACCTCGGGCAATATCACAGCCTCCTCGATCGAGGCATAGGAGTGCAGCCGCACCTTGGAGAACAGCACCGAGCGGCGCACCGAGGCCCCGGAAATGATGCAGCCACCCGACACCAGCGAGTCCACCGCCGAGCCCCGACGTCCGTCGTCGTTAAACACAAATTTGGCGGGGGGCAGCTGCTCCTGGTACGTCCAGATCGGCCATTCGCGGTCGTACATGTCCAGCTCGGGCACGGTGTTGGTCAGGTCGAGGTTGGCCGCCCAATAGGCATCGACCGTTCCCACATCACGCCAGTAGGCGGGGGCTTCGGGGCTGCTTTTTACGCACGACAGGTCAAAGGGGTGTGCGGCAGCTTCGCCACGGGCCACCAGCGCGGGGATGATGTCTTTGCCAAAGTCTCGGCTGGAGCCGGGGGTGGCTGCGTCGGCCTCCAGTTCGGCAAACAGCTTCTTGGCATCAAACACGTAAATACCCATGCTGGCCAAGGCTTTGTCGGGCTTGCCGGGCATCGGCGCGGGGTGGGCGGGCTTTTCGGTGAAGCTGACGATGTGCCGCTGGTCGTTGATGGCCATGACGCCAAAGGCCGTGGCCTCTGCCAGCGGCACTTCGATACAGGCCACCGTGCAGGCTTTGCCTTGGGCGACATGGTCGGCAATGAGCTCGGCATAGTCCATTTTGTAGATGTGGTCCCCGGCCAGCACCAGGATGTATTCAGGCTTGTGGCCGCGCAGGATGTCCAGGTTTTGGTACACCGCGTCGGCGGTGCCCAGGTACCAGCTTTCGTCGTCCATGCGCTGCTGGGCGGGCAGCAGGTCGATGAACTCGTTGAACTCGTTGCGCAAAAAGCTCCACCCGCGTTGCAGGTGCCGCAGCAGGCTGTGCGACTTGTACTGCGTGACCACGCCGATGCGGCGCACGCCCGAGTTCAGGCAGTTGGACAGCGCAAAGTCCACGATGCGGAACTTGCCGCCGAAATACACCGCCGGTTTGGTGCGGCGGTCGGTCAAGGCGTGCAGGCGCGAGCCGCGCCCACCTGCCAGCACCAGTGCGACGGTGCGTTTGGCCAGCTGTTGAGGGGTGTTGTGACGTTCCATGGTTGTCTCCTGGGGTTTTGGGGGGGTGTGGCGGCCAGTGGAATTCACGGGCGTTGCGGCAGGCGGCCGTGTACTTTGGCCAAGGCATACAGGCGCTCTGCGGGGGTGTGGTCTACCTGTGACCAGGCAAAGCGCCATTGCCAGCAACCGGTGGCAAGGCCTGGGGTATTCATTCGGTGGGTTCCATCCAGGCCCAGCACGTCTTGAAACGGCATGATCAGCGTGTTGGCCACCGATGCCGACAGTGCGCGCACCATGGTCCAGTGTGGCTCGGTGGCCATGCCGGGGCCCAGGTAGGCCAGTGCGTCGGCTTTTTCGGCAGGGCTGGCGCTTTTCCACCAGCCCACGGTGGTGTCGTTGTCGTGGGTGCCGGTGTAGGCCACCGTGTGGTGCTCATAGTTGTGCGGCAGGTAGGGGTTGTGGGGCCCGCTGCCGAACGCAAAGTGCAGGATGCGCATGCCAGGGTAGCCACAATGGTTGCGCAGGGCGGTCACGGTGTCGGTGATCAGGCCCAGGTCTTCAGCAATGATGGCCAATGTGCCCAGCTCGGCTTGCAATCCATCAAAAAAGGCGGTGCCTGGACCAGGCTGCCAGCGGCCAGCCACCGCGGTGGGTTCACTGGCGGGAATTTCCCAGTGCGCCTCAAAGCCACGGAAGTGGTCGAGCCGCACCACGTCGACTTGTTTGAACAGGTGGGCCAGCCGGTCTTTCCACCAGCGGTGGCCGGTTTGGGCCATGGTGTCCCAGCGGTAGAGCGGGTTGCCCCAGCGTTGGCCCGTGGCAGAAAAGTAGTCGGGCGGTACGCCAGCCACCACGGCAGGGTTGTGCTGTTCATCAAGCTCAAATTCGGAGGCGTGGGCCCACACATCGGCACTGTGGTGGGCCACAAAAATGGGGGCATCGCCCGCGATGTGGATGCCCCGCTCGTGGGCCCGATCGCGCAGCGCTTGCCACTGCAGCCAAAAGCGCCATTGCACAAACTTCCAAAAACCCACTTCGTGTCCCGCCAGCGCCTCCACGCGTGCCAGGGCTTCGGGGTCGCGCTGGGCCAGTTCGGTGGGCCATTCAGACCAGGGTGCCCCGTGGTGGTCGTGCAGCACCATGAACAGGGCGTAGTCGTCCAGCCAGTGCGCGTGTTCGTGTGCGAATTGGGCCAGTCCATCGGCGCAACCTTGGCTGGCCTTGGCGCAAAAGCCTTCCCAGGCCTGGCGCAGGCAGTTCATCCGGTAGGGGGTGACGCGCGCAAAGTCGCAGCGGTGGTGGTCAAAACCCAAATGAGGCAACCAAGGCAGCCAACCCCGGTCTACCAGCTCTTGCAGGTCGATCAGACCCGGGTCGCCTGCAAAGGCCGAGACGCTTTGGTAGGGGGAGTGCCCTGCCCCGGCAGGGTTGAGCGGCAGGATTTGCCACAGCGACTGCCCGGCAGCGGCCAGCCAGTCAACGAAGTGGCGTGCACCGGCCCCCAGGTCGCCCGAGCCGTGGGGCCCTGGCAGGCTGGTGATGTGCAGCAGCACGCCGCTGGTGCGGCGGTTTAACAGAGGGTGGAGGGGCAGGTTCATGAAGTGAAAGGGTCGGGGCTTTGTGGAACGCACAAGGGCTGGACCAGCAGCAACACGCCGGGCTCGGTCAGCACCAGATGGCCTTCCCGCTGACGGTTGACGGCCAGTGTGCCGGAGGTGTGACTGTCGGCCACCCAGGCATTGGCGCTGTCCAAGACCAGCTGCCAGTGACCGGGCGGCAGGGTGAGAGTGGTCAGGCCGGCGTGGGCGTGCCACACCAGGAACAGGCGTTCGGTGGGGGGGTGGCCGCTTTCGCCGGTGGCGATGGTGGCGGCCAGAGTGCGGTGGTAAGGGTCTTGCCACTCGATGGGGCCGAGGGGCTTGCCGTGGGCGTCGTGCCACATCAGGTCCGGCCCGCTGTGCGGGTGTGTGGCCGAGGGCTGCCCCGTGAACCAGTGTGGGTGTCGCAGCCCGGGATGGCGGCGTCGCAGTGCGGCCAGGCCCGCCACGAAGGCGGTCAGTTCGGTATCGGCCTGGGCCCAGTGCAGCCAGGTCAGGGGGTTGTCCTGGCAATAGGCGTTGTTGTTGCCTTGCTGGGTGTGTCCCATTTCGTCGCCCGCCAGCAGTTGTGGTGTGCCCTGTGCGCAAAACAGGGTGGCCAGCAGGGCCCTGCGCCAGGTGGCGCGGCGGTGCAGCACGGCGGCGTCGGTGCTGGGGCCTTCGATGCCGGCGTTGGCACTCAGGTTGTGGCCATGGCCGTCGCGGTTGTCTTCGCCGTTGGCTTGGTTGTGTTTGAGTGTGTAGGCCGTCAGGTCGTGCAGGGTGAAGCCGTCGTGCGCGGTCAGCAGGTTGATGCTGGCGGTGGGGGGGCGCTGGCGGGCCAGGGGGCCACGGGCAAACACATCGGACGAGGCACTGACCCGAGTGGCCAGCTCGCCCCGCGTGGTGGGGTGGCACAGCCAGTAAGCGCGCACCGTGTCGCGGAAGCGGTCGTTCCACTCGCTCCAGCCGGGGGCGAAGCCGCCGGTGTGGTAGCCGTCGGGCCCCACGTCCCAGGGCTCGGCAATCAGGCGCACACCGGCCAGCACGGGGTCTTGGGCCATGGCAGCCAGCAGCGCATGGTGCGGGTTGAAGCGGTGGCCCAGAGCCGCATCGCGGCCCAGCGAGACGCCCAGGTCAAAGCGGAAACCATCAACGCCGTACACCTGCATCCACCAGCGCAGACTGTCCATGACCCACTGCAGCACGCGGGGCTCACTGGTGTTCAGGCTGTTGCCGCAGCCGCTGAAGTTGTGGGGAATGCCGTCATGGCTCATGGCGTACCAGTCGGCCTGGCCCAGACCACGCCAGCTCAGGGTGGGGCCGTCGGGGTCGCTTTCGCAGGTGTGGTTGAACACGACATCGAGCACCACCTCCATGCCTGCCCGGTGCAGGGTGTCCACCATGTGGCGGAACTCGCTGGCCACGGTGGCGGCCTGTGCCCCGTTGCGGGGCAGCTGGCCTTGGGTGCTGGCCGCGTAGCTGTGCTCAGGCGCAAAGGCGTTGAGGGTGTTGTAGCCCCAGTGGTTGACCAGTTGGCGCTCCAGCAGGTGGCGCTCGGTGATGTGGGTGTGCACGGGCAGCAGGCAGACGGTGGTGATGCCCAGGGCTTGCAAGTGCTGCAGCATGGCTGGGTGCGCCAGGCCGGCGTAGGTGCCACGCAGGGCCTGGGGCACGTCGGGGTGCAGTTGGGTCAGGGCTTTGACGTGGGCCTCGTACACCAGCACGCGGTCATCGGGCAGGTGCGGCGCGGGCGCGATGGCGTGACCGGCCGCACACTCGGACTGCGCATCGACCACCACGCAGCGTGGCATGGCGTGGGCGTTGTCGTTGGGGTCTGGCTTGTGGTGGTGCCACGAGCGTTCAGGGTGAAAGGGGTCGGGGCAGTGGTGGCCGGTTTGAAGTGCCAGCCCGTCGAGGTCGAGCGCTTGGGGGTGCGCCAAGGCTTTGGCCCAGGGGTCGAGCAGGAGTTTGGCGGGGTTGAAGCGGTGCCCAGCCTCTGGCTGCCAGGGGCCGTGGGCCCGCAGGCCATAGAGCTGCCCGGCTTGCAGGCCCGGCACAAATGTGGCCCACACACCATTGCCCTGCGGTTGCAGGGCCACTTGGCGGAATTCGGCCATGCCGTCGTCGCTGAACAAGGCCACTTGCAGTGCGGTGGCATGGGGGGCCCACACGGCAAACCGCACGCCTGCCTGGCCTTGCAAGGTGCAAAGCGTGGCACCCAAGGTGTGTTGGGCTGTTCGGCTCAGGTCTGGGGTGGGCGACAAGTTCATTTGAAACAATAGCTGGTCACGCAATACCTGTAAGCGTTTGATGCCATTTTCTTATAAATTTTCTGGCACAGGGCTGAGCCACAGCACGGCCAGCGGTGGCAGCGTCAGCGGGGCGGAGTGCGCCTGGCCATGGCTGGGTTCGGTGTCGGCTTGCAAGGTGCCTTGGTTGCCCGTGTTGCTGCCGCCGTAGTGGGTCGAGTCGGTGTTGAGCACCTCGCGCCAGCGCCCGCCCAGCCCCAGGTCGGGCAGGCCCACGCGGTGGCCATGGCGCACCACGGGAGTGAGGTTGGCCACGGCCACCAGGGTGTCGGCAGCGGTGTGGCCGTAGCGCACAAAGGCATACACGCTTTGATCGGCGTCATCCACCACCAGCCACTGGAAGCTGCCGGGGTCGGTGTCGCGGGCGTGCAGGGCGGGTTGGCCACGGTAGGCGTGGTTGAGGTCGTTTACCAGCCGTTGAACACCCGCGTGGGCGGGGTCGTCCAGCAGATGCCAGGGCAGCTGGCCATCGTGGGCCCACTCGGTGGGCTGGGCCAGCTCGGCCCCCATGAACAGCAACTTTTTGCCCGGGTGGGCGTACATCCAGGCGTACAGGGCACGCAGGTTGGCCAACTGTTGCCAGCGGTCGCCGGGCATTTTGCCCAGCAGTGAGCCTTTGCCGTGCACCACTTCGTCGTGCGACAGCGGCAGGCAATAGTTCTCGCTGTAGGCATACATCATGGCAAACGTGAGTTTGTGGTGATGCCAGCGACGGTGCACAGGGTCTTGCTGGAAGTAGGCCAGGGTGTCGTGCATCCAGCCCATGTTCCATTTGTGGTCGAAGCCGAGGCCTCCTTCTTCCTCGGGCCCAGTGACGCGGGGGAAGGCGGTGGACTCTTCGGCCAGCGTGGTGGCCTGCGGGGCTTCTTGGTGCAGCACGCGGTGCACTTCGCGCAAAAAGTCGATGGCCTCGTGGTTTTCACGGCCACCGTCGCGGTTGGGCACCCACTCGCCTGCGGGGCGGCTGTAGTCGCGGTAGAGCATGGAGGCCACGGCGTCCACCCGCAGGCCGTCTATGCCGTATTGCTCCACCCAGAACAGGGCGTTGCCCACCAGGAAGTTGCGCACTTCGAAGCGGCCGAAGTTGTAGATCAGGGTGTTCCAATCGCGGTGGAAACCTTCGCGCGGGTCGGCGTGCTCGTACAGGGCTGTGCCGTCGAAGCGGGCCAGCGCGTGGGCGTCGGTGGGGAAGTGGGCGGGCACCCAGTCGAGAATGACTTTCAGCCCGGCGGCGTGGGCGGCATCCACAAAGCGTTTGAACGCCTCTGGTGTGCCGTGGCGGGCGGTGGGCGCATACAGGCCGGTGGGCTGGTAGCCCCACGAGGCGTAAAACGGGTGTTCGTTGACGGGCAGCAACTCCAGGTGCGTGAACCCCATGTGGGCAGCGTAGGGCACCAGGTGGGTGGTCAGGTCGTCCCAGGTGGGCATGACGTGTGCTCCCCCTGGCCGACGCCAGGAGCCCACATGCACCTCGTAAATGGCCATGGGCGCGGGGGGGCGGCTGTGGGGGGCTGCGGGGCGCTCGGGCTGTGCTGTGAGCGGTGGGGCCACGCGGGCGGCGTTGCCTGGGGGCAGCTCGGTCTCGCGGGCGTAGGGGTCGGATTTGTGGACGGTTTGGCCGTCGGCCCCCAGCACTTCAAATTTGTACCAGGCCCCTGCGCTTGCATCCGGCACAAACAGTTCCCACACGCCGCACTCGGGGCGCAAACGCATGGGCTGGGGCTGCCAGTGGTTGAAGTCGCCCATGAGCCCCACGCGCTGGGCATGGGGTGCCCACACGGCAAAGGCGGTACCGCTGACACCCTGCATGACCGTGGGGTGTGCGCCCAGCTTTTGCCAGGGGCGCAGGTGCTTGCCTTCGGCCAGCAGCCACACGTCGGTGTCGCCCAGCCAGAACGCGGTGTCGGAGGGCGTGGGGACTGTGGGTGTGTGGGGCATGGTGGAGGAGTCAGAGCAAGAAGCGAACCATTCTTGCATCTATCGGGTACCACGCGGTTACCAGATGCACTGCCCGTCATCGTTTGGGGCGAGGCACCGCGACTCACGACAAGTGTGGCGTGCTTCCCTTGGGCTGTGCGGTTTCAGGCGTAGGGGTTGGCAATGCCCAGATTGGCCAAGATGGCGATTTCTTTGGCCTCCATGGCCTGCGCGTCGGCTTCGGACGTTTCGTGGTCCCAGTCCTGGGCGTGCAGGGTGCCGTGCACCAGAAGGTGGGCGTAGTGGTCGGCCAGGGTCTTGCCTTGCTCGGCGGCTTCGCGGGCCACCACGGGGGCGCACAGCACCAAGTCGGCCATCATGACCGGGCCGGTGCAGTAGTCGAACGTCAGCACGTTGGTGGGGTAGTCTTTTTGCCGATAGTCGCGGTTGAGCTGCTGGCCCTCTTCGGCATCGACGATGCGGATGGCCATTTCGGCGTCGATCTCCAGCGCATGGCGGATCCAACGCGCCACCTTTTGGCGGGGCAACGCAGCGCGGTGCGTGGCGGCATCGGCCAGCTTGCCGTACTGCAATGAGAGGGTGAGGTTATGGAGTGCCATGGGTGGTCAGAAAAAAATGCCCTGGTGTCTGATGCGTCAGGGCTTGTTGCTAGATGTTTGCGGGTTTTTTGGGCTTTTTGCCCGCCTGCGCCCGCACCGCTGCGTCCAGGGCCAGCCGAGCCCAAGGCCGCATGAGCGCAGGCGACTCCATGGCGTCTTCGGGGGCGCTGCGGTAGCCCATGGTCATGGGTTTGCCTTTGGCCAGGTACACAAAGGGCTTGCACCCGGCGGCTTCAAATTGGGGCAAGGTGTTTGCATCGACCTTGAGCCACAGGCGTTCGCCATCGCCCAAGTCGGCAATGATGGCCAGCGTCAGCCCTTCGGTGCTCAGCCCCCAGCCGCCAAACATGCGTTTGGCAGTACAGGGTGCCACGGGGGCGAGCAAATCCAGGCAGTGCTGAACAAATTCGGGGTTAGTGGCAGTGGTCATGTGTTCCAGCTTTCTCCCAAGGTTTCTGCCTGCTGCAAGACCAGCTCCACGGCCGCGTCTTGCAAGTCAGGCGGGTATTTGTATTTGCGCAAGATGCGCTTGACCATCAGCCGCAATGTGGCCCGCACGCTTTCGCGCTGTGCCCAGTCCACGGTGATGTTCTTGCGCAGGTTTTCGGTCAGCTCGTGGGCAATCTTTTTCAGGGTTTCGTCGGTCAGCTCTTTCACCGCTGACTCATTGGTGGCCAGCGCGTCGTAGAAGCGCACTTCGTCGTCTGACAGGCCCAGCTCTGCGCCCCGGTTGGCGGCCTCGCGGAACTTCTTGGCCATCTCCACCAGTTCTTCCATCACCTGGGCAGTTTCAATGCTGCGGTTCTGATACCGGGTGATGACGTTGCTCAGGAGGTCTGAGAACTTCTTTTCCTGAACGATGTTGGTGGCGAACTTGGATTTGATTTCGCCTTCCAGCAGCCGCTCCAGCAGCTCCACCGCCAGGTTGCGCTCGGGCAAGTTCTTCACTTGCGCCAGAAACTCGTCATCCAGCAGGCCGATGTTGGGTTTCTCCAGGCCCACGGCGTCGAAGATATCCACCACCGTGTCGCTCACCACCGCGCCGTTGATGATTTGGCGGATGGCTGCTTCGCGCTGTTCGTCGGTTTTCTTTTGCTGGGTGATGTCGCGTTTGGTCAGGATGACCTTCACTGCCTGCATGAAGGCCACCTGGTCGCGCAGGGCTTTGGCTTCGTCCAACGTGCAGCACAGGCTGAAGGCTTTGCTCAGGGCCAGGGCTGCGTCTGCAAACCGCTTTTTGCCATCGCGCACAGGCTTGCCGTTCTTGTCTTTGCTCGTGGATGGCAGACCCAATACATGGTTGGCGGCACCGGCCAATGTGGAGTGGCCGCCGGTCTTGAAGGCTGACCAGTCAAACCCGTGCAGCATGGCTCCCAGCACATCCAGCTTTTCCAGCATGAGGGACAGGGCTTCATGGGCATCCACTGTGGGCTTGCCCCGGCCTTTGCTGGCGGTGTACTCCTTCATGGCGGCTTTCAGCTCGTTGCCGATGCCGATGTAGTCCACCACGAGGCCGCCTTGCTTGTCTTTGAACACCCGGTTGACGCGGGCAATGGCCTGCATCAGGTTGTGGCCCTTCATGGGCTTGTCAACGTACATGGTGTGCACGCAGGGGGCATCAAAACCGGTGAGCCACATGTCGCGCACGATGACCAGGCGCAGCGGGTCCGCCGGGTCTTTGAACTGCTTTTCCAGCCGCTTTTTGGTCTGGCTGCTGTAAATGTGGGGGCGCAGCAGAGCTTTGTCGCTGGCGCTGCCGGTCATGATGATTTTGATTGCACCCTGCTCCGGGTCGTCGCTGTGCCAGTCGGGCCGCAGTTT
>JFJP01018617.1_pt1 | contig 23080 bp, 20 predicted proteins | sample 431651 | NCBI WGS metagenome assembly JFJP01 (sample SAMN02602958, study PRJNA72255) | Microbial mat metagenome, whole genome shotgun sequencing project. | biome: fresh water; feature: sink hole; material: water; isolation source: purple microbial (photo- and chemosynthetic) mats found in...
CGCCGGGCTGGATTACCGAACGGATACCCTCGCGCAATCCGACCTCGATACCGTCGCGGAAGGGGAAGAACGCATCCGAGACCATGCAGCACCCGGGCAGCCCACCCTTGCGCCCGGCCACCTCGGCATCGATCGCCGCCTTGGCGTCGGCATCGGCCAGGTTATTGTAAGGCACACCATGGCGTTCCCAGCACAGGCGGTCGGCCAGCTTGATATAGGCCTTGTCGCGCGCGATCTGGGCCACGCCCACGCGGTCCTGCTCGCCGGTGCCGATGCCGACCGTGACGCCGTCCTTGACGTACAGTACGGAATTGCTGGTCACCCCCGCCTCGACCAGCCAGCCGAAGAGCATGTCATCAACCTCCTGCGCGGTCGGCGCGCGGTTGACCTTGTATTCCCTGCCCTTGTAGGTCGTCACCGCCGGTAGCAGTGCCCCGGCCGTGCGCGCCTCCGGCACGAACGACCACTGGGCGACGAGGCCGCCGTCGATCAGCGATTTGATGTCCACGAACCGGGTGCCTGCGAACTCCTGCAGGCGGTTGATGTTGCCGATGCGCATCACCCTCAGATTCGGCTTCGTGGCGAAGAGTTCCATCACACCCTCCTCGAACTCCGGGGCGGCGACGACTTCGGCATAGTTCTCGGCTATCAGTTTCGCGGTTTCAAGGTCGCAGGCGCGGTTCAGGGCGATCGCCCCGCCGAAGGCGGCCAGCCGGTCGGCCATGTTGGCCTTGTCGTACGCCTCGCGCAGCGTGGCGGCCCGGGCCACGCCGCAGGGGTTGTTGTGCTTGATGATCGCGGCGCAGGGCTTGTCCATCAGGTAGCGCAGGATATTGAGCGCGTTGTCCACGTCGGTGATGTTGGTCTTGCCGGGGTGCTTGCCGGACTGCAGCAGCTCCACATCCGAGGCCAGGTAGCGGCCGGGCTGGATACAGGTCACCTCGCCAAGCGTGAGATTGCCGTTGACCAGGCGGAAGAGCGCGGCTTCCTGGCCGGGGTTCTCGCCATAGCGGAGGCCCTTTTCCACCCCGTCAATGCACCAGGAGGCTTTCTCGTAGCAGAGCGTCTGGCGCTGGCCGTCCGACTCGATGAAGCTGATCTCCATCTGCGGGGGGAAATGGTCATCCATGATCGTCTTGTAGGCGGCCTTCAGGTCGGGTGTGGACATCGTGTATTCCTTCGGTTCTCGGTTAAAGGCAATAGACGCCGCTCACGGCAGTCTGCGAGCAACAATTCCCGTCATCCTAGCGAAAACCCGCCGCCATGACAATAACAGCTTTACAGCGGCTACCCGGCGCAATCGACCATGGCTGGCGATATGACATCAAGTTCCTTTGTGGACAATCCGGCCTGGCTGAAAACGGCCTTCCACTCGCGACACTTCCCACGCATGCCCGCTATGATCTCATCCGCCTGTGCTGGCGATAACCCGAAATGCGCCGCCCGACTCATGGCATTATCAAAAGTCGCATCACGCCCTGCATTCCCGACTGCCATCGCTAAACGAAACTCACTTCCCATACCGGCGGTTACCAAGGCGGGGACAATATCATAGGCCGGAGCCAGGCGAATGGCGTTGTTATCCAAAAGGAAACCGTGATTCTTGGGGTGATCATCCGTGTTTCTGACTAGGATGTTGAAAACCATTCGGCGAAACCATTCGTGCAGGTAATCCACACTCATGTAGCGGCGCATACGGTCGGCAACCGCCGTATAATCCCATATCAACCGATCCCGCTGGTCCCATTCCATAAACGACAAGCAGCTCAGGAATCCTTGCCGCAACCAGCCATCTGCCGCCAATTCCCGGTCAAAGCGCTTTATCAGGTAAACAAACCGTCCGCCGACCTTGATGAGCTTTGTTTCCGGCACACATATCCCGCACAACCGCGCCAACTCCATCGTGGCATACTCCACAAGTGGAATCGAAAGGCGGTCTTCCCTTGCCGGGAACTTCGCCAGCCAAAGCGCCCTCTCGTGCTGTACCGTGCACTTAGGACGCGCCCCCCCGACACTGGTCCCTTGGCGTAACAACCGCAGCAGGCGCTGATCCACATCTCGTCCCGCTTCAATGTCGTCAGCGGCACCCAGGATGTCAGCCAGATCACTGAATTGCGGCAGTCCATGGGCCGGTTCCGGGGACACGGGCAACGGACGAAAATCCAGATTACCTACGCGAGTTGAATCCCCTGCCAGAAGACAATCGTAAAGCGACAACGCTTCCGGCAAGGTATGCTTTTCAGCCGCAATAACCAGACGCCCCCAGTAATCCGGGGCGGCATCCACAAGTGCGCCGTACACGCCTTCGTTGGTCACCACCTCACGCGGTTGCTGCCCAAGCGGCAACGCCACCGGATCAACAGGCATGGCATTCGGTCGCAGCAGATACTTTCGACCGTACGTGAACCGCCCGATCCCGGCATCCTGGTCGTGGTAGAAAATACCAGCAGGAACGGCCTCGGTTTGACCGGGCAAATAGATAAAAACCGTTAATTCACGCTCTGCCATCACAGCAACCCCTAGAAATCAAGATCCGCCTTGCGCTGTCCATTGCGAACGCGCTTGGGCAAAAGCGCCATTTCGCGTTGCAAGCCCACGACATCACGCTCGGGGGCGGCTAAGTCCAGAAGTTCACGCTCCAACCCTAACACCCACAAGGCGGAAAGCAGTACACCCAGCGACACCGAGACCTCGCCATTCTCCAGTCGGGACAACGTCTTTCGCGTCACGAACATCCGCTCCGCCATCTCCGCCTGCGAGATGCCTCGCCTCCTTCGCGCCAGCCGGATTCGCTCCCCGATCTTTACGACGCCTTCGCAGACCGACGGAGGCAACGCCGAATCAGACAATGTATTTCGAGTCATAATTAGTCTTTAACTTATTATTATGTATATTATATGACTCATGTGGAGCATTCAACATAAAACGGATGCTGCACATGTCTCACTTGACTGCCGCACGGCCTCTTAATAGCCATTCGACGCTCTCGGCGATATGGGCGTCCGCATCGTCGGTGCCTCGCGGCAGGTTGAGCTGGATCGAGAAGTAGGCCCAGCGCTGCACTTTCCCATACCACAGGCGATCCAATCCCATAAGCAGGATGCGGGCCCAGTTATAAGGGGTATGCGCATCGGGCCCCTCGAACCAGTACACGAAGAACTGATCCGTGCGCGCGGTTTCCGGTGCCTGCCGGGGATACATGGGATAGACCGCCACATCAAAACGGCGGCCGTCCGCATCCTTCGCCGCCACATAACGCAACGTTCCGATCCGGACCCCCTGCGCGGCCAGACACCATTCCGGCCGATGAATGCCCTCGCGGGAGGCACCGGTCACGAGCATGATCACATGCCGGAAGAGCTCGCCATCCCCATCGCGGTAAAGCCGCCGTTCAATCTCGACGTCGTCCGGTAATAGCCGCCGTTCAGCCATGGAGACCGTATCGAGCGGAGCACCGCTGACCGGGCAAATGCCCGCCTCGATGATGTCCGCTTCGCGGAATGCCTGCGTCACCTCCGGATCGGTGGAGTAATACAGCCGCTCGCCCTGCCATTCCCTGATCCTTTCCGGCAATAGCCAATCCGCCGGCAGCGGATCCGCCGGTCTCACCCGCGACGCCCTATGCAGCAGAGGCACAGCCGCCGCCAGCAGTACAAACCAGAGAACAATGGGTAAGCGGGCTTTCGATATAATCATGATCATGGCTCCATGGATTGGGGATCTTTGGTGGAACGCATCCGCTTCAATGCCGTTTTCACCTTGTCCATCAACGCATTGATGCCGATCACCAGCAGCACGGCTAGCACAAATACCAAATAGCCCGAGTAATCGTGATAAACCTTCATGCCGATTTCCTGCCCGAGTCCGGCGGCGACCAGCGCAATCGTCACAATCCTCCCGATATTGGCCATGGCGGCAATCGGCACGCTCATCAGGAACAGCAGCCAGCGTTCGACATTCGATTGGCGGAAGATATAGGCATAGGCGGCGGTCAGCGCCATCAGCGCCATGATCGAGCGGATCCCGCTGCAGGCATCCGCCACATCCATGGCAAAACCCTGCCCCGCCGTCGAGAAGACGGCCGTTCCCGTCCTAACCGTAGGAATCCCTAATCCGTTGAGAATCTCCGCCGAGGCCACACTACCGAACAGGCGCAGCGGAAACGTGGCCTGAGCCAGGAAGCTGACTGGAATCGCGAAGCACAGGAACGCCATCGGAAAGAGAGTCAGTTTCGCGGCCTGAACATCGCCAAAGGTCCACGCCAGCCCCCACAGGGCGATCACGAACCCAAGGGCCGAAGCATGCGGGATCTGCATCCGCAACCCTGCAAAATGCAATCCGATCGCCACCGCCAGCAGAACCGCACCGAACACATGCGGCTGCGGCGTCTCAAACGCCTTGAGCAAATCCGCCCGCCGCCGCCACAGCAGCCACAGCGAGACCAGCGGGATAACCATCCCATGCGAGTAATCCACCGCGTCTGTCGATTCGCTGGACCACATCATATACAGCCAGCCGAACAGCGACTGCCCGGAAGCCCCCCGCCAGACGGTAACGCCATAGAAATGGAATACCAGCACCACAGCCAACATGGCGGCGGCCATTCCGAGCAACTGGGTATGCCGATCATTTTTCAAAATCATTGCCGTAATCCTTCAGTAGCGTCCGCAGGAGAGGATAATACAACGTCCGCTTACCAATCGCAATTCCGCATCGCCGGCGACAGGATTTAAATTTGTCTCGGAGGGAATGCGGGTAAACAGATGCTTACCCCGGGCAGTTCACGGGGACACGCGAAATGCCACCGTCTACCCTATATAGATGAACGCCTGACCATTGCAGCAGAAAATGTAACACATAGAGCGGGTTTAAGATGAGATAACGCCGCCAAAGACGAAGCGGCTCGCACCGCAGTCGAAAAAGCCATTCCAACCCCATCCGCTGCATCCAGCGTGGTGCCTGCGCCAACAATCCAGCATGAAAATCAAATGCGGCACCAACGGCAATTAACGGCATCGCCAGAACCCTTTTGAATTCATGTACCCAGATTTCCTGCCGTGGACATCCCAACCCGCAAAAAACGATTCTGGCACCACTGACGCGAATGGATTCGGCAATATCCGCGATCTCGTCGGAGGAAAGCGTGCGAAAAAGGGATGCCCGCATCCCCGCTATTTGCAGATTCGGAAAATGCGCACACAAGCTGCGATTCAAGGCATGCAATGTTTCCGCTTTACTTCCATAAAGAAAGACCGGCAACTTTTCCGCTTCGGCCCGCCTGCATACTTCAAGCATGAGGTTCGGACCGTAAACGCGATCCAATAAGCCAGCGTGGTACAATCCATTTAATGCCCAGCGCACGGGTTGCCCATCCGGACAGACCATGTCCAGCGCATTGAGAATGGCACGATATGAAGCCTCCCGCACCCCCGTCATGACTCCATGCACCGCAAGCGCGGTCACCGACAAAGGCTTGCCTGCCACAGCCGATTCAATAACAGCCCCAACCGCCTGTTCGTAATCAACGGCATCAACCAGAACGCCTAAAACATTTCTTTTGCGAGTTATAGCCATAATCAGGCGCCAGCCCCCAACCAGCGTTTCTCATTCATGGCAAATATTTCCTGTAGGATCCCTGCCACGTCATACTTCTGCTCCCACTGCGGGTACCTCTTCGCAAACTTGCCAATATCACTGATCCACCAAATATGATCGCCCATTCGGTTCTCGTCGCGATACGACCAATTCAACTTTCGGGCACTTATATCCTCGCAAAGCGAAATCGCCTCCATCATCGAACAGTTGCTCTTGCGGCCCCCGCCTATGTTGTAAACCGCGCCACAATCAGGTGAGTCAAAGAACGCAGCAAAAGCCGCGACGAGATCGGAACTGTGAATGTTATCCCGAACCTGCTTCCCCTTGTATCCCAGGACTTCGTATGGAGTGCCCGTTACCACACACTTCATCAAATAGGCAAGGAAACCATGCAGCGGTGCCCCCGAATGATTCGGTCCGGTCAGGCAACCTCCCCTGAAACAAACCGTGGGCATACTAAAGTACCGCCCGTATTCCTGCACCAGCATGTCCGCCGCGACCTTGGATGCCCCGAAAAGACTGTGCAGGGTCTGATCAACCGACATGTCCTCACGAATCCCCTGCGCATAAGTGTGGTCGCAAGCGATTTCCCAACGCGTGTCCAGTTCAACAAGGGGTAGCGAATTCGGTCGATCACCGTAAACCTTGTTCGTCGAGGTGAAGATGAACGGGGCTTCGGCAGCGTAGGCACGTGTCGCTTCCAATAGGTTCAGCGTTCCATTGGCATTGATCGCAAAATCCACCTGTGGATCCCTGACGGCCCAATCATGAGAGGGCTGTGCTGCGGTGTGGATCACACCCGCAATCTGGCCTCGTTTCTCTGCAAACAAACGGTTCACCTCATCAGCAGCCCGAATATCGCAATCCGCATGTTGATAGTGATCCCCTAATATAGCCATCACTTTCTCTCTGGTCCAGAGAGTTGAAGCGTCATCGCCAAAAAACACCCGCCGCATGTTGTTGTCGATGCCGACAACATCAAACCCCACCTTACCAAAAAACAACGATGCCTCAGACCCGATCAACCCCGATGCACCGGTAATAATCAACGTTTTTTCCATTTTTTCTCCAACTTGCGACAGTAGGTATCATCTTTCTCGGTTCTGTTTACATTACCGGCAATGACCGTATATTGGCAAAGCCTAATTAGCAAAAGGCCGTCTGATTATCCACTACTAATTCCGCTTTGCCTAGCCAGCTGAACGTGCTAGAGTTTCCTGGCATGATAAAAAACAACAAAAGTCTATTGATTGCAGCAGTATTGTTGGCGGCGCTCGTCTTTCGCATCTTGTTGAGGGAACGATCCAGTTTTTTTTGTGATGCCCCCACCAGTGTGGCGGCTATCGAAAGCGGTCGCATGATCATCCAGTTCCCTGGCTACGCCCCGTATCACCACCTAATCGGCTTGCTTGCAAAGCGGATGGGGTCACCCTCCATAGCCATGACTTGGTTCTCGCTGTTATGCGGCTATGGTGCCGTCCTTTACACGACCTATCTGGCCAGGGCAAAAGCAGGCAACCAAGCGGCCCTACTAACAGCTGTCGTCATGGGGTTCTCGATTGTGCCGGTTTATTTCTCCAGCGTGGGCACTTCCTATGCAACTGATATGCTTGCGGCATCCGGTATGCTGGCGCATGGTTATGGCGACCTGATATCGTCTCGGCGTAACCATTATGCAGGGGTGCTTTTCTGGTTCTGTTTCGGGTTTCTCATGCGTCCGCTATCCTTTGCCTTCACCGGCCTCGGACTTGTTTATCTCTTGTTCGTAAAAGGCAGCACCACCACAGCGCTGCTTACTGTAATCAGCATTACCGCAACCACTTTGTTTTATCTAGCGATTAGCATCCCGCACTATGGCTCCCTGATCTCCATTCTCACAAGCACGAGCAAAATTCAGGGAGAACTGCAGTCATTCAATTTGATTTCGCTCCTTACCAATATCGCACGCGTCGTGATCTACCCACTATGGGGGTTACACCTCTTTCTTATCTTCGTTCTGGCCGTCTGGTGGCGAGAAGGAATCCCCCGGCGTCAGCCTTTCTTTCGTTATCTTCTGCTACTTTCCATTCCCTATTTTCTGATCTTAATTCGATATATACCACATGCCGGATACTATGCCTTATTAATGCCCTCAATCGTGATGCTGCCATGGTGTAATGATCGCCCATTAATCAACATTCGCGCTGTGGTTACGTTGCTGTTCGGCGTCATCTTGGCGGCGCAAATCGTGTTTGTGCGTCCAACATCAGTGACCGGCGCCATATCGCTCATCAGCAATGCTTATATGTTTCAATACAGCGCAACCGGAATCAAGAACGGTACGTTTGACACATTATCTTCTCTGGCATACAAGAGCGGTGTCATGAAAGATCGAATCCCCCCCCGCCGCATTGACGATACGCGGCGGGCAGTAGAAAGGGAATAAACACACCCAACGAATCATGTTAATGAGCTAGTCCTGGAATCCTTATGTTCGAGATCCGTCCAGCATCCGCTGAAAAGAAATCCCTATACCGGCTCCAGGATACCAATGGCTAAACGGTTTTTCTTGAAAGAAAAGAAAATGTCTACCTGTTTCCAGCGAAAACAACAAGAGCTTATCTGAACAATGCGAATTATCACCTAACATAACGGAACGCGATGAAAGCTTGCTCCGGATTGTTTCATATTCCCTACCTTCATATTCCTTTGAGTGATCGCTATCATTGATAAATAAGTCGATCGTTCGATCAAGGGATTTCAGTGATTCAATCGAATCACCATAAATGATATGTCCATATTCAGCAAACTCGCCAGAGAGCAAATAACCGGCATTCGGATTGATATCGGTACCAATGTATTCACCTTGATAGCCCTCCTCGCTATTCTTCTTTAACGCTGCGGTTAAAACACAAGCACCCAGCCCCTTGTCAACACCGGTCTCAACAATAACTTTTGGCTTTAATGCTCTTGCAAATGCATACCACCCTACTCGTCTGCCAAACTCGACCTTATGATCTGCAAAGACGGCAAACTCGCTACTGGCAGTCATGCTTGCTATATGCTCTTTCAGTTCACGGTGCTTTTCAATTTCATTGATGTATGACTCCACCTCCTCAAACTCGATATTTATTACATCAGCGATCAAAGACGCTAGATATCGTTTATTGGTTGGCTCCAATGGATAGGTGAAATTTGTCGTTTCTCTAGAGTACACCAACCATCTAATATAATTAACCGTGGGCCTGTAAGCATATGCAAATGCAATTTTAATTCTAAATATGAACCGCACCAACAAACCGACAACAGGCATCTTAGCTATGATGATTTTTGCTTTATTCATGATTGTTCGACACCCATGTTTCGTACAGGATCTGTTCTTTCCTTTTGCTTTATTAAAAAGCAGTATTCCTCATTCGAAGCAGAAATCGAAAATAGAAGATAACCCATTTCTCTAAGTATTTTGATCGCTGCTTTTGTTTTAAATATCCCAACATTAGGAAAACGATGATGAAATTCAACAAGGACTTGCCGGGGACGAATCCTTGTTCTGCGCATATCTTCAATAACTTGGTACTCAGCACCTTCAACATCCAATTTAAGGACATCAATATGACGATGTCCTAATTCCTGCATAATAGAAGCTAACCTTTTTACCGAGATAGATATAGCATGCGCATGTGTTGCGGGTCTCTCCAAAATAGTGTGTGACACTGCCTCTGGATCTTCTGGTGGATTAAACATAATGTCTCCATCAACGTCCGCTACACCATAGTCATGCATAACAAAACGATTAGGCATCGCTTGCCGATTCACCCACGCAATGGATTTCGGCGTTGGGTCAAAAGCATGAACAGTCAGCGCAAACCGATCAATAAGAGCGCGGTCAAAAGATGCATCTTCACCAACCCCAAAAGAATAGACAACCGAACTGGGATTCAAGCCTGATGGTACAATAGTCCAACCGCCATATTCTGACCCTAGAAAAACGGTTTCGCAGGATATATCTAACCTTGCAATAAACGCACGACCAACAATACACTTAATTGACCTTCTGATTGATTTGAGCATATCTTGCATCACAAACAAATGTTCCCTGATTTTTTTAAGGTTGCAGCGATTCAACGACCAATTAGCTCTCGGTACAATCCTACTAATGCAGATGCGGCTGCTTCCGGGGTGTACTTTGCCAAATACTCTACCCTCGCCTGCTTGCCCATCGCACCGATTGCTTCTGAATTATCAAAAGCCCATTTCATTTTATTCGCTAAATCGTCAGCATTACCGGCATCAAACAGCAATCCCGTTTTTTGATCACGCACTATGTCGATCATGCTTCCAAGGCGAGAGGCAATGGCAGGTGTGCCACAAGCCATTGCTTCCAATAAAGTGCGTGGCATGCCTTCGTACCAAACTGAGGGGAACACAAGAAACCGTGCTTGCTGCAGTTCCTGCATAGTCTCGTGTGCACCCAGAAAACCAGTAAAGCGAACGCGGCTATCGGCCATACGCTTGAGAACGGCGCTCTGTGGACCATCCCCAACAATAGTCAATGCTTCAGCGCCCGGCACCTTATCCCAAGCCTTAAGCAGCACGTCACACCCCTTCCATGAATGTAGCATACCCACAAATAACGCCCCCTTGCGAGACACTCGAGCATTTGCCCCCGGGTCAGCAACATAGTTAGGCCTTATGGCAATTAGCGCCTTCGGCAATCCACCCTCTATGAATTTCTGCCTGCAAAAATCTGAAAGCACAATGTATCTGGACACTTTCCGACGCCATGTTCCCAATAGTCTATGAAAGACCAGCATAAGCACCACAACTGCTGTTGCCGCACGACTCTGGCGATAACATGCATACCGAATACCATGCCAAGGTAGACGGCACCCCAGACATTTTTCGCATACCCGGCCATTCCGTAAGAAAAGGGCGTTGGAACACAATAATCGGTAATTATGAAGCGTCTGGATGACGGGAACGTGATGTTTAGCTGCTGTATAATAAATAGATGGGGAAATCAGCGGGAATGTATTATGAACGTGTATAATGTCAGGTTTGAAATCATCTATCATATGACTTAATTTGTGAGCACTCTCTTTAGACCAAACCGTACGGCATAGCGCATGCAAAGCATGCATGTTCCTGAGTCGATCGTTTGACTCCTCATACTGCTTGACGTCATGGCCACGACGTCTCAACAGCTTTGTATCCTGCTCATAAACGACATCTTCACCGCCTCGAAGTTGATAACGGTTATGTATCATGAGTACTCGCATTAATACCTTACTTTCAGATATAATATCACCCCAAGGAACGACCCATACTATCGACGCCTTTAACACCAACACCAAGACATTGTAATAGTCCTTCGGTGAAACGATCAGCCATTGCTTCAACCGAATATAATCCGGCAGCTCGTCTTGCACCCTGCTTTAACAAGTTGAGTCTACGCTTATTTATTAATAGGTCAACAATGGCGTCGGAAAAGGCGGATGCCCGACATTCTGTAATCAAGCCGTTATCCTCCGATAAATATGCGATTTCAGGGCCATGATCGGGGCGTTTAACCGTAGCATAAGGAATACCGCAAGCAAAGGCATCAAGGATGGCAAGACCTGTCGTGCCAGGATTAAGCCAGATATCTGCTAATGATAATAAGGGAGCACGGTCTATGCCATGCATAGCTGTGTGCCACACACACCAATCATGATTCTTGGCAAATTGCTTAACCAAATATTGCATGGGGCCATCACCAATAATAAGCAGGCGGAAGTGCTCGAGCCTATTATGTACCTTTGCACAGCTGTTCAACAACAATTCAATTCCTTTAGATGCAAACAGGCGGGTGCAAACAACTCCCACCGACATGTCTGGTTGGTGTTTCTCTTTCCATAGTTTCTCGAAAAGAATATGCTTTTGATTGTTTGAGACAGCGTTAACGGCAGACGAGAGTCGCCTTGTATCAGATGCGTTGTTCACAACCACGAATTTATCCGAAGGGATTCCGCTACTCTGGATAACCGTTGCCACCATATTGGAATAAGCGAACCAATAATCTACCTTGTTAAGCCAGAAGCGCTTCCAATAGACGGAAAGCGACAATGGCTTGTTTTTTGAAAAATCCTGACCGTGGCCCCAGAAGGCCAGTTTTCGTGACCGCCTCCCAATGCCTCGCAATAGCATCAACCCATATGGAACAATCGCTCGACTGGCTTGTTCAAAAACAACGATATCACTGTTCAAGGCAGCTCTCCAGACATGCCTTTGCAGATAAATTCCTTTCCATAAATATAAATTATTGACACGTTTCAAATATGGACGCGTGCAATCTGCTTCTTTAAAATACTCGTTTGAAGACGCCTGACCGGCATGCACATTCAGTTCCAACCCCACATCTGCGAGGCGCTTGGCCAATGCATCAAAAAACGCAATTCGATAATCGGGCAGGACACGAGCCAAGATAACAACCCGTTTACTCATCAATGAATCTCCAACTGATCAGTCTCTGTCAACGATTCTTTTTCGATATTTGCTTCATCCCAAATTCGACCGAGTAGCAACCAGAGAGAAATAGACAGCATTCGGATTCGCCAAACATCCCAGAACATTCCAATGATCACATTCATCAACAATAACATGAAAACACTGCCGACCAAAAACATTGACTCAGGTTCACTTTCTCTGTACGCGTGTGGATTCTTGGCTATATACCACAAAGGATAAATCAATAAAGCAAGGTACAAAACCATCCCGATGAGCCCCGTCTCACTCAATAACATTGCGATTCCACTGAATATATTCTCGCGAATACTTCCAGTGCTAAGGGCCTCTCTTCCGCTTATCGTATTAAACCATTCTCCTATCAGACGATGAGTTTGCTGTGAATTTAGCAGGTATCCAGTATAACTCACAGCCGAATTAGGCCCCATTCCAATCAAGATTTGGATGGGCGATGCTTGTTGTAGCACGCGGCGTATGACGGATATTTTCGGCCCCTGCCATACAGCAAGCCATGTCCGATTTGCATATTCAGATCCTGATCCGCGAATGACATAATGCCATGTACCCACAGAACTTTGCAGTAATGGAAGAGTGACTAATACGGCAACAACGATAATGACAAGAACACTAACAATTCCTTTCGACAGACCTCTACTTCGTGATTTCACAACAAAATGAAAAGAAGAAAGCATGGATAAAGGCAACAACACATATGCATGGGTGGTATACGTGAAAAAAAGCTGTATAGCTGCCATAGCCATTAATGAAACCGCCTTCAACCAACGCCATGCATGCATTCTGGCTGATGAAAAATACAAAATACCACCAGTTATTACTGCCACCACGATATATGCCGTGGTCGCCGTATTGCCATAGGTTCCGCATGAAGAGTCAACCCAGAGATGGCTATTTCGCAGCGGATTAATGCCAGCGTGCCAAGTCATATTCAAAAGCATCTGAAACAACAAGAATCTAACGATAATCCGCAATAAACGCTGATGTGAATAATCCTTTAAGTATAATCTTGATATGCCAAGCACCGGAATCGGTAATAAATATGTAAATACCCACTCCAACCAGTATACCGGGTTAGTCCTGTTTGCTATCATCGAAACCAAACTGACAAGAAAAACCAGACCTCCCAAACGTGCTAGCGGTGCAGGAACCCCCCGTAAACTGCCATCAATCAGGAACCGTGCAATCCACGCTAACCATAAAAGAACAATCACCCCCTCGTTAACAACATTATATGCAAATGACCCGAAATATTCGCGCAATAACATTGGCAAAAAAGCCAAAGCGCACCATACAAAGAGCAATGCTCGTTTTGGGTTGATCAACAAGAATAATAACAGGGGTAATAACAGGATCGCAACAGACCCGATCGGCACCCCGAACGTACTAAACGCAAAATGCGCAGCAAAGAGCATCATTACAACAAAGAATATAGTCGATATTCCACGGGGAACTAGCATCCGCTCCCCCCAAATCTGCTGCTATTATTTTTCATGCCTAAAATGCAACTCCGCAATTCATATACCCAGGCAATTTTGCTGACGATAGAGAATCGATGTCTGACTTTTCACAAAATGACCAGGCGTTAAGCCCGTAAACGTCAACTCTTTAAATCCAAGAGATTGTAATTTCGGCCAACTCGCTGAATAATCATCACGTTCCGAATCATAGGCGATAATAACCCCTCGCTCCGAAAGAAAAGAAAATGAATACTCATAACATGCTTGCCTGCAAATCCCATCAACCACAATCACATCGACTTTCCCAATCCCAGCAATAGCCTCAATATAATCCTTGGTCTCTTGCTCATAGAAGACCTTACCGTTGGCAGGCAGTAGCTTTGTTACTTTTTTTGCCCACTTTTGATTGCTTTCTACAGCAACAACACGACATACTTTGGAGCAATACCAGATCGTCGAATAGCCGCTACCATATTCAAAGAGCGTCATCTTTGGATTTAGCCTCGTTTCCAGAAAATCAATACACGAATAGGTCAACCAAGGTAAAGGTCGCCCCGCTTCATCCAAAGGCAACCCCCGGCGAAAGCTTTTAAACCAGCCACATTGAACCAGCATACTTTTAGGATACATCGCAAGAACCATGGGACCGAGACCACATCTGCGAATGATAACCCATGTTTTTGATGCGATTGATTCTCGGATGCGTCTATTCATTGCATTGTTCCTTTATTTGTAAACGCTTGGCCCAAAAGAAACGGGCTAAAATAACAAATTCAACTAAAGCGCCTAAAATCATACCAATGAGTACACCTTTGAGTTTCATGAGCGGTACAACCGCTACAAAAACAAACGACACGACTAATGCTGCACCCATTTTTGCCATTAGAATGGTTCGGGTTTCTTCATAGGCACGAATCGCTATGGCCATAGACTGATTAGCGGCCGCAACAACCAAGACAATGGCGAATACAGGAATCATCCAGAAATAGTCAACATAATATGGATTATTATACACAAAACGCAAAATCGGACCCCCAAATACTACCATAACACATCCATATAAAGAAGCTGCAAACGAAAACGCCAGCGTCATTTTTAAAACGTGCCTGAACGCCTCTACCTGTTTCTGCTCATTTCTTAATATTCGTGAAGTCAAAGGTAACAGCAGCAGAGTGAAAGCAATCAGCATTTGAGTAAATGGCAACGACAAATTCTGAATGGCCCTGAAAGCAGCAGCCTCGCCCAACTGCGACAGCAAGGCGAGTACGGGGACATATAGCAAGGTTGAAACACTGTTTGCCATGGATGCGATAATCAACCACTTGCCATAGTTCCAATGCTTCAGAATGATAAGCCGAAAAGGGCTAACCTGCTCGGAATGATTACAGACAAGCCATCGCAAGGATACGCTGTAATACAGAAGCACAAACAATCCTGCCAGAATAAAGATAGCATAAATATTGAACGGCGACAGAACATCAGCACACCGAAGTCCGATAATTCCAATCAAAAGGATAAACGCATACAACAAGCTTGTAACCGCTGCATGTTCTATTTGCATTTGCGCATAGAAAGCACGTCTTACGAACCACGCCTGCAGCATAATGGGTAAAGCAATAGCCGCGCATGATAATGTTTCCTGAATAACTCCAGAAGCAAGCAAAGAAAACAACAGAAAGACTCCGGCAAACAAGACCGATATACTTCCATGCACTAAGAAAACTCTTGCCAGATATTCTTTTTTTTGCCCGCAAAAATCGGTTGCGCCATAAATCAACATCGGCTCAAGCGTCAACGAACAGACAATGCCGGCAAACGCTATATACAGAGAAAGACCAATCGCGAAGGCACCATATGCCTCAGGTATTAACCAACGAGCTAGCATAATATTGACAAGGAAATGGCTACCTGAAAACAAAACCTGGTCAACAATAGCCAGAGAACTTCGACGGCTCCATCTGTTTACAATCTCAATTATGTACATTTCTCTAGTGCCTTAGACCTTTTTTCAATGTAAAACAACCTGACTGCAACGATAAGTGCCGTTTTTACATCTCAACGTTATGCGCCTAATTTCGATAAGCAATATGCGCTTTCCGGAAAACGCCCAAAAAACGCTCCGTCATGATGGTGCAATCCGGAAACAATGCCTGCACCTGCTTTTTTGTCAGCAAATGGGTGGTCGCCACCATTTCATCGATTTTGGATTGATCAGGTTTGGAAATCCACCCCCACAGGCTAAACCAGCGAAGGATGCGACGCTGAACGCCCGCAGGCAACCAATGCACCCCGATCGCCAGGTAATGCGGCTCTATAGGGCATTCAAACGCGGGGGTCTGAACCCAGATTCGTTTACCGACCCGTCGACATTCGCTCGCAAATGCAGATTGCCGATTCCAATCCCCCACATGCTCAATCACAGAGTTCGAGAAAAGGATATCATAGGATTGATCCGCATAATCAAGCGCACAGCCGTCCCCAAGCACCAATGTAATGGTGTGATTCGGCGCGGTCCCGGAATCCCAGGAAACCGAATGGACATTAAGGCAGTCTATACGTTTCACCTGTTGCGGAAGCGGCGTCCACGTCGCCGGATACCCGCCGACATCCAGCAGGATCTCATCGGGCTTCGGCTGGATAATCCGCTTGAAAAGCTCCATGCGCCGAGCACGCCAAACTCTGAAGATCAGCCCGTATAGCTTATGTATATTCATCAACCCTTTCTAAATCATCGGCGTTTTTGGAGGATCGGATGGTCAGGGGCGAGTTCCCGGACCATGGCAAGGCACTGATCGGAGGCGGCGTGATCGCCCTGCCTTTCCGCGTATAAATGCTGGGTGATCATCCAGCTCACCATCGCGGCTGGATGGGTTTCCGCTGGCAGCGTTAGGGCATCAATGATCGCCTTGGCCTCGTCGTCCCGACCCTGCACCATGCAGAGCTGAACCAGCGTGGCCGCTGCAAATAGATAGTCGGGATTCTGCTCGTAAAGTTTCCGCAGGATCGGCTCAGCTTCGTTATAGCGCTGACGATGAACCAGCGTGATGGCATAATTGTACCGCACCGGATAGAAATCCGGCGCAGCACGCATGACCTGCTGGTAGACTTTGCCAATTTTCTCCCAGTCCGGGTTAAGATTCTGCCCATCCGTGATCGCCTTGACGTAGATCTTGTCCAAAGCGCGCGAGAGCGTACCTCCAAAACGAAACTCGGGATTGAGCTTCACCCCTACCGATTGCACCTTCGCCCGTTTGCCGGCCACCAGCATTTCCACCGGCTCGTCCGGCTGGATCGCGCCTCGCTCCAGCAGCATGCTTAACGCTTTCGACCGCAACTCATCAGGGCCGAATGACCCTTTGACGATAGCCCACAGGATGGCGTTTGCATCGGGATGCTGTGCATATCGCACGAACTCCAGCATTTGCTCGGGGGCATCAACATCGCCTTCATTCAACAATGCCTCCGTGAATTGCACGAGTATTCGACGCTTCCTGAATGCCTGCTCATCCGCCTTCAGTTCCGCCTCCATCAAGTCCTGAGGGCAGACCTCGCGGGCAAACAGGTATGGCCAGTCCCCCATGACCGTATGCGGGGTGGACTTTTCCTGTAGATGCCGCAGGTAGCGCCGGGCCATTTCCGCCTTGTGATAGCCAACGCTCACTCGCTTTAAATCCGCTTCCGCGCGGGCTCTCTTCACGAGATTGGCAGCGGCAACGCCCGTAAAGAAACAAACAGCCGGATCCTTGCGATATGCACAGGCATCAACCACTTCAAGAATGGTCTTATGGCGTTTGAACCGTGCCAGCACTTCACAGATCTTGATGCAGGTATCCTCGCTCGGGAACGGTAGATCCATCGCCTCCTCGATATACGCTTCGGCGGCCTCCTCATCCCCGCGAATCCAGCGGAAAGTCGCCAGATTGGCCAATCCAAACGGATTGGCAAGCGGGGATTCAGCCAGACTCTTCTCCTGCACCGAGATAGCCTCATCCAGCTTCCCGGTCACATAAAGACAGAGGGCGAGGTTGTTCGCGGGCACGTATACGACAGACGTGCGTTCCAGTGCCTTGCGAAAGCAGGGAATCGCCTGTCTGAACTTGCCCTGGCCCATCAGCTTCAGTCCCTTGCCACATTCCCGCTTCCCCGCCTCAATAGTAGCCTCATCGAGCGCCACCCACTCACCATCATCATCTTCCTCCGCCCCCGGAAGCACGCGTAAAAACGGATGATCGCCAGCGGATTCACGCGCCTTCGCAAGACAGCAGAATTTGTATTTCTTTCCGCTGCCGCAAGGGCACGGCTCATACAGGTCATCATTAGTCATACTCAACTCCCAATAGACTATGAGCACGGCTGGCTCGCGCGGCGTCAGCCGCTTGCACCGGCAAATCACCAGTCGCCGCGTATACGAGGTCACGCCAGTTGTCGAGGGACAGCAGCATGGTTTCGGCTTCGGGGTAGGCTCTCGTGAAGGTGGCGGGGATTCGTCCGCGTCCGGCCCGTGACTTGATTTCCACCGCCAGCAGCCCGTTTCCGCGCTCCTCGATGTAGTCAATCTCCTGTTGCTGATGCGTCCGCCAGAACCAGCTTGCATTGGCGGAACGGTGATTCCGCAGGTATTTCATCCGCTCCGCGATGAAAAGGTTCTCCTGCAAGGCCCCTGCATCAGTGCGCGTCTCCAAGGGCGCAAAGTTGTTGATGATGGCATTGCGTATGCCCGTATCCCAGAAATAGATCTTCCGCATTTTCTTGAGTTCATTCCGCACATTCCGACTGAATGGCGACAGCCGGAAGACGATGAAGGCTTGCTCAAGTATGCGGACATAAGTTTCGACGGTATTCTTGTCCAATCCAACGAGCGTAGCCAGTTCGGTGTAGGAGACTTCCTGGCCGATCTGAAGCGCCAGAGCCCTAAGCAGCTTCTCCAGGGCATCGGGATGACGAATGTTCCCCAACAGCAATATGTCCTTGTACAAATAACTGCCCGCCAACTCGAGTAGCCGCTCCCTGGCTTCGGTTGCCGGCATCAGCGTGGGCTCCGGATACATGCCGTAAATGGCAGCAAAAGACAGGTGACGATCAGTGGCAAGGACGCCCTGCGCATCTTCCAGTTCTTCCAGCGACAACGGCGGCAGCATAAACTCATACTTACGACCCGTCAGCGGTTCTTTGAGACGGTCCGCCAACTCGAAACTGGACGAGCCCGTTGCAACGACCTGTATGGCCGGGTAATTGTCCACAAGCAGCTTCAACGATAGGCCGATATTCTGAATGCGTTGGGCTTCATCGATCACCACAAGGCGGTTATTCCCGATCAGTGCCTTCAGCTCGCTGGAGGAACGACTCTCAAAACGGGCACGAACATCCGGTTCATCACCGTTGAAATAGATACCGTCATGCTGCTCAAGCAGAGCCCGGACAAGCGTGGTCTTGCCTGTTTGCCGGGCACCGTAAAGCAATATGACTTTCCCTTTGAAAAGCCGATCATCAATCACATGCTGTATTTTTCTAGTGATCATAAACGCTTACATAAGTAAGATTAAGTGAATACAATCACCCTATATAAAACTATTTAGGGAGTCAATTACCTTCATGAATAAGTATGTTCTCAATCCGGTTAAACAAGCCAGGCAATTCCGCTGCTGGCGCATGATCGGCGTCTTGCGATACCAATTGCTTGCGCAGGGCCAGCGCCAGATCGGCATGGGAGCCATACAACTCGGCATCGAAGGGTTCTTTCAGGCTATCCGTGGATTCGGATCCGTTCAGAAGCCGCAGGCACTCCAGCCCGGTTTTCACGGCCTCCTGCATGTGCGGCTGCGCCAGGTCGGCGAGGTCGGCGGCGTGGAGGGCCTCTGCCGCCTTGCGGGCGCGGGCGGCGGTCTTCCAGTGGGTGCGGGCGCGGTCGAGGTTGATGACCGTTTTCGGCGGCGGCGTGGCAGCCGGTTCGCCGAAGAGGGTTTCGAGATCCGGCGACATATGGATCAGCCCCTGTTCCTGCAACCGCTTTAGCAGGTCGGCAGTCTCGACGTCGATGACGGTTGCCGGGGCTTGCGCCGATGACTCGGTGCGCATCGTCTCGCGGATCAGCGTGGCATCCTCCCGGTTTCTGGCGACCGCCAGGACCGAGCCGCGCTTGCGATTACGCACAACCGACACCAGCCGGTCCGGCCAGCGCGCCTGTATGACTTCGTCGCGTCCGTCATCTTTCCTTGCGGGCGTGACCAACTCCGCCGCGTTGGGCGCAAGCACGTCAGAGAACCCACCCCTGCCCCCTCCCAGGAGGGGATCTATGCTTTTCTTTTCGCGAGAGATTTCGTCTGGATGCACCGGTGCACCGGCCGTGTAACCCATCAGTTCGGTGAGCCGCTGGACAAAGGTCTTGTAGTCGCGGTCCTCCTCCGGGAGGGCCACGCCATCGAGCACGGCATTGGAGAGGTTCTGCTTGTAAGCCAGCTTGGCGAGCATGGCGTGCTCGATGGTGTTCTCCGATACGAGGTTGATCACCTGCACGTGCCGTTTCTGGTTCTTGCGCCAGGCGCGGGCAATGCGCTGCTCAAGCTTGGCTGGATTCCAGGGCAGGTCGAGATTGATGACCGCGCTGGCGGCTTGCAGGTTGAGCCCGGATCCGCCGGATTCGGACGACAGGAAGAGGCGGCACGCGGGGTCTTTCTTGAAGCGGTTGATCTCCTCGCGGCGCTTCTGCTGCGGGATATGTCCCACATGCAGGGCGTAGCCTATCTGTTTCTCCGCCAGCAAGTCCTGCACCAGGGAAAGCATCTTGACCCATTCGGAGAAGATGATCACCTTGACATCGGCATCCGACAGCAATTCGTCGAGGATATTTTCCAGTTCCTCGAGCTTGGGGCAAATGCGGCAGTCCTGATTCAGGATGTAGGGCGTGTCACAGGTCATGCGCATACACCCCAGCAGAATCTGCAGCCGATCCAGTTCCTCCTTGCGAAGGGGGCGCTGCTTCATGATCGAGAGCAGGATTGTGACCTGGTACTCGAAGTCCTTGTAGTCATTCAGTTGCTCAGGCGACATCGGCACGAAGAAGTTCTTGTCGGTCCGCTCCGGAAGGTCGTCTTCCACATCATGCTTGCGCCGGCGCAGCATCACGCTGGAAATCCGCCTGTGCAATTCATCGAGGTTCTTCGGAACGACCGCACCGTCCGTAGAGGGTTCCATGAACTCGCGCTGGAACCGGAAGAGCGAGCCGAAGACATGCGGATTGACGAATTCGGCCAGGGAATAGAGCTCCTCGATCCGGTTCTCCATCGGGGTACCGGTCAGCACGAACGCATAAGGACTCTGGATGCGCTTGATCGTCTTGGCGGTCTTGGTCGGCCAGTTCTTGATGCGCTGCGCCTCGTCGAGGATCGTGAGGTCGGGCATATACAGCCGGTTCATGTCGTCAACATCCGAGCGGGCCTGTTCGTAGTTGACCACGAGGAAGGGCGGCTTCTCGGCATAACGATCGAGCCGGATACGCCGTGATCCGTAAAGCAGCGAGGCTTGCCGGGAGGTGAAAACGTGATACTGCTCTTCCCATTCGGTCTTCAGCGAGGCAGGACACACGACCAGCACCCGCTGCACCCGGCCCAGTTGCCGCAACAGTTCCGCCGCCGCAATGGCCTGCACCGTCTTGCCAAGCCCCATTTCATCCGCCAGGATGGCGCGTCCCGTGAACGCCAGATGCAGCATACCGTCGTACTGGTAGGGATACAGCGGGACGGTCAGCGGGTTGGATGATCGCTTCTGTTGCTGCACATCCTGAAGGTATCCCGCCCTGGCTTTACGCAGACTGGCTTCGCGCTCAAGGATGTCCATCCAAGGCTGGATGTGACGCGATACCCGCACCCGCTTCTTTTGTGCGGGTGTAAACTTCGCCATGCTTCCGATCACACTATGGTAGGCCTCGATTATGCCTCCCAGGGCCAGCCCGTTCGCATCGAAAAAGACGCCGATACGGCATTCTATCAGATCGTCTGGCTTCTGCGGACGACACAATCGCAATTGCGGCGGATAGCAGGTGACATCCATGAATAATTCGTAAAGGGGGGAGCCGGTACTGCTCGCCTCCGTCATCTCGCGTTTCGTGGATCGGCTGGCAAGATATTGCAGCGTGCGTTCGATGTGCTTGCAGGTGCCAAGCCGGTTCATGGTATAATCGCCGCAGGAGCAGGAATTGCACTTTCCAGACAAATCGCGGATCTCGACCATGTAGGGCGATTCCCACTGCATCGAACTTACCGCATAGGTGCCGAACACGCCTTCGCCGTCTTTTTGCGGCGTCACCTTGGCCGCCTGCGCCTCGGCACTGCTCCGGCGCAGCTCGATACTCTCCTCATCGCTCGGGAACATGTTCTTGCGCGGCTTCTTTTCCTGTACTTTCCTGGCTTTCTTTTGCGCGTCCAAACAACGGCCTCCCATTTCCTATTCTGCAAACTCTTGGTTACGCAGATCTCGATCCGAATCAACGGCACCGGACCGATCGCCCGCTGCATCTCCCTCATGCACCAGCAACCCATTTTCCTCTGATAAAGATGGTCCTGCAGGCATACGAAAAGGCTTCTCGATGCGCTCCTCAATGTCTTTCTGGCGCATTTGGCGGCTGGCGTCACCATTCTTCCAGTTTTCGCTGACCCATCTGGCATACGCCGTCATGGACAGCCGGGGCGGAACTGGCATAGATGTGTTCAGCGTCATTTCAGTGCCTCAATCTGGTCGTGAATCATGTTATATATAATCGGCGTGCCGAATCGATCACAAAGCGGCTTGATATCACTATCCAGATTCAGATCGTTCAATACCGCCAGATAGGCGATATCCGGGAGATCTTTGGCCATTCGCCTGGCGGTGTCCTGCGTCAATGAAAAGATTTTCATGGCGATGAGATCCTTCAAACAGGGCAATCGCAATTGAACCCCTTGTATGATGACCTCATGTGCATTGATTTGCAGCTTCTGCATCGTCCCCTCATCCACCTTCAGAAAATCAACCCTGGGGCCACCTTCAGGGCTGGCGCAAAACAGGACATTCTCCCGTTCGTCTATATTCAGGAATCCACCATCCCGCATTATGCTTCGCACGGACTTGCAAAACGCCCCGATGATCATGAAGTCAACATCCAGCGTGTTGCGGGTATAACCGTAATGGTTGACGGCAAAACCACCGATCAAAAGGCAGTCGATCCCTGCTTCCGGTAGCTTCTCCGTTACAATCCTGAATATGTCCTCAAACATGAATCGCCTCGGCATCCTGCGACGCCTGCCGCCAGAGCGCCTCGTTACGCTGCCGCTGCGCCGCCGTCTTCCGATCAAGGAAGTCGCGCATTTCCGAGGCGGTTACGCCGGGGGTGCCTGATACTGCTTTCATCAACGGCATTATGGCATTGCCGCTCAAGATGTCAATTCCGGCTAATGCAACGCCCGGCGGACGCGGTCTTTCAGGCCGGTGCGGCGCTGGCGGATCTCGGTGTTGCGGATTGCCATGCCGACGGCCTTGCGGCTGCCGATGATGCA
>JFJP01005462.1_pt1 | contig 23074 bp, 17 predicted proteins | sample 431651 | NCBI WGS metagenome assembly JFJP01 (sample SAMN02602958, study PRJNA72255) | Microbial mat metagenome, whole genome shotgun sequencing project. | biome: fresh water; feature: sink hole; material: water; isolation source: purple microbial (photo- and chemosynthetic) mats found in...
AGGAGCCTTTGATGGTGTGGGCCGCGCGAAAGACGGCGTTGATCATTTCGCTTTTGTCTTCAGCCTGCTCCACACCCAGCAAGGCGGTTTCCATGTCTTCGAGGAGCTCGCGGCTCTCGATAATGAACGTCTCCAGTGCGTCATCTAAATCCATGTCAGCTCCTTGTTGCGCTTGTCGGGCTGCGCGAATCCATCACCAGGTGGTCGCCAAAATAGGCGGCCACATTGAGTAGTTCAAAAACCTCCAGCACAGCCGGGCTGTGGCCTACCAGGGTCACGTCGCGCTGCTGGGCGCGAGCGGTCTTTTTGGCCAGCATCAGCAACTGCAGTCCGGCGGTGTCCAGGTCACTCACCCCGGAGAGGTCAATCTTGGTGACAGGCGGGGTGGCCAGGATGACTGGCTTGAGCTCCATGGCCCGAAAGATGGTGAGTTCACCTTCAATACGCAAAATGTTGGAATCGCTCATGGCAGGCACAGCCGTTGGACTGCTCCGATCAGTTGTTCGGGTTGAAAAGGTTTGACGACCCAGGCGCGTGCCCCAGCCGACTGACCTTCACGCTTTTTCTCCTCGGCCGACTCGGTGGTGAGCATGATGACCGGGGTGAATTTGTAGGCCGGCATCAGCTTGACGGCCTTCAGGAAGGCAATGCCGTCCATCACCGGCATGTTCACGTCGCTGATGATCAGGTGCACCTTTTGGCCGGTGAGCTTGGAGAGGGCGTCTTTGCCGTCGCAGCCCTCGATCACGTCGTAGCCCGCACCTTTGAGCGCAATGCCCACCACCCGGCGCATGGACGCCGAGTCGTCAACAATCATGATGGTTTTAGCCATGTCGGTTCCTCTAGAAAAAACTGATTTCGGTGCTGCTGCTGCTCTGCTGGACCGTGCCACCCTCGTGGATCACATGTTGGTCCGCCATCACATAGGTTTTCTTCATCTCGGCCAGCATTTCTTGTGCATTGATGGGCTGTAACACGCCGGTTTGCTCATAGGTCTGCTGCTGCTCTTGCAAGAGCGCGGGCAGGTGGTCGATGTTTTTGCCCACTTGTGTCAAGATTTGGCTGACGCGGTCCTGGAACTGCATTTGCACCAGCGCCTGGTTGACTTCGGACTGAATGCTGATGCTCTCGTCTTGCAGCAAGTTGCTGGAGCTGCGAAACGCTTCGGTGATGCCCCGAAAATCAGCCATGACCCGGTCAATGGTGACGTGCACCGACTCTAAAGATTTGTCTTCAGCCACCACTGACTCACGCACCACAGTGCAGGTCTCCACAATGGCAGCGTTGATGATGTTGACCTTTTCGGCAATTTTGCGACCGGTGTTGCCCGACTGGTTTGACAACATACGAAACTCTTTGGCCACCACAGCAAAACCACGACCCAGATCGCCCGCGCGGGCGGCTTCAATAGCGGCATTCAGAGCCAGCAGGTTGGTTTGCTGGGCGATGCGCGCCACGTCGGCGGCCATTTCTTGCAGTTCGCTGGTGAAGCGGTCCAAGCCCTGCACTTTGGCGAGCATGCTTTCCATGTTGCTCATGGAACTTTGCTGCACGGCAATCAGGGCGCCCAGGTCTTGCTCGCTTCGGGCAAAAATGGCCACCAGATCATTGCCATTGTTTTCCACGCTGTCGGTGGCTTGGGTGGCGGTATGCAGGGCCGCGTCGAGCTTGTCGACAATACCGCCAAAACGATCAGACAGTGCGTTGATGGCGGTTTCCATCTGGTCGCGTGAGGCCTCGATGTGGCCCTTCCAGACCGGCACAATATCCACACCAAAATCGGCTTGCCCGGCCAGATAGTCGTCCACCGCCTGCTGCATGGCGGCTTCGCGTTGGGTCATTTGCAAACCCGTGAAGACACCGCCGGCCAGCACCAGCAGGCCCAAGCCCAGCGACAAGGGGCTGGCGCTACCTGAAACGCCAGCAGCGACAGCGCCCAACACACCCACCACTGCGGGGTAGAACTTGAGCTTGCCGGTTGATTTGAAGGAGATCATGTGATGGACTCCTGAGGGCAGGCTGTCAGACCCGCAAGGATGGGCATCAGTTCGGCCACAAAATTGGCTTTGCCCACCAGGCCTACAGCACCTAACTTTTTGGCTGCTGCGCGATAAGAGTCGTTGTCATGCATGGATAAAAACAGCACGCGGGGTGATTGCGGCCAGCTGCGCATGGTTTTGGCCACATCCAGCCCACTGGGGCCAGGCATGACGATGTCCAGCAGCATCAGGTCAGGCTGCAATTGCTCTGCCAGCGCCAGGGCGTGGGGGCCATCGTTGGCCTCTGCCACCACCTCGACACCTGGCACCATGCCAAGAAACTTCTTGACCGTGGCCAAAAAAGTTTGGTTGTCATCTACCAGCAAAATTTTAAGAGTCATAAAAGACTCCAGGTTTGAAAAAACGTCACATCGAATCGCATGCAACAGAATGTAAGCGTTCCGGTGCCGCCTGGACATCAGGCGTATACCCTAGTCAGTGGGGAGAAACACCTGAGAGCGCCGACAGGCTCTTGGGAATGTCCAGCGGGAAAACCACACAAAAGTAGGCGCCGCCGCCGTCCGTGGCTTGCACCTCCAGATGCCCGCCCAGCTGACGGGCCAGGTCGGACACCAGTTGCAGGCCCAGGGACTGCGAGCGTCGCACCTCAAAGTCTGCGGGCAAGCCAACGCCGTTGTCCTTCACACACACACGCCAGTAACCCGGCGTGGCATCGGGTTGCGACTGCAAGGTGATGACACCCGAGCGGCCCGGCGGGAAGCCGTGCTTGAGCGCGTTGGACAACAACTCGTTGGCCAGCAATCCACACGGTGTGGCCTGGTCCATGGCCACCTGCGTGGGGGCCAGCTCCAACTGCAGCTGCACTTCGCCACTGCCGCTCGCCTGCGAGCGAATGGCCTGGGTGGCCATTTGCCGCAAATAAGCCGCCAGGTCAATCCAGGCAAAATTGCCGGCGCGGTACAAGGTCTCGTGCAGCAAAGCCATGGCATACACCCGGCCCTGCATGTCCTTGAGCACGGCGCGTGTGCCCGGCTCGGTGCTGCGGCCGGCTTCCAGGCGCAGCAGGCTGGTGATGACCTGCAGGTTGTTTTTGACGCGGTGGTGCACTTCGTTGAGCAGCGCCATTTTTTCTTCCAGCGAGCTCATGAGCATCTGCTCAGCCTGCTTGCGCCGGGTGATGTCCTGCTTGAGCGCTACGTAATGGGTGGCCAAGCCGTGCTCATCGAGTACCGGGGCAATCACAGCGTGTTCAATGAAGATGTCACCGCTTTTCTTGCGGTTGTGCAGCTCGCCCTGCCAAACACCGCCGCTGGCCAGGGTTTCCCACATCTCAACATACACCGCGGGGGGTGTCTTGCCAGACTGCAGAATGCGTGGGTTGGCACCCAACACCTCCCGCGCGGTGTAACCCGTGACCTGGGTAAAGCCTGGGTTGGCGTACTCAATGGTGCCTTGCAGGTCGGTGATGACCACGGCAATCTGCGCTTGCTCTACCGCGCTGGACAGTTGGCGCAGTTTGGCGTCAGCGGCTTTGCGGTCGGTGATGTCGGTGATGAGCCCATGCCACAGCACCGCGCCCCCAGCAAGCCGTTCGGGCAGAGCGTCACCATACAGCCAATGCACTGTGCCATCCTCAAACCGGACCCTAAACTCATGCTTCCAGGGACTCAAGTTGCGGGCTGATTCTTGGATTGACGCTATGGCACTTTGCACGTCATCCGGGTGGCCTAATGCAAAAACAGCCGCGGCATCGTGCTGAACCTCCTCGGGGCTGAGCCGGTAAATCTCGCGTATGGCGTCACTGGCATACGGAAAACATGAACTGCCATCGGGGCGCAACAAGAATTGGTACACCATGCCTGGCACCCGATCCGCAATTCTGGTGAGCCGCTTGAGGGCCTCGTCCGAAGCCTGGCGGGCCTGTTGGAGTTCGGCCAGAGTGTTGGACAAGACCTGGGTCTTCTCCTGCACACGCCGGCGCAGCATCAGGTTCCACAGAGCCAATAAAGCCGCCAACGCAACAATGCCCGCCGCACCCCAGCGCACCCAACGCGCGAAGGGCGATTCGACGAGTTCTTGCACTTGTGACCCGAACCATTTGTCCTGAATCTGCTGCGCCTCAGCCGGGGTGATGCTGGCAAAGCCGCGCTCGATCAAGGCCAGCGTGGCCTGGTCGCCCTTGTGTACGGCACGATGAAACTGCCCGCTGGCAATGGCCGCCGAATGCCGGTAATCTTTGTCCAGCCCGAGTTGGTGCAGCAGGTAGAAGCCGGGCGGCTGATCCATGCAAAACACCCGAATATCCCCGGCACCAGCAGCACCCAACACGGCACTGTAGCTGGGATAACGCTTGAACTGATCAACCCCTTTGGATGCCAGTGATTCGATACAGGCATCGCCATCTTTGACGCCGACGGCAAACCCCTTGAGGGACTCGGCATTCACAATGCCACTGAGGCTGCGATGAAAAAAGATCGACACCTCCAAGCTGGCATAGGGCGCCGTGAAGTCATAGAAAGCTTGCCGGCCTGGGGTTTTGAAAAGGGTGTCAATCACGTCGGCCTGGCCCGCACGCATCTGGTTTTGTGCGGCCATCCAATTCATCGGCAGGAGCTTGACCTGCACACCCGTCTTTTTCTGCCAGAGTTCCCAGGAGTCTTTCAAAATGCCCTGAAACTCCCCGTGGGCATCGCGAAAAATATACGGTGGGTAGTCGTTGTCAAGCACCACCGTGAGGGTTTTGGGCTGGGCCACCGCCACGCCACTGAAACACAGCCAAACCAGGGTGAAGATCCACACCAGAAATTTCATATATTGATAGCAGCTTGCGCTTGCAGGGTAAGGGCTAGAGCCCAATTTGACTGTGAACTTGTGGCAAGTCATGGGCGGCAACCGGGCGGGCAAACAGATAACCCTGAAACGCATCACAGCCCATGGCCACCAGCGCATCGTATTGACCCTGGGTTTCAACCCCCTCGGCAATCACCTGCATGCCCAGGTTGTGCCCGAGCGAGACAATGGTCTGGCAGAGCACGGCGTCGTCGGGGTCGGTCAACAGGTCACGCACAAACGATTGGTCAATCTTGAGCTGATCCATTGGCAGCCGTTTCAGATAGGCCAGCGACGAATAGCCGGTGCCAAAGTCGTCCAGCGAAAAGCTCACGCCCATGGCCTTGATGCGGCGCATCTTGTCAATCACATCGGCAATATCGCCGACCAGCATCGACTCGGTGAGTTCGAGCTTGAGCAGGCTGGGTTGGGCCCCGGACATGCCCAGCGCCATGGCCACGCAGTCGACAAAATCTTCCTGCGCGAACTGCAGGGCGCTGACATTGACGGCCATGATCCAGCCGGCCTGCTGCGGCGTTTGTGCCCACTGCACCAGCTGGTGGCAGGCGGCATCAAGCACCATTTGCCCGAGTTGCAGGATCAAGCCGGTTTCTTCGGCCAGCGCAATAAAGTGGGCAGGCGACACCATGCCGCGCAGCGGATGCTGCCAGCGCACCAGGGCCTCGGCGCCCAGCGGCTTACCGCTGGCGTTGACCTGGACCTGGTAATGCAGCACGAATTCCTGCGCTTGCAGTCCGCGCTGAATGTCTTTTTCGAGCTCGGTGCGGGCCACCATCAGCGCCTGCATGGCGGGGTCATAAAAACGCGCGGTGTTGCGCCCGGCGGACTTGGCCTGGTACATGGCGGCATCGGCCATTTTGAGCAATTCGTTGGTGTCTTGCGCATGCTGGTCAAACATGACGATGCCCACGCTGGCCGAGCTGACATAGCGGTGGCCGCGCAAGCTGTGCGCCTGGCTCAGCGCGTGCAAAATTTTGTTGGCCACCGTTTCCGCCCGGGTTGCCGCCATAGTGGGCTCCAGACCCAGGTTGTCCAGCATCACCATGAACTCGTCGCCACCAAAATGCGCCACGGTGTCTTCTTCGCGCACACATTGCTGCAGCCGCCGTGCCACATCGCGCAGCAGGTCATCACCATAACCCGGCCCCAGGGTGTCATTGATTTGCCGGAAGCGGTCCAGATCAAGATAGATCAGGGCCCCCATCTGGTCGGACTGCGCCGCAGTCGCCACCGCCAGCGCCAGCCGGTCCAGCAGACGCTTGCGGTTGGGCAGACCGGTCAGCTCGTCGTAATACGTCAGGCTGTTGACCTGCTCTTGAACCAGCCGGTGCTGGCTCAGGTCGCTCAGGATGCCAATGTAGGCCACACTCCCGGCGTTGTTGATGTGTGACAGGGTCAGGCTGAGCGGAAATGTCGAGCCGTCCTGGCGCAAGCCGGTGATTTCGCGCTGGCGGCAAATCAGGCTGTCCATGACCGACACCGGATGCTGCAGCATCAGCTCATGTTGGTCCCGCACCGACTCGGGCATGAGCATCAGCACACTTTGGCCCATGACCGCATCGGGCGCATAGGCAAACATGGCGCTGGCGCTTTTGTTGAACGACAGCACCCGGCCCTGGGTATCGAGTGAGATCACGCCCTGCGTCATGTTGTCCAGAATGGCCTGGTTGCTGAACGTCAGCTCACGCTCACGCGACTGCGCCTGCAGTTTGTAAAACGCCATTTGCAGCACGGTGCGCAACTCGCGCTCTGAAAACGGCTTGAGGATGTAACCGTAGGGTTCTGCCAACTGGGAGCGTTGCAAGATCTCGTCGGCGGCAAACGCGCTGAGAAACACCGCGGGCACACCGAACTGCTGGCGAATGGCCAGCGCGGCCTCGATGCCGTCCATGCCTGAGCCCAGCTTGATGTCCATCAGCACCAAATCCGGCAGCAATTGCCCCGCCAGCGCGATGGCTTGCAGGCCGGTGTGGGCGATACCCACCGCCTCAAAGCCCAGTGATTCAAGCTGGCCATGCAAATCCCGGGCGACGATAACTTCGTCTTCCACAATCAGGATACGGGGTTGGGACATGGGTCTCGTGGCTTAAAAAAGAGTGAAGCCCCAAGATGGGCTTGCTGCTCGGCACGTTACCAGTAACCCGGCCCGATGGACATCAGGCGAACACCTGAACCCCGTCAGGTAAACACCTGAGGCCTTCCATTTCTAAATCAGGCCCACAGCTCGCATCATGTTACAAGAATGCTAGCTACCAGCGCTTGCTGTATATGGGCTAGAGGCCCATTTGTTATACAGAAACCAGTCCCATCTTGAGGGCGTAGCGCACCAGGCCGGTGACTTCGTGCACGTCAAGCTGCTTCATCAGCCCGCTGCGGTGGGTCTCGACGGTTTTGACCGACAAATCGAGCCGGCGGGCAATCTCCTTGGTGCTCAAGCCTTCGGCAATGAGTTGCAAGACCTCGCGCTGGCGCGGCGACAACTGCTCGCCGGGTTGATCGTCGTCACGTAAACGCTGCACATAGTCGTTGACCACGCCTTTGGAGACCGCCGGGCTAAGAAAAGTCTCGCCACGCAACACGGCAGCCAGGGCCAGGCCGAGTTCCATGGGCGCCGCGTCTTTGAGCAAATAGGCCACAGCACCGTTGCGCAAGGCCCGGCGCACGTATTCTTCGTTTTGATGCATGGACAAAATCATCACCCGAATGCTGGGGTGTGATTTGACCAGGCGCGCGGTGGCCTCCAGGCCATTGAGGCCGGGCATGGCAATGTCCATCAGCACCAGATGGGGTTGCAGTTGCTCAGCCAGTTCCAGCAAGGCCAGGCCGTCGCCGGCTTCGCCCACCACCTCGATCTCGGGCATGGATTCCAGCAGCTTGCGCAAGCCGGCTCGCACCAGGGTGTGGTCATCGGCCAGCAACACACGCACGGTGCTCACAACGCGTCTCCCTGGGTGCGCCAGGGGCACCGTAGCTCCACCGTGCTGCCCTGCCCGATCACCGAGGCCATGTCCAGCCGGCCGCCCAGCAGCGTGGCGCGCTCCTGCATGCCCAAGACACCCAGGCTGGCGCCGGTAGTCGCCCGTTCCCGCATGGCCGCCGTATCGAACCCAACGCCGTCATCACTGACCAGCAGCACCATTTCATCCAGGTCGCGGCGCAGGTTGATCTCGACGCGTTGGGCTTTGGCATGGCGCGTGATGTTGGTCAGGGCCTCTTGCACAATCCGAAAACATGCGGTTTCGATCTCGGGGGCCAGCCGATCGAGCGAGCGCTCGTGGTGAAAACGCACCTCAAAACCACCGCGACCGGCGCTTTGCTCAGCGATCCACTTGAGCGCGGGGGCCAAACCCAGGTCGTCGAGCATGGAGGGGCGCAGCGCCGTGGCCAACGAACGCACTTGTTTCAAGGCGTCTTCGACGATGCGGATGTTTTCGCTGTAAAGATCGGGCGGGGCCTTGTCCTTGAAGCGCTCCCCCAGTTGCAAATTGATTTTGATGGCCGTGAGCGACTGCCCGAGTTCGTCATGCAATTCAATGGCCACGCGCCGGCGCTCTTGCTCCTGGGCCTCCAGCACGCGCCTGGAGAGCGCCTGCAACTGGCGCGTGGTGGTGAGCAACTTGGCCTCGGCCTGGTGTTTGTACAGCGCCATGGACAGCACGGTGCTGAGTTCACGTTCAGAAAAAGGCTTGAGCACGTAACCAAAGGGTTCGGTGAGCTTGGCACGCGCCAGAATGTCGTCGGCCGCGAAGGCCGTTAAAAAAACCACCGGCAAGGCAAATTCGGTCCGGATGATTTGGGCCGCGGCGATGCCGTCCATGACGCCAGCGAGCTGAATGTCCATCAGCACCAGGTGCGGGCGCAATGCCGCGACCAGCGTCAGCGCTTCTTCACCCTCACGGGTGACGCCCACCACCTCGTAACCCAGGTCCGTGAGCTGCTGCTCAATGTCGCGGGCCACCAGCAACTCGTCTTCAACGATCAAAATTTTGGCAGGTTGGGGAGCAGAAGGGGTGTTCATCAATACAGAAAAAATCAGTTTTTTGCGCTGAGGCGTCTAGGTTTGTTACTTGGCTTTGGACCGGCCTTTGGTCTTGGGTGCGGCGACGGGTATTTTGACTTGTTTCGCCGCCTTTTTTTCTGCTTTTTGTGGGCTGGCATCCGACTTGGCCGGCTTGCCCTGCAAGGCCGCCTCCAGCCGCTGGCACAGCGTACGCAAAATTTTGACGCGGGCGTAATTTTTGTCGTTGGCTTCGACCAGCGTCCAGGGTGCGTCACCGGTGCTGGTGCGCTCGACCATATCGCAAATGGCTTGCTGGTAGTCGTGCCACTTTTCGCGGTTGCGCCAGTCTTCCTGGGTGATCTTGAAGCGTTTGAACTCGATCTTTTCGCGTTCCTTGAAGCGCTTGAGTTGCTCAGCCTGGCTGATCTGCAGCCAGAACTTGATCACGATCACCCCGGCGTCCATCATCTCGTGTTCAAAGTCGTTGATTTCGCTGTAGGCCCGCAGCCAGTCGGCCTCCGAGCAAAAGCCCTCGACCCGCTCCACCAGCACGCGGCCATACCAGGTGCGGTCAAAAATGGCCACATGGCCCTGGCGTGGCAGATGCCGCCAAAAACGCCACAAATGCGGTTGCGCCCGCTCTTCTTCAGTAGGTGCGGCCACGGGTGTCACCTGGTACTGGCGCGCATCGAGCGCCGCGGCAATGCGCCGAATGGCACCGCCCTTGCCGGCCGCGTCCGCGCCTTCAAAGGCACACACCAGCGAGCGGCCCTTGAAACGCTCGTCACGCACCAGTTCTGACAGGCGGCCCTGCCATTGGGCCAACTCGTCTTTGTAGGTCTTTTCCGGCATGGCCAGCGACAAGTCCAGCTCGGACAACACGTTGCGGCCATCCATGTCGACCCGCACCATGGGTGCCACTGGCGAGCGCACGGTCTCGGGCTCGGCCAGCTTGCTTTGCAGGGCGGCCAGCAGCACTTGGCCCACGGTCATGGAGCGGTAACGGTCGTCGGTCCCCTCCACCACCACCCAAGGCGCCGCAGCGGTGTTGGTGATGCGCAGCAAATGGCCAGCCACGTCTTGCAGCTCGTCGTAGGTTTTGAGACGGTCCCAGTTCCACTGGGTAACACGCCAGGCGGTGCGCGGGTCGCTGGAGAGCGCTTTGAGGCGCTGCTTTTGGCCTTCCTTGGTCAGGTGAAACCAGAACTTCAGGACCAGGGCGCCTTCACTGACCAACATTTCTTCAAAGCGGTTGATCTGCTCAGAGCGGGCGTCGAGCTCCTTGAGAGAAATCTCGCCCTGAATACGCTCGCGAATCGGGTCAGAGTACCAGGAGCCGGCAAATATGCCGACCCGGCCTTTGGGTGGCAAAGAACGCCAGTAGCGCCACATGGGTGGTCGTTCGCGCTCCTCGTCACTCGGCTGGGAAAACGCCAGCGTCGAGATAAAGCGGGGGTCCATCCATTCGTACAAGGTATTGATGGTTTCGCCTTTACCCGCGCCGTCCTGGCCACTGATGAGCACCACCACCGGTGTCTTGCGCTTTTCAAACAGGTTGACCTGTGCTTCCAATAACGCAGCACGCAGCGCAGGAACAGCCTCCTTGTATGTGGTTTTGTTGAGCTTGTGACCAATTTCGGCAGATTCAAACATAGCAGCTTTCAAAAATAAATGGTCATGCCAACGTCGTCGCGCGGGCGCACACCTATGCGGTTGGAATCTTCGCGCAAATCAACCAACGTGGTGATTATCAGATTTTCACCACATCTGGTTTCACAAATTGGGGTGGCGCAGGGCTGATCAATGCTGATCAAGTGCGCGTGCCGTACTGGCGGGGTGTCTGCGGCAATCAAGGACCCGCCAGACCTGTACTTCGTCCCCGATTACCTTGTAATAGATGGCGTAAGGAAACCGCTTTGACAGCGTGCGGTGATAGCCATGGAACTGTTGATGAATGCCAGCAAACAACAGCAATGAGTCTACGTCAGAGAACAGCGAATCAAGAAAGTAGTCCCCCAAACCGGGTTGCTGGCGTTCATAAAAGCGCCGACCAACGTCAAGATCATTCAGTGCCAGCGTCAATATCCGCAGTTTCATACCCTGCCATCACGCAGTCTGGCTTTGGCCTCTGCCCAATCGATGAAATCGGCTTGGCCATCCCGGTGTGCGCGTTCGGCTTCATGCAAGGCTGTCAGATGCCAATCTGGCGAGTCAAGGTCGTTGGCATCGGCAGAGAGGTCTACCCACAAGGTTTCCATCAATTGCAGCTTTTCAGCGCGGCTCATTTCGTTAAGGGTTAGCATATTCAAAATTCCGGGGGTGGTGTTCGGTCAAGCATATGACGAAACAATATGAGTGACAAGTATTCAGGATGAATATCCTGCACGGTCGCTTCGCCTCAAACATGCAACAGGGTTCTTTCGTCATCGGCATGCCGCAGGCGCTGTGCCAACGTGCGTGAGATGGCGGTCATCAGAATCAGCGCCAGCTTTTTGTGCTCTTCAGCCAGCAGGTTGAATTGCTCAAGGGACATCACGAACAAATCAATGTCGGTCGCGGCAATGGCGTTGTCGCTGCGGGCGCGCTCTTCCAGAAAGGCCAGGCCGCCAAAGAAGTCACCGCGCCCAAAGCTGGCGATGTGATGCACCTGGCGGCTGCCACTGATGGGGGCCATGATGCGCACGGCACCCCGGCGGATCAGGTACAGCTCACGGGTTTGGTCACCCAGGTTGTACACGGCGTCGCCGGCCTTGACCGTGCGCTGTGCCATGCGCGCCTCCAGGTCAGCCATGGTGTCGTCCTTGCGACCCTGAAACAAGTCCATTTCAGACAGTCGCAGCGGCACCTCGTCGGCGGCTGACAGCACCACGTCGCCCACCAGCTGGTCTTCCACCCATTCAACCGCAGCTTCGATGTTTTTGAAAACACGCACCGTGTTGCCGTCATCGATCAGGCCGGTTTGTTTTAAAAACTCCACCAGGTTGCGGCCGTTGGGCAACTGCTCGCGCACATGGCTGAGCAGCAACGGTACCCCTCGGTCGCGCAGGGTGTCACGCACCTGGTTGAGCATGTGCGCCGCCGTGATGTCCACCGCCTGCACCCAGCGCATGTCCAGAATGACGAAATCGCGCAGCTTGATCTCGGGCTCGAGTTGTGCATACAGCTCATACGTGGTGCCAAAAAACAGGCTGCCCTGCAACTCAAAAATCACGGCCTTGTCGCCCTTTTGCGCAATCATGCGCATCTCGGACTCAGAGCGGCTCCAAGTGGAAGAACGCTGGTTGACAAAGGTTTTGCGCCGCACCACCGAACCACCGACTTGCTCACGTACAAACAGCAAAATCGACAGCGCCACGCCGGACACCGACGCCGCGATCAGCCCCACCATGAGGGCAAAACCAATCACCACCAGCACCACGGCCAGATCAAACACCGTGGCGCGTGACTCTAAAAAGTGCAGCGGCTCGGTGTCGATCATGCGCAGGCCCACCACAATCAAAATGCCGGCCAGCGTGGCCACCGGAATCCAGGCAATGTAGCTGCCCAGGGCCAGGCCGGCAATGAGCACCAGCACGCCTTCAATGGTGCCAGAGACCCGCGTCTGTGCGCCGCTGGACAGGTTGACCATGGTGGCACCCATGGTGCCGGCCCCCGGAATACCACCAATGCCTGAAGAAGCCATGTTGGCCAGCCCTTGAGCAAACAACTCGCGGTTGGGGTCGTGTCGGGTGCGCGTTTTTTGGTCAATGACGACACAGGTTTTGAGCGTGTCAATGGACAGCAGGGCCGCCAATGTCAAGGCACCACCGGCCAGCGCCGCCACCTGGCCGAGCTTGAGTTCGCCAATTTCCTGCCAGCGCGCGGTGATGGACTGCAGCGCGCCTTCACCCGTGACACCCAGGGCACCGAGCACCAGTTTGTTGTCGGTCAGGGTCATCATGGAGGCATCGGAATTGGCCAGCGCCAGATACGCGATCAAGCCGGCCGCAATGCCCAAAATGGTGCTGGGTACCGCCTTGGTGAAGCGCGGTGCCAGCAGTGCCACCCCCACCGTGGCCAGACCCACCAGCAGGCTACGCGGGTCCCACAATTCAGGTGCCATCAGCGCATGCCACCACTTGACATCGGGGGCGGCGCCGACAAAACGCGGAATCTGGCTGCCAATGATGATGAGCCCGACGCCACTGAGGTAACCACTGACCACGGTGTAGGGAATGTATTTGATCAAGCGACCGGCCCCCATGAAGCCGATGAACATCTGGATGGCCCCCGTCAACAGGCCAAAGACCGTGAGCAGCAGCACAATGCCCGAGGGCGACACCCCGTTTTGAACTTGCTCAATGGCAAAAGCCGACAGCACCGCTGCGGCCGGTGCGCAGGGTGCACTGATCAACCGGTCGGTACCGCCAAAGGTGGGCGCAATCATGCCCAGGGCGGCCGCACCCAGCATGCCAGCCAATGCGCCAAACACCGCGTAGTCCGGGCTGATGGCCGAGTACACCGTGACCCCAAACGCCACCGATGCCGGCAAGGCCACCAGCATGGAAGCCAGGCCGCCCCAGAAGTCTCCGGGGGCTTTGAAACGTGCGGTCAGGTCTTGCAGTGCCATGAAGAGCAGTCTTTAAGTGATCGGTTCAGCCGGAGGATGAGGCAAGCTGGCTCGAAACGTGGTTCCCTGCCCCGGGCTGCTGCTGACCTGAATCTGCCCATGGTGGCGTTGCATGATTTCCCAGGTCAGGGACAGTCCCAGACCGGTGCCCTTGCCGACCGCCTGGGTGGTGAAAAAAGGCTCAAAGATGCGCTTTTGCACCTCCTGCGTCATGCCACAGCCGTTGTCGCTGATCTCGGCCCAGACCGCACCGGGCGTGACACCACTGCGCACCGTGATGCGCCCCCGGGTTTGGATTGCCTGAGCCGCGTTAACAAGCAGATTGACAAAAACCTGCTGGATCTGCGAGGCCCGGCACAGCACCGGTGGCAAAGCGTTGAGTTCTTTCACGACTTCAGCCTTCTGCCGGATGTCATTGGCGGCCACATTCAGGGCACTCTCGAGTACCTGATTCAGGTCCACCGGCAACAGCTGGCCTTCGTCGGCCTGGGAAAAATCACGCAGGTCAGAGACGATGCGTTTGACCCGGCCGAGCCCGTCTTTAGACTCCTGCAGCAGGTCGGTCACGTCCTGGCGCAGGTAATCAAAGTCCATCTGCTTGAGCGCCGCATCAATGGCCTGGCGTTGTGCGGCGGGCAGATCGACCGTGGCTTGCCGGTACACATCGGTCAAGTCAAACAGTTGCTCGACATAGCCGCCCAAAGAACCGATGTTGGAGCTGACAAAACCAATCGGGTTGTTGATTTCATGGGCGACCCCTGCGGCCAGTTGCCCCACCGCCGCCATTTTTTCGGATTGCAAGAGTTGAGTGCGGGTGCGCTCCAGGTGTTGCATGGAGGCCACCAGTGCTGCACGCTCTGTCTGCAGATCGGCGTTGGCTTGCGACAGCTCCTGGGTGCGCTGCTGAACGCGCGACTCCAACGTGCGATTGGCAGACTCGAGCTCGGACTGGGCTGTGAGCAGTTGCTGGTTGACCTGCAACAGGGTGCGGTTGCGCTGGCTGAGCAGGCTGAACAGATCGATCAGGGCGGCGTTGTAGACCGCATTGGGCGCGCCGCCCACCGAGGCCAGGGCTTCATAGGCGTGGCTGGGGGTGTCGCCGGCGGCAATGGCCTGCACCTGGGTGGCCATGCGTTTGTCTTCGGAGAGGATATGAAAGCTCAGCCAGCTGGTTAAAAACTGCAACAGGTCCTTGCCGCTCAAGCTGCCCGCCTCTTCATACTGCTGGCGCATTTGCAGAACTTCATCGACAAAAGTCTGGTGGGTGCGGTGGTGCTGCGCCAGGTAATCGGGCAGCACCTGGCTGCGCGCCATCAGGTCTTCTTCGTGTTTGAAGTGCACGGCAGCGTAGTGGATGAGCTTGTCAAGCAAGGGCGCGACCACCTGCTTGGCCGCGTCGTCACCCAAAGCCAGGCTGGGTGCCACGTTGTTGATCATGTCGACCAGGGCATGGTGCTGAGCGTCTACGGTGCTGATGCCGGTGACAAAGTGCTCGCTCCAGGCCATCAGCTTCATGGTGTGCGCCCGCCATTGACCGGCAAGGTGATCCTGAAAATGCTGCCCTGCCCGGGCTCGGAGCTCACCACCAGGGTACCGTGATGCTGTTTGACAATGCCCATGGCAATCGACAAGCCCAGCCCGGTGCCTTTACCCAAGGGCTTGGTGGTGTAAAACGGGTCAAAAATGCGCGCCTGCGTTCGCGGGTCGATACCGCAACCGGTGTCCTGTACCTCGATCCAGACCTGGGCACCCTCGGCACCGGTGCGCACGGTGATGCGCCCACGCTCGGCAATAGCTTGGGCGGCATTGACCAGCAGGTTCATCACCACCTGGTTGATCTGCGAGGCCACACAGTAGACCTGGGGCAGTTCGGCATACTCGCGAACCACTTCAGCCTTGTACTTGAGCTCATTCCAGACCACGTTGATGGTGCTTTCCAAGCCGTCATGCAGGTCGACCCACTGGAAATCGGTTTCACCCACGCGCGAAAAATTCTTCAGGTCCATGACAATTTTGCCGACGCGCTCCACCCCTTCGCGCGACTCTTCAATCAAGACGGGCAGGTCGGTCAGCAAAAATTCGAAGTCGGCCTCGGTCTTGCGCTGGCGCACCACGGCCACGGCATCGGCCAGGGCCGAACCGGATGTGGCCGGGTCACCCAACTGAAGTTGCTGCTCCATCTGGGCATAAGCACGCGCCACCGACAGCAGCTTGTCGACATAGTCCGCCAGCGAACCCAGATTGGATTTGACAAAGCCAATCGGGTTGTTGATTTCGTGCGCCACACCAGCGGCCAACTGGCCGATGGAGGCCATTTTTTCTGACTGCAGCAGTTGCAGTTGGGTAGCGGCCAGGTCGCGGTTCAAGGCCACCAGCTCTTCCACCCGTTGCTGCAAGGCCTTCTCGGCGCGGTTGCGGCTAACGATGCGCCACATCGCGTTGCCCATCAGCAGCAGGGTTTCCACGTCATGCTGGTCATAGTCGTCCGCCTTGTTGCCCACGCCCATCAACATGCAGGCGCGACCACCTTCCATGATGGGTACGGAAATCAGGCGGTACATAGGCGTATGCCCCTCTGGCAGCCCGTGCTTGGCAGGGTAGCTGGCATAGTCATTGAAGATCACCGGTTGGCGCTGGCGCAGGCAGTCGGCCCAGATACCGGCCTGACTCACCGGGTAATGGGAGTCGTAGGCGACGGTGCAAGTTTGCAGTGCACCGTCGCTCCAGGTGACCAACTCCAGGGTCTCCTGATCTTCGTTCACAAAGTGCAAAAAACTGATGAGGCTCTGGGTCAGGGACTGGGTCAACTCCAGCCCAGCGGTCAGAAACTCTCGCTCGGGCATGGCGCCGTCCATCTCATTGAGCTGCAGCATAGCCTGGGTGCGTTCGTTGGCGCGGTACCGGTCGGTCACATCCAGACTGATGCCGCCCAAAAACCGCTGGCCGTCATCGTCTTCCAGCACAAACATGCTGGCCTCGCTGTGGCGGCCCTGGAAGGTTTCGGGGTAGGTTCGGCCCACCCCCTGCGCCAACACCTCGCGGTCCATGTCGGTGACACTTTTGGCGAAGTCTGGCGGGAAAATATCTTCCGCTGTTTTGCCAATCAAAGACTGGGGTTCGACCCCGAGCATGGCACCGAGCTTTTGGTTCACCAGCATCAAGCGCAGCTCGCTGTCCTTGACAAAGGCCACGCCGGGCAATTGGTCAATGAAGCGCTGCGTCAGCGCTTGGGCGCTGCGCATTTGGGTCTGCAGGCGCTTGCGGTCGCTGATGTCGTGAATGGCCGACATCAGGTAGGTGCGACCATCAAAATTGATCGGGCTGCTGAACACCTCAACGTCGCGCACCTCGCCACTGGACAGCCGGTGCCGGAACTCAAAGTACGAACGCTTGCTGGACACAGCCAGGGCCATCTCGTGGCGAATGTCTTCGGCTGACAGGGTATTGACGTCTGCGACATTCATGGCCGTGAACGTCGACTTGTCCCAACCGTAAAAATTCAGCGCCAGGATATTGGCGTCCACAATGTTGCCAGACACCGGATCCAGAATCACCAGGGGCATACAACTGCTGGCAAACAAGGCGCTGTAACGCACCTCGCTCTCCTGCAAGTCAAATTCAGCTTGGCGGCGCAAAGCATCGTTTTCAAAAACGTCCAGCGCGTAGCTGATGTTGGAAGCCAGTTGCTCCAGCAACTCTTTGATCAGGTTATCAAACGCATGGGTCTGGCTGGCGTAAATGGACAACACGCCCACCGGCACACCGGCCACGCGCAACGGCAAGGCCACAGCCGCATGCCAGCCCTGAGCACGTGCCAGGTCATGCAGCGCCAGCAAGGCCGGGTCTTTGAGCACGTCTTGCGACCACACCGCCTGGTTGCTGGCCATGGCTTGCCCGACCAGGTCGTGCGACAAGGCGGGCTCTGCGCGCATGCTGAGCTTGATGGTTTGCAGGTAGCTTAAACCGTCACCGAAATGCGTTTGCGGCCACACATGGGTATCGTCCGCGTCAACCATGCCGATCCAGGCGGCCTTCATGCCCCCCAATTGCACGACATAGCGGCAAATTTCGTCAAACAGAGTGGCCTTGTGGTCACCCCGGATGATGGCCTGGCCACACTTGAGCAAGGCTGCATACAGTTTCAGCAAACGCTCATGTTGCGCCGTCGCATGGGCGTGAGTCAACATGGCGGCACACTTTCAACCTCAACCATCAGCTTGAGGTTCAGGGATTTTTCAAAGTCCATGATTTTTCGGATCACGGCATCATCAAGCACATGGCCAGCGGTCAGCATCAGCAAACCACTGGGGGTGATCAAATCACGCGCCAGCACCATGCCCGCGCCCAAGTCTCTGGCACGCACAGAGGTCTCGGTGCGTTGCTCGGCGGGGCTATTGGCCACGGCGTCTGATTCGCCCATCAGGGCCACCAGGGCTGCGACCACGCTGGGGTCGTAACGCTTGCCGCTACCCTGGACGATGGCCGCTTGCGCTTGGGCCGGGTCGAGTTTGCGCTGCGCCATGGTGCCAATCTGCAGGCTGTCGTAGTCGCTGGCCACCAGCAAGATCCGCGCACCCAGGGGAATGTGCGGACCGGTCAATTGGTCAGGGTAGCCGGCACCGTCAAAGCGTTCCAACTGGGCTGCAATGATGTCGGCCGCACCCTTGAGCTCGGGCAAGGGCAACAGCAGTTGGGCCGCATCCACCGGATGTCTGCGGTAGGCCTGCAACTGCCGGGTGTTGAGCATGACCACAGGGGTGGTCAGCATGTCGTCATCAAAGCCGACTTTGCCAATGTTGTGCAACAGACCCGCCACAAACACTTCTTGGGCTGGCTTGTTGCCCAGGCCCAGGCGCTGTGCCAAGCGTCGCGCCAGATCCGCCACCCGGCGCGAGTGACCCGCCAGACGGCTGTTGCGCAGCTCGATCAGGCTGGTAAAGATCTTGATCGAGGTGATGAAATTGTTTTTGAGCTGCTCGTTGGCGCCCTGCAAGGCGCTGTTGGTGTGTTTGAGCTCTGCAGTGCGTTCAGCCACCTTGATTTCCAGGCTGGCGTTGAGCGTCTTGAGCTCGTCGTTTTGCAAACGCACCAAGGCCTGCAGGCGCAGTTGCTCTTGCTCCATGGCACGCTGTTGCAGGGCGCCACGCACAATCAAAATGATGTCGTTGTCGTCCCAGGGTTTGGCAATGTAGCGGTAGATTTCGCCCCGGTTGATGGCCCCCATGATGGACGTGATATCGGCGTAACCCGTCAGCAGCAGGCGCATGGTGTCGGGCCAACGCTGGCGCACCTGCTCCAAAAACACCACACCGTCCATTTCAGGCATGCGCATGTCCGAGATCACCAGATCCACCGACTCACTGGCCAGCAGGTCGAGGCCCGCCTGCCCGCTTTCGGCCACCCGAACCTGAAAGCCTTTGGCGCGAAACAGCCGGCGCAAGGCCGACAGGATACTGGGCTCGTCGTCGACACACAAAATAGTCGGCACCGGGGTGGGCGTCGGCGTGTCTGCAACTGCTGGGGTGAGCGTGTCAGTCATATTTTTGAAAACAACCTGGCTTCTTCGATCAGGGCGCTGAGGTCACCCAAAGAATCAATGATGTCGCCCAGTTTACCGCCGAGTCTGGCCGAAACCGTGGGCTCCAGGCTGTGCACCATGGCGCTGCTGCCAAAGTCAAAGCCCATGTGCTTGCTGATCTGGTTGGCGGCCGAGACACAGGCCATCATGTCGGTGTCACACTTTGCCGGGTCATGCAGATGCGCAATGGTTTGGACCAACTCTTCAGCAAAACGCCACTTGTGAGCCAGCATGGCACCGATGGTGGCGTGGTCAACACCCACCACCTCTTGCAGGGCCACATGCAAGCTCACATCCTTCCACAGGCTCAGCTCCAGCGACCGGCGAAACTCTGTAGGCATGAATTGCGCCACCACCACCTTGCCAAAGTCATGCAGCAGCCCGGCAATAAAGCAGTCTTGCGGGTCAGCAACGGGCAATCGGTGCGCCAGCTGGCGCGCCATGCTGGCACAGGTCAAGGAATGCATCAGGTAACGCTGGCCGTCAAAGCCCGACATCGGGCTGTCCGGCAACATGCCCACGGCGGCAATGCTGAGCGCCAGGTTCTTGATGGTGTTGAAACCCAAAAAAACCACCGCCTGGTCGATCGAGGTGATTTGCTTGGCCAGGCCGTAATAGGCTGAATTGACCACGCGCAAGACCTTGACGGTGACCACCGGGTCTTTTTCAATGACCTGGACCAGGTCCTTGGGCGCGCAAGCCACGTCGCGCGTGAGAGCCAGAATTTTTTGGACGCTCTTGGGAAATGCCGGCATGCTGTCCACCGCAGCCGCCAGACGCACAGATAGATCAGGACTCAGGGCCAGCATCGGACATCAAACACCGATTCGCGGTGCTACCACAAACTGAAAACAACCACAGTCCAATTGAACACCTCTTTAGATTGACTCATTTTAGGGTTGACTATGACAATAGATCCGTAAAATAAACCAAAACGTCACCGCCGGTAGCAAGAGTACTGTGACAGCTGAGGTAACCAAGGACGACTTGTGCAGAAAAGCCAAAGTCATCATCTGGCAAGGCCATGTGACCCGCCAGGCCGCGCTGGACCAGGCCACAGACTTTTCCAGCAGCATGCACGACGCCACCATGGCCGGGCTGACGGGCATGATGGTGACCGGCACCGTGGCGCAGCGCGACGTGTTTCTGGACCAAGTCAAACAACTGGGTTCGATTCGCGATGTGCGGGTGCTGCGCGGTGAGGCTGTGAGCAAACTGTTTGGCCCAGGTACCGCCAAAGACGACAGCAAGCCCGATGCCCTGGAACAACAAGTTCTGAACACAGGCAAAGAAGTCGTGCAGGTGGAGTCTGACGGCGATCGGGAGTACCTGCGCGCCGTGCGCCCGACGCTGGCTTTAAAAAACTCTCTGGGCAAAGACTGCACCACTTGTCACATGGTGGCTGAAGGAACGGTGCTGGGCGTGGTCAGCATGAAGGTGTCTCTGGACAAGGTGAACGCCAGTTTGGCAGACCAGCGGCTCAAATCCATTTTGGCAGCGATCATCACCTGCATTCCGGTGCTGATGCTGATTTATCCGTTCATCCGCCGGGTGGTGACTCAGCCGCTGGAGTATTGTGTGAACGTGGCGCGCGGCATTGCCCAGGGTGACCTGACACAAAAAATTGAGGTCCGCTCCAACAACGAAATCGGGCATTTGCAGCAGGCGCTGAAAGACATGAACGGCAGCCTGGAAAAAATAGTCACCCAGGTTCGCAGCGGCACCGACACCATTTACAGCGCCTCCAGTGACATTGCCAGTGGCAACCTGGACTTGTCCAACCGCACCGAAACCCAGGCCAGCTCGCTGGAAAAAACCGCCACCTCCATGGGCGAACTCACCACGGCCATCAACCTGAATGCCGACCACGCGCGCCGCGCCAACGAAATGGCGCAGTCAGCCTCTGATGTGGCCATGCGCGGTGGCACCGTGGTAGCAGGCGTGATAGACACCATGGCGTCGATCAACAGCTCATCCAAACACATTGTGGACATCATTGCCGTGATCGATGGCATTGCGTTTCAGACCAATATTCTGGCGCTCAACGCGGCGGTGGAAGCCGCCCGTGCCGGCGAGCAGGGTCGTGGTTTTGCTGTGGTGGCTGCAGAGGTACGCAGCCTGGCCAAACGCTCGGCCGATGCGGCACAAGAAATCAAGCACCTGATTGGTGACTCGGTCAACAAGGTGGAGGCCGGCAGCGCGCTGGTGCAACAAGCCGGCACCACCATGAACGACATTGTGGACAGCATCCGGCATGTCACTGACATCATGGGTGAAATTGCCCAGGCCAGCGCCAGCCAATCGGGTGGCATTGAACGCATGAATGGCGCCATCGACGAGATGAACCAGGTGACCCAGCAAAATGCAGCACTGGTGGAACAAGCCGCCGCAGCAGCACAGTCCTTACAGGATCAGGCCGAGCACCTGGAGCGGGTGGTGGGGACTTTCAAAATCTCGTAGTTAGCGCTGAAGTACAGCGCTTGACCGCGGCATTGAGCCGCGGTTTGTTTTTGCGCCTTCAGCGTAGCCGCTCCGAATGCCATTTCAGCACGCGGGGCAGCAGCAAAATCAGCAGCACCAGACCCAGAATGGCCAGCGACATGGGGCGTTGCAAAAAGATCATGGCACTGCCCTCACCGATCGATATGGCATTGCGCATTTGCGCCTCGGCCAAGGGGCCCAAAATCATGCCCACCAACACGGGTGCCGTCGGGAAGTTAAAACGGCGCATCACCAGGCCCAACAAGCCAATGACGTAAAGCAAAAACAAGTCAAACGCACTTTGCCGCATGCCATAAGCGCCCACCGTGGCAAAAATCAAAATGCCCGCATACAGCTGGGGCCTGGGTACCTTGAGCAGTTTGACCCACAGGCCCACCAGCGGCAGGTTCAGCACCAGCAGCATGACATTGCCGATGTACAGCGATGCAATCAGCGCCCACACCAGCGAAGCAGAGGTGGTGAAGAGTTGCGGCCCGGGCTGAATACCGTAGTTTTGAAACGCGCCAAGCAAAATCGCGGTGGTGTTGGAGGTGGGGATGCCCAGGGTCAGCAGCGGAATCATGGCGGCCGTCACGGTCGCGTTGTTGGCGGCCTCGGGTCCGGCCACCCCTTCAATCGCGCCCTTGGTGCCAAATTCGGCCAGGTTGGTGCCCTTGGCCAGCTTTTTTTCGGCGGCGTAACTTAAAAACGTCGGTATTTCCGTGCCCCCCGCCGGAATACAGCCAAACGGCGCGCCAATGGCGGTGCCACGCAACCAGGCGGGGAAAGAGCGCTTCCAGTCACTCAGGGTCATGGTGACCCGGCTCATGCGGTTTTCGGTCTCAACCACTTTGCCTTCAAACAGCACGGCGTGCATGGCTTCGGCCACGGCAAACAGGCCGACGGCCACCAAAACAATTTCAACACCGTCGAGCAGCTCAGGTACCCCGGCGGTGTAACGCACCTGGCCGGTGATCTGGTCCATGCCGACCAGACCGGCGGCCAGCCCGATGAACAGCGCCGTCAAGCCACGCACGGTGCTCTGCCCCAGCACCGCACTCACGGTGGTGAAGGCCAGGACCATCAGCATGAAGTATTCAGGCGGCCCGAGTTTGACGGCAAACTCGGCCACCACAGGCGCAAACAGGGTCACCAGAACGGTGGCGATGGAGCCCGCCACGAACGAGCCAATGGCCGAGGTGGCCAAGGCCGCACCCGCACGGCCACTTTTGGCCATCTTGTTGCCTTCCATGGCGGTCACCATGGTGGCGGTCTCACCGGGGGTGTTGAGCAAAATCGAGGTGGTTGAGCCACCGTACATGGCACCGTAATAGATGCCCGCAAAAAAAATCATGGAGGCCGTGGCCTCCACCTGCGTGGTAATGGGCAACAGCATGGCCACGGCTGTGGCAGGTCCAATGCCGGGCAACACCCCCACAGCCGTCCCCAGTGCACAACCCACAAAGGCCCACAGCAAATTCACCGGCGTGCCGGCAGTGGCAAAGCCTTGCAACAACAAGTCCCAGATCTCCATCACAACCACCCGCTTTGTGTCA
>JFJP01005451.1_pt1 | contig 23071 bp, 18 predicted proteins | sample 431651 | NCBI WGS metagenome assembly JFJP01 (sample SAMN02602958, study PRJNA72255) | Microbial mat metagenome, whole genome shotgun sequencing project. | biome: fresh water; feature: sink hole; material: water; isolation source: purple microbial (photo- and chemosynthetic) mats found in...
CCAGAGATCAAACGATTCGCGTGCGACACCGATACCCGGTTGCACCCTGGGAATGGGTCACTGTGACGCCCAACTTTGTGCTGCCTGTCGACGTCGTGGAGAAGGAATCCCTGCGCTGGCTGGAAAAGCCGTCCTACAACCGGGTGTTTGTTTCTGGCCAGGAGGCAGGAGTGCTGGCGCAGGTCACACGGTCTGGGACCGCTGGCGACCTGTTGGCACCGATGGTGGTGGATGCCCTGATCACTGAGGCTGCTGTTGCCCGCCAGCGCGGCCTGGCAGTTTTGAGTGACACCGGTCGGCAGATTGAGGTTAGTTTGAATCTGCCGGTGCTGGCTGAAACCGGAATCATCGAGCCCGGTGCCTTTGTTCAGTACCGCGACGCTGGTGTTGACCGCATCGGGCTGGTGCGCTCCACCCAAGTGCAGGCCGGATTTCCAGAGGTCTGGCAAACCTTAGGAGTGCAGACCTATGCATAACGTCTACGAGCAGTTCAAGCAGCTGCTGTCTGACCCACCGCTACAGGTTGGCACCGTGTCTGAGATTGGTACCGGTGTGGTCACCGTGCAGTTACCCGGTGGTGGCACGGTCAGGGCACGAGGCAGCGCAAACATGGGTGCGCGCGTGTTTGTGCGCGATGGCGTTTTGGAAGCCGTTGCACCCAATCTGAGTCTGGAAATCATTGAAATCTGACCCCGACTGAAAACAACTTTTAACCTTTTTTAACCCGTTACCCGCTTCGGTGTGCATATCGCGCATCTGGCGGGTTTCGCATTTTTGGAGCATGAAAAATGGAACCGAATCAAACTGAGCGACGCAAGATGGTGACGATGCCGCACGACGACTTTGAGCAGATGCTCGAGCGTGCGGCGGAACGGGGTGCGCGTCACGCCCTGCATGAGGTGGGACTGGATGGTGAAGACGCCGCCCACGACATCCGTGAACTTCGCAGTCTGCTCGATGCCTTCAATCAGGCCAAGAAGACTGCTGGCCTGACCATCATCAAGATGGTGGTCACCGGGCTTGTCTTGGCCCTGATGGCTGGCGCAGTGATCAAACTTAAATTGTTCGGAGGTGCCCAATGATCGAAACACTGCTGGGTGGATTGTTGGGTGGCGCGTTTCGACTGGCTCCAGAGTTTCTGAAATGGCTGGACCGCAAGGGCGAGCGAGGCCACGAACTGGCGATGCAGGACAAGGCGTTGGAATTTGAGAAGATTCGTGGTGCGCAGCGCATGGCTGAAATTGGCTCACAAGCCGATGCGGCCTGGAACACCGGTGCCATTGAGGCACTGCGTGACGCGGTGCGCACACAGGGCGAGAAAACCGGTGTTTGGTGGGCTGATGCCTTGTCTTCAAGCGTGCGGCCGATCATTACCTACTGGCTAATGGCGCTGTACTGTGCGGCCAAGACGGTGGCGTTCGTTGCGGCGCTGAACGCTGGGGCTGGCTGGGGCGCTGCGGTGTTGACCGCTTGGTCGGATGCAGATCAGGCGCTTTGGGCCGGGGTGCTGAATTTCTGGTTTTTAGGAAGGGTTTTTGATCGGGGTCGGTCGTGATTGCGGTGCCCCAAGCAGCCGTGGAACTGGCAAAGCGGTTTGAGGGGTTTCACAGGGTGCCGAGAAATGACCCATTGCGTCGAGCCCATCCCTATATTTGTCCTGCTGGATTCTGGACTGTGGGGTTTGGGCATCTGTGCAAACCAGACCACCCGCCAATCTCAGAGGGTGAAGCCGAGGTGTATCTGGCCGAAGACCTGATGACAGCGCTCACGGCCACGATAAGGTACTGCCCAGTGCTGGCAACGGAATCTGAGTCCCGCCTGGCAGCAATCGTCGATTTCACGTTTAACCTTGGTGCAGGGCGGCTGCAGATGTCGACGCTGCGGCGGAGGGTCAATCAACGGGACTGGTCATCTGCAGCAAATGAAATTGGACGATGGGTCCGTGGTGGCGGCAACGTACTGCCGGGACTGGTGGCGAGACGGCAGGCCGAAGCCGTGCTGCTCTTCAGGTTCTAGTTCGCCGCATACTTATGGTCCAGGGGTGCATTAACTCAACGCAGCGGCTGACCATGACTGAATATCCGTTCTACTTCTGACAGCAATGGAGGCAGTTGATTAGCCGAGGACCTGATGAAAACTATCCCGTTTCTTTCTTTCCTCATAAACACCCTGAAGACAGCTTCTCAATCCTCTTGTTTTCTTTCGCTGCTTTACTGTGCTCTGATGCTCCATTCAAACAATATGACTGGTGACTGCTCAGATGGCTTCATTGACTACCACCATACAAAGATGCTAGTTCTTCCCATTCTCGTTTCAGTTGGGCTCTGAGGGGCTCGGGCCCCTCCACAACGGCGTCAGGCCCCAAAGAGCGAAGCCAAGTCCGCAACTGAATGGTGTCTTGCACTTTGACATGAAGCATGGTCCATTCGGCATCGATCAGCGCCATGGTCTGGTCGGCAGCTACGGGCGTCTCTGCTAGGTATTTGGCCAGCACGCCACGAATACGCAGCACCAAGTCCAGTGGCTCCTTGCCAATGCGTATGCCGAACTCCCGCAGGATGAACTCGTCGATGTCGAAGACCGTGGGTTTGACAGCATCCGTCTCCAACAGCTGAGCAGAGTCGATGCGATGCACGGCTAAGAAACGAGGGTCTAGGTAGTCCTTGACCGTGCAAACCAAATAGACGACCTGCTCCATCACAACAAGGCCAAGGGGATGCACTGGATATGTCTTGGCCTCCTTGCCCGTCGTGATCGCCCGGTAGGTGACCTCGATCTGTCGTTCGTCGAGTAGGCCGTTGTAGATCGTGGCCTGGATGTCTGGATCGACCGGGGCTGGGATCTTGTTGAGGGTGTGGGGAATGACGCGCAGCTTGTCGCGCCACTTGGTGACGGTGGACGCCTGCGAACTGGCGACGCCCTGTGCAGCCTCGAACCACGGTGCCATGTGGCTCAGGGTTGACCTGGGCAGCAGATTCTGCATGTACTGCTCGACCAAGTTGAAGGTGAGCGCCGCATGCGCGTCCATGCTGGGTATTTCGAGCTGGCCTGCCCCCTGTCGCCAACACCATCCCTGCGGCTTGGATTCGTCAAAATCCAAGGGAAATGTCGTGGCCAACGTATTCAGGTCCCGCTGCACCGTGCGCAGCGACACGACCATTCCGAGATCGCTCAATCTGGCGTGAATGGTCGGTGCGTCCACACGTCGTGGGTGCCTAGGGATAGCACGCATCATCGCCCACTGCCGCATCAATGTGTCATTCATCACTGCTCCTACTGTGCATGCAACAAGCGACAGTTTATGTCGTTTGTTGAGTTTTGACTGCAACGGGGGTTAGATTTCCGACAGGATGTCAGCAAGCGACATGGATTGTCGTTTGTCGGTGATATGCTGTTGTTCATGGTCTTCACAGCATCAAACTCCAATCACAATCGCGTCCCAGTTCGGTGCGGAATGGTGACATGGGGACAAGCTGTCAGTGAGCGCCGGGGGGCGCGCACAGATATTTGTAGTCTGGCTTGCCAGCGAACCACCGAGCCTCATTGAATATGAGCGCGCCCGTGCTAAGCCCTGAAGAAGTGGTCTGTGTGCTTCCATCGCAGGTCATCTTTCTCGGTAAGGCGCTGGCCCCCGTAGCAAGAGGCGCGCGGCAAGCGATGACCCGTAGGGTCCGGTCGTCCGGCCACGAGTTCGTGACGCTGGGAGACCTATCGCACCACATGGGAGTGATCCAGCAGGCACTGACCCATTTGTCCCCCAGGATCGATGGCCTGATGACTGATGTAGTTCACAAAGTGGGTGCCGGGGCGGTCGAGGCTGGCCGAGCTGCGGGTCGGCTAGAGCAGGTGTTGTCTGAATTTATCGACGGCTACCTTGACGCCAAGGCATCCCATGCCGGTCCGGAGGCCAGCGATGCGAGATCCCTGATTTTGGGAGTCTATCGCCATCACATCAGGGAAATCTGCGAGTGGCTGGAGGAATTGGTGGAGGCCATTGCCAATCCCGCATCGGCCATCCAGAAGCGCGGCATTGCCGCAGCCGCCAACGTTGAGTTGACTGTCGCCTTGAACATGACCAGTCCCCCGGAGATGGCCAAGCTCGACGCACTGGCGAAAAGGCTGATTCCTCCACCTGAAACCTACATTGAGCCATCGCCAAGGGTTGAGCAGCGCGAAACCAGCGGACCAGGGATCCTCGGGACGATTGGTGCTCTGGCGTTTGGAATCGGTATTACCAAGGCCGTCTTGGGGCGCAACCATGGGTAGCCAACCGAAAAGTGCACTCGATTTTATTTTGGTCCTTGATCGAGAATGGCCGATTTTGCATATGGAAGAAACAGTATGAAGTTCCCTGGTTACTGGGTTTCAGCGATTGCAGACGGGGTTTGGTTGGAGAAGACAACATTTGATGAAACTGAGCTCGATCCCGCAACCAATTGGAAGCAGGCTTGGCAAAACCAGGATGGTGAGGGCCAGGTAAAGGGTCACGTGGATCTGCACGAAGCGCTGATTTCAGCAGCCACGTTGTTGGCAAGGCAAGCTGGCCGACCGCTGAGTCGTTCGGATCTCGATGGGGTGATCCATTTCGCGCCTGTATGGCAAGCCAATCGCTGCGAAATTCAATCGCTTTCTCACTTGTTTGGCTCGAACATAAGCTGATCAACGGCATACTCGGGCTAAACAGGAAAAAAACATATCGACGGTTAGTAAGGAAACTGTCGAGATCAACACAAATAGGGAGTAACAATGATTTTTGGCATTTTTGGTGGAGACAAAAAGCGCGTCGCGGAAATGATTGCTGCGGCACGATCAGGCGACACAGAGAAAGTTAAGCAACTCTTGTCCAAGGGAGCAGATGTCAATGCGCCTGAGCCCGAGTCGGGCGACACGCCACTTCTTGCCGCCATCGACAAAGGCCAATGGGCAACAGCCGAATACCTGTTGGCGCAACGACCTGACCTCAGTCTGGAAGACAAGAACGGCAACTCACCGCTGTATCTAGCGGTTTCGCGTGGCGACTCGGCGTTGGCGATGGTCAATCTGCTTTTGGAAGCTGGAGCCCAAGTCGACCTGGGGCCGAAAACAGGCGACAACGCCGGAGCTACATCGCTCCACATTGCTTGTGCGACCGGTGCCAACGGATGTCTGGAAAGCCTGTTGCAGCATGGCGCGTCGGCGACAAAGCAAATCCCAAGCGGCGCGACGCCGTTGCATACGGCGGCCATTGGCGGCGATCAGCGGACGATTGATCTGCTGTGCAAGGCAGGAGGCAGCGTCAGCGCGCTCAACGAAGACAAGCGCACGCCTCTTCACAACTGTGGCATCACCGGCAACGCCAAGGCAGCCGCTGCGCTGATACAGCAGGGCGCGCTAGTTGACGGCGCGGACGCCGAGGGATGCACGCCACTGATGCGCGCGGTCATGAAGAACCATGCAGAAGTCGCAAAAATTTTCCTCGACCATGGCGCTGATCCGGACGTCATCGTCCGCACTGATAGCACGCCGCTATATCCGCTCTTCGTTGCTGCAATGAATGGCTACGACGACGTGGTCCGCGTCCTGCTGGACAAGGGCGCAAACGTCACAGCCAAAGTTGACGGTGTTACTCCGCCGGTGGACGCAGCAAAGCACAACGGACATGAGGCTTCCGCAAAGTTGATCGCGGCAGCAGTCAAGCGCAAGAAGGCTGAGGCTAAGGCAGAGAAAGACGGAAATGAACTCCAGAACCAGTTAGAGGAGGCATGGAAGAGTCTGGACGGCGAAGCTCTTCGAAAGATTGCAGACTCACGTCTGTTCAGCAAGCTCCCTGCCGTCAGTCGCCTTTCTGTCTTGGCTGTCAACGGTGACCTTGCTGGCGTGAATGGCCTGTTGGCCGGTGGACTCAAGCCAGATCTCGAAGTAGCTCCTACTACTGTCGACATTCCGCCTGTCGTCGCTGCAACCATGCGCAATGGGAACGTCGATGTCGTTGGTGCACTGCTGGCGGCTGGGGCTAACCCGAATGCCTTGCGAGCGGATGGATCGTCTGCTTTGCTTATCGCCTCGAGCAACGGGGATACAGAGGCTGTAAAGGCGCTTCTTGGAGCCGGCGCAAACCCAAACCATGCATTGCCGAACGGCCAAACCGTGCTGATGAGTGCAGTAGTCAACGGGCAGGCCAAGGTCCTCGATCTCCTAATCGACGCTGGCGCCGACGTCAATGCGATTTTTCCAGAGGGACGATTCGGTGCGTTCGCGCTTGCACTGGACGGTAAGAAGATGCGAATCGCTCTCCAGCTCTTGAGGCGCGGTGCGCAGCCAAGCTTTGGCAATTCGGACACGCTCCCGTTGGCTGTGGCCGAACATGGGAGCTTGGAATTGCTCCGGGAGATTGATGCGCGCGGCGGATCAAACCTAACCGCATTCGGCGCACGCGCGGCGTTTGTTGCTGCCCGGAACAAGGACCCTGAGGTTCTTGACTATCTGCTGAGCCACGGCATTGAGCTGAGTGCAGGCAACGAACTGGGATACACCCCGCTGATCCTTGCAACGGTCGCCAATCACCCAAGCTTGGTACAGCGGTATGTAGATCGAGGCGACGACCTTGATGCACGAGACATTGACGGTGAGACTGCGCTCTCTCTCGCGATCGAGAAGGATTGGCCGCTGGTTGTCCGCATCCTGCGGACTTCGAGTGCGGAGACCAAAGACTACGGTGATGTCTCTGTTGCAGAAGCCATGCTCAGTGCAAGCAGAGACGGAGCACTTGGCACCGTCCTGAACCTTAGAGATAGGGGCGGTTTCATCAATTGCACAGACGAGCAGGGAAACACGCCGTTGATGCTCGCCGCACGGGCCGGCTTTGTTGGCGTTGTCAGAAGCCTTTATCACCTCGGCGCGGACATCAACCACAAGAATCTTGCGGGCAAATCCGCATCGAACCTTGCAAAGGATGCTGACCAAGAGAAGGTCTTGAAGACGCTCATGGAGTTTGGCGCCGATGACGCGTTGCACGATGTGTACGGTATCAATCCGCCCGATGCTGAAGAAGTTTCGCGCAAGACCATCGACATGGCAGATACGCTAATGGGACGGTACTCTCATCCGTTCAAGGACAAGCTGCCCTACGACGAACCCGAGGACTCTGACGATTTAGCCGAAGAGGACGACGACACTGAAGCGGATATTTCGGAGGATGAAGACGACGACGAGCCGACACTTAGCGATGAAGTCAGCTCGATGCTCGAAATGCTCGAAGAATTGATTAACCAGCCACACATTCAGGATAAGCTGTCTGAAAGTAATCGTGAAGTCGTAACGCACAGAATCAATCTGATTCGCTCACAGGGCGAAGATGCCGTGCCAAGGGAGCAGTTGGTCGAGTTGTTCAAGCTGGTCGAATTCTTCCAGGATCTTCTTGACCGCCGACCCCATGACGTCGATGCCAAGACCAACATCGGCATCACGCCGCTGATGATGGCTGCCACAGAAGGGCATGCAGAAGCAGTGCGTTTGCTGCTTCAGTTAGGTGCTGACCGCACCCTTAAAGACGATGAGGGTCTGACGGCAAAGGAGGTAGCTATCAAGAACGGGAATGAAGACCTCGTTCCGCTGTTGAGCTGACGCGACCACAGAGCATTGAGCACCATGGGACCGACCGCGCAGATGGTGATCAACGTACCCGACTGGGCTTTCTGGTCGGATTCACGTACCTTCGTTTCTCGTGATTTGCGAGGTATCGATCAGGCCAACTTAAAAGTCTACTTTCAGGCATTGCATGGACTCACTGAAGCGGTCTTCAGGCGATCACTCCTTGTTGGGCTTCGGATGAATCAAGTGCTGTTCAAAGATGCGGAAACCTGGCTTCATGATCACGATGAGACACCAGATCGAAAAGAGTTCCCCAAGAAATTTGATCGTCTGTACAGCATTCGCGGAACCTCATGGGCGAAAGTGACAAGTCAAAGCGAGTCCTTTCGATGCGCGCTCAGTTTGTGGCATGACTACAGCAAGATTATTCGGAATCATCTTGCTCACGCGATTCGTCCATATTCGGATGAATGGTTAGCTTGCGCTATCCAAGTTGACCAAATTCTGCTCATGGATTTTGATCTGGTAATGGAGCCAGTTATCGGCGGTAGCCTGTCCGATGATCTTACGAAACTGGTGCCCCGGCTTCCCAAAGGCATTCCAGCACAGGACGTACCGAAGATCACCGGCGTGAAGCAACGCAAGCCTCGGCCGACTCTCTCGCTCGGCGGCGCGCAAGCCGAGGTTTCGCGTCTGATGGGAATGAGGATCACGTGAAGTTCATCCACACCGCCGACCTCCATTTGGACAGCCCCCTGAGAGGCCTGTCTGCGTATGCCGATGCGCCTGCTGAGCGCTTGCGCACTGCGACTCGGGACGCTTTCCACAATTTGGTGACCCAGGCAATCGACGAGCAAGTCGATTTCATGGTGATCGCCGGTGACGTTTATGACGGGGACTGGAAGGACTTCAACACTGGGTTGTTCTTCGTCCGCCAGATGGGTCGGCTCCGACACGCGGGAATACCGGTCTACCTGCTGTACGGCAACCACGATGCCGACAGCGAGATGACGCGCGGCCTGGAACTGCCGGACAACGTCCACGTCTTCTCGTCCCGCAAGGCCGAGACCTTTCGCATCGAACACGAGAAGGTCGCTCTGCACGGACGCAGCTTCAAAGTGGCGGCCACGACCGAGAACTTGCTACCGACTTACCCAGAGCCGGAGATCGGCTGGCTGAACGTTGGCGTGCTGCACACAGCGCTCGAAGGTAATGCCGAGCACGCCAAGTACGCTCCTTGCTCCGTGGCCGAACTGCAGGCTAAAGGCTACCAGTACTGGGCGCTCGGTCACGTCCACGAGCACTGGATGCAGCGGGGAGATGTGACGATTGCCTACCCCGGCAACTTGCAGGGCCGTCACATTCGAGAGCTGGGTGCGCGTGGCGCGCTCCTGGTCAGCGCAGAAGGCGGTGAGATCACAGAAGTCGATCGGCTGGAAGTTGATGTGTTACGGTGGCATGCGCTGGAAGTGGACATCAGTGAGGTCAGTGATCGCCGAGGTGCCATCCGTGCTGCGGGCCTGGCTCTGGAGCGAGCTCTGGATGCGACCCCGGCCCACCTGCCTTTGGCCGTCCGGGTACTTTTCACAGGGAGATCTACCGCACATACGGCCTTGGTCGCCGATGAAGGGCAACTCCGTCAGGAAGTTGTCGCTCAGGCCGTTGCGTTAGATCCCGACCGGGTGTGGATCGAGAAGGTCCGCGTGGCCAGCGAGGCTCTGACCACCGAGCAATTGCCGTCCAACGACGAAGCACAAGGATCCCTGGCCGACCTGGCGGGCCTGACGCTGGTGGCCAAGGACGACCCCGACTTCGTGAAGTCGCTGCAGGCCGACTGGCTGGCGCTGCTGGAGAAGTTGCCGCACGAGGTCTTGCAGGCTTCACCCGAATTGCAAGCGCTGCGACAAGACCCGCTCGCACAAGTGCCAGAGCGGCTTCGGCAAGCCGCACCCATGCTGATGGGCCGTGTGGCCCAGAGCGCCGGTTCTTCCACTTGAGCGCGAGAGGCCATCCATGCGCATCCGCGAACTCAAGCTAATCCGATACGGGAAGTTCACCGACCGGTCCTTGGACCTTCCACTCAAGGACCGAGACATCCACCTCATCGTCGGCCCCAACGAGGCTGGCAAATCGACCGTGCGTACCGCCATCGGGGATTGGCTCTTTGGCATTCCGATGCGCACGCCCCTTGGCTTCCTGCACCCGATGCCCGAGTTGCGTATCGGAGGCGTGATTGAACGGCGGGGCACTGGGTCAGCAATGGGAGAAATGCTCGCCTTCGACCGCACCAAAGGCAATAAGAACACGCTTCGCACCCCCGAGGATGCGCCCTTGCCGGATGGCGTCCTGCAATCGTGGCTTGGCAGCCTCCAAGCGCTGGCGTTCAACCGGATGTATGCCCTGGATCACACGACCCTGGTCGAAGGTGGTGCCGGGATCTTGTCGGCCTCTGACGATATCGGCCGCATGCTTTTTCAGTCGGCTTCAGGCGTTGAGCACTTGGGCGATGCCTTACAAAAGCTACAGACGGATGCAGATGCGTTGTGGGCTCCTCGAAAGTCCGGTACTCGTGCGTACTACCAGGCACTCGAAGCCTACGAGGCTGCGCACGCCGAATTCAAGCGATCCTCGCTGCGCACCAAGGACTGGAAGGCACAACACGATGCGCTGACCGCCACAGAAGCGCAGTTGGCCGAGGCTAAGGCTCGGGATGTCGAGCTCCGGCAGCAACTCAGCCGTCTTGAGCGCATCCGTCGAGTCCGGCCCCTGCTGTTGGTGCTGGATGCCGCCCGAGCCCAGCGAACAGAACTTTTGGCCGTCGGCGACATTCCTCTGCTGGAGGAGACCGCTGCTCAGGTGTTTGCCCGTGCGACGCAGGACATCGCGTTGGCGGATGCCGACATTTCGAGGTTGCAGCGCGATGTCGATGAAACTAAAGCCAGCTTGTTGGCAACGATCGTCGACAAGAACATCCTGGCGCTGCAAGAAGACATCACGGAACTCAACGAACGTCGCCTGCAATTCCGGGCCCACCGCACAGACATGGTCAAACGAGCGGAAGAGATACGCCTAGAGTGGGTTCGCGCGCAGGAATTGGCCCGTAGCCTTGATTGGCCCGCAGACAGTGAAGAAGGTGTGCGCCAACGTTTGCCGGCCACCCCGTTGCGCGTGCGACTGGCCTCGTTGATCAAGGACCGTGCTGCGCTGGCGCTGGATCTGAAGAACGCGCGAACTAGCCTGTCCGACCGCCAGGAGCAGATCCAACAAGGCGAAGCGGAGATGTTGCAGCTCGTGGCTGGCGCCGTCGATCCGGAACTGGAATCGACGGTTGAGCAGGCCATGAAGTTGGGCGATCACGAGAAGGTGATGGCGGAGTTGCAGGATGAGATCGATGGGTTGACGCAAAGGATTGACGAGGCGTTGGCTGCGCTGGGTGCCTGGCACCGGCCGCTGGAGTCTTTGCGGGCGATGTTGGTGCCAGACACTGCTCACATTCAAAGCCTGATCGATCACCACCGCGCAGACGCAGCCGAAGAGAAGACGTATCGCGATGCGGTGGATGCAAAGGCCAAAGAGGTCGCGCAACAAGAGCTTGACCTGCAGCAGTTCGTTCGCAACTTCCAACCAGTTTCGCGAGAGCAAGTCTTGGAGGCACGTAGTGCCCGTGACGTGTCCTGGCAGGGAATCAAGCAAGCTCCCCAGTCCTTGTTGGATCGGTCAGCAGGGTTCGAAGCACAGATCTCCGAAGCAGACAAGCTCGCCGACGACCGTCTGGACCGCGCCCAGTACGAAGCTGATCGCCAATCCAAGACCGACGCCCTGGAGCACAAGCAGCGTGAGCATCTGGACCTCGATCGCCGCCTGCAAGCTGTCAAAAGCCGAATGGAAGAGCGCATTGCTCAGTGGGATGCCCTGGCGACTGCTTGTGGCCTGCCCGCCTTGCCATTGGATATGGGTCTGACCTGGCTTCAACTGCGCCAGGACGTGCTGGATCTGGTCCGAGAGGTATCGGCCGCCGAGCGGCGCCGTTCGGTACAGCAAGCGGCGGCGGCGAAGATCCGAGACGGTCTTTGGAACCAACTGGGTCATGATGCAGCGGAATCGCCCGCACCGGAACTCAGTGTGTGTCTGCGAGAAGCACGCGCTCTGATTACGCAAGCAGACCAGGCGCAGGGGCAACGCAAAACGCTGGAGAAGCTGATCCGCGATGGACAACGCAGCCTGGGTAAGCTGAGGGACGCACTTCAGGCTGCTCAGGAAGATTGGGACGCATGGATGCAGTCCTGGCAGGTGGCAGTGCAATCTGTGGGCTACGGTGCCGATACGCCTGTCGATCAGGTGGACGCGGAGATCGACGTGATGCAGGACGTGGAGCGCCTGTTGGACCGTATCCGCAGTATTCGCAGCGAGCGGATTGAAACGATGCAGGCCGATCTCGACGGCCTGGCAGTAACTGCTACACGCCTGATCGCTCGGGTGGCGCCAGGCTTGGCCGATCAGTCACCTGAGGACATTTCTCTGGAACTGGCCCGACGCCTGGACCAGGCGCAGAAGGCTGCGGCAGCATCGAACGACTTGTTGGCTCGCTTGCACCGCAGCCAGGCTGAGTTGACTGAAGCCCAGAAGAGCCTGCAAGCGGTGCACGCCCGACTAGCCCCATTGATGGCAGCCGCGGGCGTGGAGGATGTGACGGCCCTCGGACGAGCCATTGACCGATCCGACGAACGTCGGGCAGTTGAGCGCAAGATTCAGTCTGCCGAGCAGGATTTGACACAGGCAGCGGACGGCCTCTTATTGGAAGACCTGCGAAGGGAAAGCGAAAGCGTCGGAGCTGATGAGCTCAAAGCTGAGCTCGATCGTTTGGCTGCGGCTTCACGCGACGTGGTGGACCAGATCGCATCGCTCAGCAACGAGTTCGGCGCGCAGAAGATCGCCTTTGATTCCCTGGACGGGACCGATCAGGCGGCCCGAGCAGAGGCGCAGCGGCAGGAGGCGATTGCTGCCATGGCGGAAGCTGCAGAGCGCTACCTGCGGCTGCAGACGGCTGCGCGACTTCTGAAGTGGTCAATCGAGAAGTTTCGCGAGACCAAGCAGGGTCCCATGCTGTCCAAGGCATCCACCATCTTCAATGGGCTGACGATGGACTCCTTCGGACGCTTGCTGGTGGATTCTGAGGGCGAAACCCCACGTTTGTTCGGCATCCGTCCTAGCGGCGAGCAAGTGGATGTGACCGGAATGAGCGAGGGATCTCGCGATCAGTTGTACTTGGCGCTCCGTCTGGCGGCGCTTGAACTGCAGGTCGAGCAAGGATTCTCGATGCCGCTCATCGCAGACGACCTTTTCATCAACTTTGATGACCGACGTACGGCGGCCGGCCTGAAGGTCCTAGGCGATCTCTCGCGCAGCATGCAGGTCGTGTTTCTGACGCACCACGATCACCTTGTGCCGCTGGCCAGGGAGGTTCTTGGGCCGGAACTGAACGTGGTCCAGCTGTAGTGAATCTGCAAGGTGAAGATGGATTGGTGTTGCTATGTGGAACGCTTAAATGCTTGCCTATGAGTTGTATTTTTTATAAGGGGTTCTGACTATGTTGCAAGATAGGATTGATGCAGAAAATTTGATGAAGACGCTCATCGAAGACTTGCTTGATGCATCTCGGGAAAACTCGAAGGACGGCAGTTGCGATTATTCGGGAGAGACGCTTGCGAAGTTGGAGAAGATAAAACAGGTCGTACCTGCTTGGGACGCAGAAACCACCTCTGTCGATGCAGACGGCATAGATCGAAAATCCAATATGTTTGGCGGGAATCCGTTCACATCCATGAAGTATCCATGGCCATTGAATGGCAATGAGAATCCATATTACCCTTTAGTTCAACTCGATCTTCTGCAGATCAGTGAGCTCTGTAGTAAAGACTTTGGTCGCGGACTATTGCAAGTTTGGCTGGATATTACCGATTCCGACCTCACCAGCACGATCAGAATAATAGATCCAGAAGATATGAACGATGAGGTTTTGACGGATTATCCCAGCACCGAACGCATTGAAGAAATAGATGAATTTGGTTCATGGTTCGGAATATCGCTGCATTTATCCTTCAAGTTTCTTGGTTACATGTTGTCTAACTGGGGCGATGGTGATATCGAGTGGGACTACGATCGTGACTTAAGCGATAAAGAGGAGGAAATCCTTAACAATATTGAGAAGCTTTCCGAAGAACACGGTTATCGTAGCTTGTCGACTAATTGGTTGCTGGGCTATCCAGATCGAGGCAGCGGATCTCCTGCAGGGAGATATGAGCCAGAGCCCATGAATCTGATTCAATTCGCCAAATCTAATGCCTTTCCAATGGTTGATGTGTCTCGTTATGCGAATATTTTCTATTCAAATAGAGGCGGCGATGCGGTGTATTTCTTTGACTGGAATGGTTAATTCACTTTATTTGCAATTTTTAATAGACATTTGGCAAAACAATGTTATTGATGAATTCGACCAAACTCATGGATGAAGTTTGTACGTGCCACGCGTCGAGGTGAGTTACTGACCTAATTAGGATATCCATTTAAGAATGACATCTAGACACTCTTCGTCCAGCCGCATTTTGAATAGCGGTCTTTTCGATAACTTGGTTACTTTCACCGAACTAGAAAAGAGAATTTCCCTGTTGCCAAACAACAAGGATCGTGGCGACGCTTTTGAGGTATTCGCTGAGGCCTACTTTGCCACTCAGAAGATCGCTCAGGCTCAAGAAGTGTGGCCGTTTGAAGCTGTGCCACTGGAACAGAGACAAGCCCTCTCGCTGGACACGGGAAGGGACATGGGTGTGGATGGCACTTATTTGACAATTGATGGGGATCTGCGCGCCTACCAAGTCAAGTTTCGTAGTTCACGTACGTCGCTTACATGGGAAGAACTTTCCACCTTCATGGGCCTGACTGATCAGGTCAGCCAAAGAGTTTTGTTTACGAACTCGGAATCTCTCCCAAGCCTAATGCAAGACCGGAGTGGGTTCATACCTATTCGAGGAAGTGATCTCGACCGCCTGGCAGCGGATGACTTTGATGCAATATTGCAGTGGTTACGCGCAGGGCAAGTCAAGTTGACCCGAAAAATGCCGTTGCCGCACCAAGCCGAAGCCCTGAATGCCATTGAACTTGGCCTCAAGTCAAACGATCGTGTCTCGGCAATCATGGCTTGTGGCACGGGGAAGTCATTGGTTGCGCTGTGGGCGGCTGAACGGAATGAGGCCAAGACGCTTCTGGTTCTAGTCCCTTCCTTGGCGTTAGTGCGACAGTTGTTGCATGAATGGCTGCGTGAAACTGCCTGCAATCGACTAATATTTTTATGTGTTTGTTCCGACCCAACTGTAGCGAAGGGTGCCGACGATCTCGTTGTGCATCAGGCCGATCTTGACTTCCCGGTTACAACAGATAGCGCTGTAGTCGGTCGATTTGTCACCAAAGCATTCGACGGTGTGAAAATCGTATTTTCTACTTATCAGTCAGCACATGTCGTGGCGTCTGGGATGCCAATTGGCTCCGACGGTTTAGTCCAACCGTTTGAGCTTGCGATTTTTGATGAAGCACATAAAACCGCTAGTCGTGAAGGTACCAGTTTCAGTTTTGCGCTCGAAGATGCCAATCTTCCAATTCGCAAGCGGATCTTCTTTACGGCCACGCCGCGCCACTACAACGTTCGCCAGAAGGACAGTGATGGCGACAGCGCACTTGTCTACTCCATGGATAAGCCGGAGATTTATGGGCCGATCGTTCACACTCTGAGTTTCGCAGAGGCGGCGCGACGCGGCATTATTTGCGATTACAAAGTAATCATATCGGTGGTGACCACAGGCATGGTCACCGATCAGCTACTGAAGCACGGTGAAGTTATTGTTGCAGGTGATACCGTCAAAGCACAACAAGTAGCTGTTCAACTCGCGCTTCAAAATGCCGTTGAGAAGTTCGGTGTTCACAGAATCTTTACTTTTCATAGTTCAGTTGCGGCTGCACGATCATTTACTTCGGAAAGTGGCGATGGAATAAAGCAGCACCTTCACGATTTCACAACTCTTCATGTGAGCGGTGAGATGTCTACAGCGCGACGGGAGCAACAAATGAGGGCGTTCAGGGAAGCAGCCAAGGCTGTAATTTCAAATGCCCGGTGTCTTACTGAGGGCGTTGACGTTCCTGCTGTCGATATGGTGGCCTTCATTTCCCCGAGAAAGAGTAAGGTCGACATCGTCCAAGCGACTGGCAGAGCTATGCGTAGGTCAGTCGGTAAGGAGTTTGGCTATGTGATGGTTCCGCTATTCATAGATCAGGCTGCTGAAGAATCAATTGAGTCCGCGCTGCACCGAACTGGTTTTGACGATATATGGGATTTGCTAGGAGCAATGAGGGACCAAGATAGCGCCCTGGCGGATGTCATTCAAGAGATGAGGATTGAAAAGGGACAGCTCGGACGATGTGACTCAAGTCGCCTTTTCGATCATATTGAGATGCTCGGTCCGTCTCTTTCACTCGAAGTTATCAGGGGGTCAATTTCAACTCAATGTATAGATCAGTTGGCCGAAAGTTGGGATGAAAGGTATGGTGAACTTTTGGCATATGTAACCGAGCACGGGCATCCTCATGTACCTCGTACGCATGCAAATACACGCTTGGCAAGCTGGGTCTGGATTCAGAGGCAAAGGAAGAGGGGAACTTCAAAAGCATCACCTTTGACCGTCAAGCAAGTTGAGTTGCTCGATAAAGTCGGATTTCGTTGGGATGGCGTTGCAGACAGGCCCGACGAGATCTTTGAAGAACGCTTCGCGCAGTTATTAGAGTTCCGAAAGATTAACGGACATTCCGAAGTTCCGTCGAGCTATTCTGAAAATACTGAACTCGCATCATTCGTCAGTGATATTCGCGGAAAGTACAAGGGCGGGACACTGTCAAGTGATCGGATTGCACGGTTCGACGCGATTCAATTCATGTGGTCAACCGTTGGGTTAAATCAGGCTTGGCTGGCCATGTTTCAGCGTTTGATTGCATATAAGGAAGAACATGGGGATGTGGATGTTCCACACCGGTGGAAACCCGATAGTAGTCTTGCTGCTTGGGTAAACGCACAGCGTCAGAGTTGGAAAGCTGAAACTCTTTCACAGGAGAGATACAAAGCGCTAGATGAGGTCGGTTTTACATGGAAATCCCGTGAACGAGGTACATGGGATGATCGATTTGAAGAGTTGGCAAAGTTCAAAGCAGAACACGGACACCTACGCGTGCCCTTTCCTTGCACAGAAATGCCCAAAATTCGACAGTTCATCAATACTGCGCGGTTTCAAAAAGCACATGGTCAACTTTCTGCTGATCGGCAAGCGAAACTGGAATCTATCGGGTTTTCCTGGTCAGAGGCGGTGAGCGGTATTGATGCTCCAAGCGGCCAGGATGATGCCGCGAACTTGCAACCTAGTGGTCAAACTCAGCTTTCAGTCCCGGAGGTAGGGATGACCGCTGCGGGGAAAACTTTTGTTCTGACCGGGAAACTTGCTCAATTGGGACGAAGTAAAGCCTCCGAAATGATACTGGCGGCCGGAGGTACTGTCGGTGACCACGTAACAAAGACTACCGATTTCCTTGTAATCGGCGCCGATGCTGGGAGCAAACTTGAAAAGGCAAAGTCCCTTGGGATCGCCGTCATCAGTGAAGGCGACCTCTTGCGACTATTGCAAGCTGGAAGTTGACATAGGTATCTCTGCAATGCCTCATCAATACGCGCAGGATAAGCTCGAAATGGCCCCGCTGATTTGGTTTCCTGGATGAATGTGGGCTCACAAACTACACTTCACGCTGTTAGTTCGAATCCCAGTTCAGGATTAGAATCAAGCCTTTAATGGTTGGGCATGTAGCGGATTGTTTGTGTGATGCGTTCTGCTCCGCCAAGATAGCCCGCTGCAGCGCAAGTTGCAGCGGGTTTTTCTTTGGCTGTTTGCCGGGATCAGTCGTCGATCTGACCCGCCGCCCACCCACTGCGCACCGCGCCTTCCAGCGTGGCAGGGTAGGGGCCTGCCACATGGTCACCTGCGGCCACCAAACCGGGTGCCAGCGACAGGGCGGGCCTTTGCAAACCGGGTGTGCACGCAAAGGTGGCGCGTTTTTCCACCACGGTTTTCAGCGGGGTCACGGCCAGCCCCAGTTGCGTGTGGGCCTGGGCGCACACCTGGGCTTCCAGGGCGGCGGCGTCGCCCACGCTGGCGCTGACCACAAACGCAAGCAAACCCTTCGGCCCACCCAACCAAGACCGGTCAAACACAAACTGGCCCGGGTGCTGTGCGCTGGGCCACAGCGCTGTCATGGGCTGGGGTAACACGTGGCTGCCAGTAGCTTCTGCGCACCATGCATACACGGTGGCAATCGGTTCAAACGCCAGTCCTTGGGTGTGCGCCATCCAGTCGCGTTGAGCAGGGTTTGAGTCTCCTCTATTGATAGCTGAAAAGGCATTTCCAATAAGCGGTAGAGCCTGTTTTTGCTCTGAATTAGCCCACACCACGCGGTCAAAACTGTCTCCGTTGATCGCCCAGCCACTGGGGGACGGCATCAGGCTGTGCACCCTCTGGCCCAGGCGCAGGTCGGCCGGGTGGGGCAGGGTGCTGAGCCAGCGCACAGCGGCTGCGGGGAACAGTGTGCCCAAATCCACCCGGGGCAGCAGCAGGTCAGAGCCACCGGGCACGCCAAACAGCGAGTCTTTCAGCACCCTCAAAAACACCTGGCCGCTGGCGCGTTCTGAAGGGGTGTTCAGTGCCGATACGCACAGCGGATCGATGAAGTTACGCCGCAGGCCTTCGGGCAGGCGTGCGCACAACTGCGCCACGCTGGTGTGGGGCGCGCAGGTAAAGCCTGCCAGTTGCCAGCGTGTGGCCGTGGTCAGCAGGGCCAGCTTGTCGGCCCACGACCAGCCCTTGGCTTGCAGCACGCCGCCCAACACCTCCACGGGCAGGCGGGCGTTGATCCAGGCCGGTATTCCGGGCCAATGCGGCAGGCGCAGCCCGTTGCCCGCAGGGTCTATCAGGGCGAGGGGCACTCGCAGCAGGGTCGCTTCCACGTCAACACCCACCAGTGCCATCAGGCGCAGGGTTTCTGTATAGGCACCGATGAGGATGTGCTGGCCGTTGTCCACCGTCGTCACGGTGCCGTCGGGCAGGGTGAGGGGCAGGCTGCGGGCGCGCCCGCCCCAGTGGCGGCTGGCTTCAAACACGGTGACATGGTGGCCGTCTTGTGCGGCGCGCACGGCTGCGGCCAACCCGGCCCAGCCGCCGCCCACCACCGCAACCCGAAGCGGTGTGCTCACAGGTGGCCCAGGGCCTGCACCTTCCAGGCCAGCCAGAGCTTGCGCAGTGGGGTGAGGGCGATGCGCTGGTGCAGTACCTGAAACTGCTCGTGTTCGATCTCGCGCAGCAGCGTGCGGTAAATGCTGGCCATCATCAGGCCGGGCTTTTGGGCGCGACGGTCGGCGACAGGCAGCAGCGCCAGGGCTTGGTCATACAGGCCGTGTGCTCGCTCCGCCTGGAAACGCATGAGGGCGACGAAGCGGTCGGAGTGGGTCCGCTTCAAAACTTCGTGGGCCTTCACATCGAAGCGCTGCAGTTCGTTCACGGGCAGGTAAATGCGGCCACGCAGCGCGTCTTCACCCACGTCGCGGATGATGTTGGTGAGCTGAAACGCCTGGCCCAGCGTGTGGGCGTAGGCGGTGGTGGCCGGATCGGTCTGGCCAAAAATGCTGGCCGACACCTCGCCCACCACGCCCGCCACCAGGTGGCAGTAGCGCTGCAGGCCGGGGTAGTCCAGGTAGCGGGTTTGGCCCAAGTCCATCTGGCAGCCCTCGATCACCGCTTGCAACTGGTCTTGTCGGATGCCGTAGTTCCCGGTGTGGGGCATCAGTGCCTGCATCGCCGGGTGGGTGGGTTGCCCAGCGTAGGCTTGGGCCACCTCGTGTTGCCACCAGGCCAGCTTTTGCTGGGCCACGGCGGGGTCTGCCACATCGTCCACCACGTCGTCCACTTCGCGGCAGAAGGCATAAAAGGCTGTGATGGCAGCGCGCCGGGGCTTGGGCAAAAACAGGAAGGCGTAATAAAAGCTGCTGCCCGAGGCGGCGGCTTTCTGTTGAACGTAGTCTTGCGGGCTCATGCGGTGTGTCGGTTTGGCACAGTGTAGTCAGCGTGGGTGGCGAGTGCTTTTCAGGCCATGCGCCATGCCCTCCACAGCAGCAGGGGCACGTCCGCCACACCCAGCTTGGGGCGGTGTTGCCAGGTGCGGTGCTGCAGGGCGCGAGCTTTGTCGGCAATGCGCAACCCGCCTTGCACCACCAGACGCAGCTCCCAGCCGGCGCGGCCGGGCACTTGGCGACACAATTTTGAGCCTTTTTGCATGCTGTCGCTTGACTGGTATAGCAAGTCAGCTACCAATTTTTCCATGGCGTGTTGGGTGTTTTCTGAGGGGGTGGCGCCTGGGGCGAAATCGGCGTGGGTCAGTCCGGCGGCTTTCAGTTCGGCCAAGGGCAGATAGTGGCGCTGGCGTGGCAAGTCGCGGCTGAGGTCTTGCCAGAAGTTGATGAGTTGCAACGCGGTGCAAATGTGGTCGCTCTGCGCCAGCAGAGTGGGGTCGGTGATGCCGTACAGGTGCAGCAACAGCCGCCCCACCGGGTTGGCCGACAGGCGGCAATAGTCCAGCAACTCACCGTGTTGGGCATAAAACTGGCCGCTGGCCGTGCGGTGCACATCTTGCTCGAAGGCGCTGAGCAGGTCGTGCAGCAAATCCAATGGCAAACCATGCGCCTGTATGTGCTGTGCCAGGGGCGCAAAGACATCAGGCCAGCGGGGGTGTGGGCCCTCGGGCTGGTGTACAGCATGGTCCAGCGCCTGGCGGTAAGCGGCCAGATCGGCCAGGCGTTGGGGGGCGGGGGCATCGCCCTCATCGGCAATGTCGTCGGCCGTACGGGCAAACCAGTAAATGGCAGCAATGACCGGACGCAGGTGTGGTGGACACAGCCAGGAGGCGACTGGAAAGTTCTCTTCGTGTGCAACACCCGTTTTCATGGGCAGCGATTGTCCACGGGTCAGGCCCGGTGCGCCGCCAGACCTTGGTTTATGATTGCTTTAATAACCCGTCGGTCATTAACGTGATGACCCGCTCCAGCCCACTTCCAAGGGAGTTTCCCCATGCGCACCTTTCCCCACAGATTGCCTGTTGCTGTGCTCGTCCTGACCACGGCGCTGGTCGGGTGTTCCAAGCCAGAGCCTGCGCAGGAGCCTGTGCGCTCCGTCAAGGTCATGCTGGTGGGCGCTCAGGCAGCCGAGTTCCGGCAGGAATATGCCGGTGAAGTGAAGGCGCGCAGCGAGTCGCGCCTGGGCTTTCGGGTGGCGGGCAAGTTGTTGTCGCGCAGCGCAAGGCAGGCCAGGTGCTGGCGCAGCTCGATGCCACCGATTACCAGTTGGGTGCACAGGCCGCACAAGCCCAGGTGCAAGCCGCACAAACGCAGTACGACCTGGCAGCGGCCGATTTCAAACGCTACGTCGAACTGCGGGCGCAGAACTTCATCAGCAACGCAGAACTGGAGCGTCGCGATGCCACGCTCAAGGCTGCAAAGGCCACGCTGGACCAGGCCAAGGCACAAGGCAGCGTGCAAACCAACCAGAAGGGTTACGCCACACTGGTGGCCGACAAGGCGGGCGTGGTGCTGGCCGTGGAGGCGGAACCCGGCCAGGTGCTGGCTGCCGGAACCCCCGTGCTGCGCCTGGCCTACGACGGCCCGCGCGACGTGGTGGTGAGCGTGCCCGAAGACAAGGCCGCGACCATTCAACCCGGCATGAATGCCAGCGTGCGCCTGTGGGCCAGCGACGCCACCCAGACCGCCAAAGTGCGGGAGGTGGCTGCGAGTGCCGATGCCACCACCCGCACCTTTGCCGTGAAGCTGGGGCTGGACGCAGTCGGCGCGCAGGCCCCTGCACTGGGCGCCACCGCCTATGTGCAGATTCAACCCAGCGCGGCGGCTGCCGCTGCGGGTGCTGCGCTCATCAAGTTGCCCACCAGCGCCTTGCGCCAGCAGGGCCAGGGCTCGGCGGTGTGGCTGTTCGATGCCGCCAGCCAGACTGTGAAAAGCCAGGCCGTGGTGGTGGCCACAGCAGACGGCAATCAGGCCGTGATTGCCTCAGGCCTCAAAGCAGGCGAGCAGTTGGTGGTGGCCGGCGTGCATGTGCTGACCGAGGGGCAGAAGGTAGTGCTGTATCGCGATAAAAATGAACCTAAACAGCCCGTACCGCTGGATGGTAATGAAAAGTCTGCTACAGCTGAAAAGGCCAAGCCATGAGCGCCCACGACCCTCAGAACCCCAAATCGGGGTTCAATCTGTCGCGCTGGGCTCTGGAGCACACGCCGCTCACACGCTACCTGATGATCGTGCTCATGCTGCTGGGCGTGGCCGCCTACTTCCAGCTGGGGCAGGACGAAGACCCTCCGTTCACCTTCAGGGCCATGGTGGTTCGCGCCTATTGGCCCGGTGCCACGGCGCAGCAAATGGCAGAGCAGGTGGCCGACAAGCTGGAGAAAACGCTTCAGGAGGTGCCCCACGCCGACAAAATTCGCAGCTATTCCAAGCCGGGCGAGACGCTGATCATTTTTCAGGTGAAAGACAGCACACCGGCGGCCGACGTGACACAGGTTTGGTACACGGTGCGCAAAAAAATGGGCGACATCCGTTTCACCTTGCCTTCGGGTGTTCAAGGGCCGTTCTTCAATGATGAATTTGGCGATGTGTTTGGCGTCATCTACGCCCTGCAGGGCGAGGGTTACAGCTACGCTGACCTGAAACGTGCCGCCGACGACGTGCGCCAGCAGTTGCTGAAGGTGAAAGACGTCAACAAGGTCGAGCTGTTCGGCGCGCAGGACGAAAAACTGTTCATCGAAATTTCGCAAAAACGCCTGGCCGTGCTGGGGCTGGACATGAACGCCGTGCTGGCGCAACTGGGCCAGCAAAACGCGCTGGAGTCTGCGGGGGCCGTTCAGTCGCCGCTGGACATTGTCCAGGTGCGTGTGGGCGGGGCCTTTAACAACGTGGAGCAGTTGCGCGCCATGCCCATCCGCAGTGCCACGGGCGCCACGCTGAAGCTGGGCGACATCGCACAGATTGGCCTGGCCTACACCGACCCGCCGCAGGTGAAGATGCGCCACCAGGGGCAGGAGAGCATTGGCCTGGGCATTTCCATGGCAAAGGGTGGCGACATCATCGCGCTGGGCAAGGCGCTGAAAGTGGTGACCGACCAGATTGAACAATCACTGCCCGCCGGCATGGAACTGAAGCAGGTGCAAGACCAGCCCAGTGCCGTCACCACCTCGGTGAATGAGTTTGTAAAGGTGCTGATCGAGGCCGTCGTCATCGTGCTGGTGGTCAGCTTTCTCAGCCTGGGGCTGCACCGCAACCCGAACGGGCGGGGTCTGCGCAGCTTCACGCTCGATGTGCGGCCCG
>JFJP01037764.1_pt1 | contig 23064 bp, 11 predicted proteins | sample 431651 | NCBI WGS metagenome assembly JFJP01 (sample SAMN02602958, study PRJNA72255) | Microbial mat metagenome, whole genome shotgun sequencing project. | biome: fresh water; feature: sink hole; material: water; isolation source: purple microbial (photo- and chemosynthetic) mats found in...
GCATTTCCAAAAGCTATGCCGGCTTGTGTGCCTCCTGAGCTCGATGCGAAGAATATGTAATCGATAGTAATATTCTGATCCTCGATTTGTTCTTTCAGTTCAAACATGGCATTCACGTAGCCAAGCATGCCCGTAAAATTGGATCCTCCATAGGGTACAATGTAGCATTTTTTACCATCAGCTTCGAGTTGGCTTTTCAGCAATTGTAAGTCTTCGCCTTTGCGGTGCTCACCTGTAAAATGTATATGAGCGCCAAGCATGTGCGAGAGCAGCAAATTTCCGTTATAACTATGAGGTTTGTTGCCCCCAAGCAGCAGATGGCAGCTAAGTCCCCATTGGGCGCAAGCAGCGGCAGTCTGGCGGCAGTGGTTAGACTGTTGCGCTCCCGCAGTGATGATGGTATCTGCCCCCATAGCTATGGCCTCAGCAAGCAAGTATTCCAGCTTACGGGTTTTGTTGCCTCCGCCGGCCAAGCCGGTAAGGTCGTCGCGTTTGACATAAAAATTATACTTACCCATTTTGCTTTGTAAGCGTGGCAGGTTGTGCAATGGAGTAGGCAAGAAACCAAGTTTTATCTTATTTTCTAAGAAAGAGTGGTTCATTTTAGTACTATTTATCAAGGTTATCTCTTACATTTTTCCAAGCCTAAGATATAAAAGGTTCTCCACAAAATGATATCTGAACTTCTCAAGCGTCAGAGCAAGAGATCTGCCTGCATTATTTGATATATACTTTTATGTAAAAATGAAGTCAGATGAATATCAATACTTTGTCCCTGAAATTTGATAAATAACCTAAAAAATGAGACGTTATTTGATGGATTGTTTTTCTTAGAAGTAGCAATAAGATGAGACTGCTTACCTTTTAGTATAATTTTTTTAAAAAAATGGTAAGCTTCCACCTGGCGTAATTGCTTTATTAGCATGCGTTAATTCTAATACCGAAAGCTTCATCTTTCTCTACCTCACATCGCTTTAGAAACTTGCAAAAAATATTTACTTCCAATCAAAAGCATCATCTTCATAAAATGAAAGAGGCTGTACATCAAGTATACAGCCTCTTTCGCAAATAAATGTAAAAAAATCAAACGATATCTTTGCCGTGGCAATGTTTGTATTTTTTGCCGCTACCACATGGGCAGTCATCGTTTCTACCCACTTTGGGTTCAACCCTCACCGGTGCAATTTTTTGTTGCTCGCGTGGCGGTTGTCCCTGTTGCTGGTTTCCCTCATCGGGAAGTTGCTGGCGCTGGCGTGTTTCAAACTCGTCTTTACGGGTTTTGTATTTGCTCATATCAAGTTTTGGAATTTGACGAGCAGATTTTACTTCTTCCGGATTTTTGGAGTGAATACGTGATTTGAGCAATAGCGAAACGATAGACTTATTTATGCGGTCGAGCATATTTCTAAAAAGTTCATATGCTTCGAATTTGTAAATAAGCAATGGGTCTTTCTGCTCGTATGCAGCATTTTGAACCGACTGCTTCAAGTCGTCCATTTCACGCAGGTGTTCTTTCCATGCATCATCGATGGTAAGCAATACCAGGGCTTTCTCAAATGCGCGAACCACTTCTTTAGCACCGGTTTCATACGCTTTTTTCAGATTTACAACGATATTGTATATCCGAACTCCATCGGTGAATGGGATAAGGATATTATCGTATTGGTGCGACTGTTTTTCGTAAACAGACCTGATAACGGGCATTGACTCTTCGGCTATAGCCTGAATTTTGCGTTTATATCGTTCGTGTACTTCCTGGCTGAGCCTTTCGGTGATATCTTCATTGCTCATTTTGGCGTAGTCGCGCTGATCTATGGGTGAGTCAATAGAAAGCATTCTGATGAGATCAAGCTGATACTCTTCAAATGAAGAATTACCATGATGTGAGTCTACTATGCTTTGGCATACGTCTACCATCATATTCGAAATATCGATACTTATTTTATCACCATTGAGTGCATTTCGGCGGCGGGTATATATTACCTCACGTTGTGAGTTCATCACGTCGTCGTACTCGAGCAATCTTTTACGAATACCAAAGTTATTTTCTTCCACTTTTTTCTGGGCGCGTTCTATAGATTTAGTAATCATAGAGTGCTGTATCACCTCTCCATCTTTGAGGCCTATGCGATCCATGATGCCGGCTATACGTTCAGAACCAAACATGCGCATGAGGTCATCTTCGAGCGAGACGAAGAACTGGGAAGAACCCGGGTCGCCTTGTCGTCCGGCACGTCCTCTGAGCTGTCTGTCTACCCTTCGCGATTCGTGCCTCTCGGTACCTATGATGGCCAAACCTCCTGCTTTTTTCACTTCGGCACTCAACTTGATGTCGGTACCCCTACCTGCCATGTTAGTAGCAATGGTCACAATACTTGATTTACCTGCATCGGCCACAATATCGGCCTCACGTTGGTGCAGTTTTGCATTCAGTACACTGTGTTTTATGCCTTTGCGTGTAAGCATACGGCTAAGCAGTTCCGATATTTCTACAGACGTGGTACCTACCAGAACCGGGCGGCCTTGCTGCACCAGTTCTTGTATCTGATCAATAACGGCATTGTATTTTTCGCGCCGTGTTTTATATATAAGGTCTTCTCTATCGTCGCGGGCGATGGCTCTGTTGGTAGGAATAACCACCACGTCGAGTTTGTAAATATCCCAGAACTCACCTGCTTCGGTTTCGGCAGTACCGGTCATACCAGCCAGTTTGTTGTACATGCGGAAATAGTTCTGCAAGGTAATGGTGGCAAAAGTCTGTGTAGCAGCTTCCACTTTTACACGTTCTTTGGCTTCTATTGCCTGGTGCAGCCCGTCGGAGTATCTGCGGCCTTCGAGTATACGTCCGGTTTGTTCGTCTACAATTTTTACCTTATTGTCCATTACCACATAATCCACGTCTTTCTCGAAAAGAGCGTAGGCTTTGAGCAATTGATGAATGGTGTGCAGACGCTCAGATTTTACAGCATAGTCGGCCAGTAGTTGGTCCTTTACTTGTAGTCTTTCATTCTGAGGAAGGTTGGATTTTTCTATTTCGGCTACTTCGCTGCCAATATCAGGTAGAATAAAGAAGCTCGAATCAGAGTATCCGGTAGAGATGAGGTCAGTACCTTTGTCGGTTAGTTCAACAGATCTATGTTTTTCATCTATCACAAAATAGAGGTGCTCTGTAACTTCGGGCATTCGTTTGGCATTGTCGGCCAAGTATATATCTTCGGTTTTTAGCAAAAGTGCTTTCATGCCCTCTTCGCTGAGGAATTTGATGAGTGCAGAGTTTTTAGGCAATCCTTTGTATGCTTTGAGCAAGAGCAGGGCGCCTTCATCTTTTTTGCCAGATTTTATGCTGTTTTTGGCATCGGCAATGAGTTTATTCACCAAATTTCTTTGAGCGGTCATCAGCTTTTCAACTGCAGGTTTCAGCTCATCGAATAGTTGAATATCACCTTTTGGTATAGGTCCACTGATGATGAGTGGTGTACGGGCGTCGTCAATAAGTACAGAGTCTACCTCGTCAACAATGGCATAGTTGTGAGGTCTTTGTACGAGATCTTCAGTACGTTGCGACATATTGTCGCGCAGGTAATCGAAACCAAACTCGTTGTTGGTACCAAAAGTAATGTCGGCCATGTAAGCTTTACGGCGAGCATCGCTGTTGGGTTCGTGCCTATCTATGCAATCCACTTCCAATCCGTGAAATTCGTAGATGGGTCCCATCCACTCAGAGTCACGTTTGGCCAGATAGTCGTTCACAGTAACTATATGCACTCCACGTCCGGCAAGTGCATTCAAGAAAACGGGAAGCGTAGCAACCAGTGTTTTACCTTCACCTGTGCCCATTTCAGCAATTTTACCCATATGCAGGGCTATACCACCTATGAGCTGAACATCATAGTGCTCCATGTCCCAGGTGATTTTATTGCCACCGGCCATCCATGAGTTGTGCCAAATGGCATTGGAATTGTTGATTTCTACAGATGTACGTTGTGTAGCAATAAAACGATCAAAATCTGTAGCTTTTACAATTATTTTTTCGTTTGTTTTGAAACGTCTTGCGGTTTCGCGTACTATGGCAAATGCCTTAGGCAGGTGTTCCGTAAGTTTTTCTTCAATGCTAGCCTTAATTTTTTTCTCGAGGACTTCAATTTCCTTATAAAGTTCTTCTTTTATCTCGAAATCAGGGTCTTCGTTTTCAATACGTAGTTTTATAGCATCAATTTCGGCAGCCTCTTGAGCAAACGAATTTCGGATATCAGCTTTTATTTGCAATGAAAGGGAGCGCAGTTCGTCGCTACTCACATTCTTTAATTGTGCATATTCATGATTTACCTGTTGTACAATGGGTAATATCAGCTTCAGGTCTTTCTCGGCTTTACTGCCGAACAATTTTCCTAAAAATTTATTTAAGAAACTCATTTTTATGTAGTTATGTTAATTTTTGGACCCAGTGAAGGGGCAAAAGCGGTTGCAAATGTAATCATTTAAGGCCAATTTATACAATAATACCTATCTCAATCTTTCAATAGATATGTATGAAAATTTTTTCAGGTATTTAAAACCGAATTTTATGGCCATGATGCAAAAAATAGTAGTGATTAAATTATTGAATTTTAATGAATTTGCGTTTTTCTTTGTCATAGTTGAAGACTTCGCCAGTTTCTATCAAATAATACCAACCCAGAATATTGAGGTTTCCTGCATTGTGCAGTTCTCTGATATATGGGTAGGTGAGCAAGTGGTTCATTTGTTCTATGATATTTAGTTGTTCTGTAACCCATTCGCGTTTTATCACGTCGGCCATCAGGTTCGGATACGATTTTACTTTGTCAATGACTGGTCTGGCAAGTTGAATCCATTTTTTGGTATGGGGTACTTCGGCCATTTGTTCATCTGACAGATAGAAGGCATTGCAGCCCCCACAGTTGGAATGTCCACAAACGAGGATATTGTCAATTTTCAATACTTTCACGGCATATTCAATAGCAGAAGTAGTTGCTAAAAAATCGGAAGACTCACGGTAATAGGGTACTATATTGGCTATATTCCTGATTACAAAAAGATCGCCTGGCAGGGTATTGGTGATGAGGTTGGGAACTACCCGCGAGTCGGAGCAGCCTATGAAAAGGGTATGCGGTGATTGGCTTTTGCCTATAGATTCAAAAAGCTCTTTGTAGCGTTGAAAATCATTGCTTGAAAATTCTTTTACTCCATCAAATAAATACTCCATATATCTTTCAGTTTTTCAGTTCAATATAACAGAAACCTGCGCCAAATTACTATACATTTTGGCTTTTTGAAACGCTATTAACAATTCTTAAATAAATAATCAATAATAAGTCAATGTAGTTGCAACTCGCTCAACGACCTTATTTTGAAGAGCGCTACAACTTGATTAACAGTTTGATAAAAACACCAGCCTCTAGGCTTATAGAAGAGAATTTTCTTTAACAAATAGACATTGATTCAGGCTTTATCAAGTTTCTTCAGTATTAATCTGAAAGGCTTATCCATCGCCAGAATCGTTTCCACCAGGGTGCATCAGTAGCGTTCGGAGTATTTTCTGATGTTTTTTCGACTTTGTTTTCGGCCTCACTTAGCGGTTTTTCTGAAAATTTGGTTGCTTCGGCCTTAATTTTTTCCAACTCAGTATTGTTGGTATTTCTGAATGTGAGTTTTCCTTGCGCCTCGTCAACTACAATGGTTTTGTCGCGCGAAATCTCGCCTTTGAGTATGGCCTCCGAGACCTCGTTGAGCAGATAGCGCTGTATGGTGCGTTTCACAGGTCGTGCGCCAAATGCAGGGTTGAAGCTCATACGTGCAATCCACACATGCGCTGCAGGCGATGCCCACAGATTTATTTCATTTTTGCCAAGTTTGCGAACAAGGCTCTTGAGTTGCAATTCGGTTATTTGTTTGATGATGGGGTAACTAAGGGGTAAAAACATGATGATTTCGTCAATGCGATTGAGAAACTCAGGTCGCATTTTTTCGCGCAAAACTTTGGAAACGTCATCTTTGGCAGCCATCATGGTTTCGGCTGCATTATCTTTAGTCATTTGCTTAAACCGTTCCAGTATTTTGTCGGAACCTGCGTTGCTGGTCATGATGATGATGGTGTTCTTGAAATTCACCGTCACCCCTTTGGAGTCAGTCATGCGGCCATCGTCGAGTACTTGCAGCATGGTGTTGAAAACTTCCGGGTGGGCCTTTTCTATCTCATCGAGCAGCAGCACGCAATAGGGTTTACGACGCACGGCTTCAGTGAGTTGTCCGCCTTCTTCGTAACCTACATACCCCGGAGGCGCACCATAGAGGCGTGCTACGGCATTTTGCTCCATGTATTCGCTCATGTCCAGCCTTACCATGGCACGTTCATCGCCAAAAAGTAATTCGGCCAAGGCTTTGGCAAGCTCCGTTTTGCCCACGCCTGAAGTACCCAGAAAAATGAACGAACCAATTGGTTTGTTAGGATCGTTGAGCCCGGTGCGGCTTCGTCTGATGGACTCTGCAATGGCTCTGATGGCTTCGTTTTGCCCAATTACCCTTCTAGCCAGTTCTTCTTCGAGAGAGAGCAAGCGCTGCATTTCGTCCTTCATCATCTGATTAACGGGTATTCCGGTGGCATCGGCCACCATTTCCGCTATAAAATTGCGGTCTACATGCTCCTTGAAAATGGATGGAGCACCACTTCCGTTTATCTGAGTGCGCAAATTTTCGAGCCTTTTTTGGGCTTCCACCAGCTTTTCGTATTGTATTTCGGCCACTTTCTCAAAATTGGCCTCGCCTTCGGCCAGTTTGGCTTCGGCTTTTAGCTGTTCTATGGTATTTTTCTCGGCAATTATTTGCGCTACTATCGCTTTTTCAGATTCCCAAATGGCTCGCAATCGGGTACGTTCATCGCTGATTACTTCTATTTTCCTGCGAATTTCTTCCACTTTTTTTGCATCGCCTTCTTTTTTTATGGCCTCTTTTTCTATACGTAGTTGCATGATATTGCGCTCGGCTTCATCAATGACTGCAGGTACTGAATTCATTTCTATACGAAGTTTGGCTGCAGCCTCGTCCATGAGGTCAATGGCTTTGTCTGGCAAGAAACTCTCAGTAATATACCTGTGTGACAGTTCAACGGCAGAAATAACAGCTTCGTCGCGAATGCTTACTTTATGATGCAATTCAAATTTTTCTTTTATTCCCCTGAGTATCGAAATACTTTCATCTACCGATGGTTCGGCAAGCAGTATGGTCTGAAATCTGCGCACCAGGGCTTTGTCTTGTTCAAAATATTTTTTGTACTCGTTTATGGTAGTAGCGCCTATCACACGCAAATTGCCACGGGCAAGTTCGGGTTTCAGTATATTGGCAGCATCCATAGCCCCGGCACCTTTTCCGGCACCTACCAATAAGTGAATTTCGTCTATGAACAGAATTATTTCTCCATTGGATTGCTGAACTTCACGAATTATGTTTTTAAGCCGATCTTCAAACTCACCTTGCTTAGATGCTCCGGCAATGAGTGATCCCATATCCAACGAGAATACTTTGCAATGTTTCAGGTTTTCAGGTATATCGCCTTTTACTAGTCTTTGCACAAAGCCCTCGACCAATGCAGTTTTTCCAACACCCGGTTCGCCTATAATGATGGGGTTGTTTTTTTGCTTTCGAGAGATGATTTGCAGCAAACGCCGTATTTCGTCGGAACGGCCAATGATGGGTTCTATTTTTCCCTCTGTCACCATACGGTTCATATCTTGTGCAAACTTGCTTAGCCATTCGTGTTGTTTCACGGTTTCTTCCTTTGTTTGCAATCCTGCACGAAGCTGCCTGATAGCGGCATTGAGTTTGTTTTTGTCGAGTCCGCCAGATGCGAGCAATTGTGCTGTTTGGTCTCCACTCACCAGTATGCCGTACAAAATATGTTCAATGGATATGTATTCATCTTTCAGATCTTTGGATATTTTTTTTGCCAGATTTAGGGAGTGCTCAACCGGATCAGAAATGCTAAGTTCTTTTTCGGGGGCTCTTTTGGGCAACGCCAGTAGTAGCTTTTCGAGCTGAGAAGTGAGTACTTTTACATCTATGCCCAGTGTATTGAGTATGAATGGAGTAACATTTTTGTCAATAGCTAAAATAGAGTGCAGAATAAGGCCATTTTCAATTTGTGCAAAAAGCTCGTCTTTAGCTCGTTGGCTTGCGCTTTTGAGCACTTGTTGGGCAATGGGTGTAAACTCTTTATAATCCATAATTGAAAAATTTAATATCTAAAATTAGGCAAAAGTTAGACGGAATGCAACCAAAATAAAAACTGGAAGGGTATGTTTTTTTACCAAATTATACAATTGATGATAAACTATCTTAAATTTGCTTGAGCAAAATGATTTGCCATTAAAAACAATAAAAATTCAATTGTATGAAAAAAGTATTTTACGTATTAGGCGGACTGGTTGTTTTGTATTTTGTTGTCGCTTTATTCGCAAAATCGAATGTAACTGTAGAGCGCAGCCAGCTTATAAAAGCGAGCCATACAGATGCCATGAAAGCACTTGGCGATTTCCAACATTTTCACAATTACTGGAGTCCGTGGACAGAAATTGAACCAGACATGAAAGCGAGCTTTGATGGCACGCCCGGAACTGTGGGACATAAATACCTATGGGAAGGAAAAAAGGACTCGGTAGGAGTAGGAGAAATGATTATTGATTCTACAACCGAAAATAATATATTTCAGACTGTTCATTTCATTAAACCCATGGAAAGCATTGTGAAATCGTATTTCACGACCGAAAGTATTGGCGATAGTACAAAAATAACATGGGGAATGAATTTTAGTTTTGCTTTCTTCATGCGCCCAATTATGCTTTTTATGGATTTTGATAAAATGTTAGGCACTTCTTTGGAATACGGATTGCAAAGACTAAAATCAAAACTGGAATCAAAGGATACGGTATATCGTGGCTACAATGTGCAATTGGTTGATTTTGAGGAAAGGCATTACGCAGGCATCAGGAAGACTCAGAAATTTGCTGATTTGGGTAGCTTTTTTTCCGGCAATTTTGAAAAAATACCTGCCAGTCTTGCTAAATCTAATGTAGCACCGGCAGGGCCTATGGCTTCCATGTATTTTTTCTGGGATGAAAAAAATGGTGTAACAGACTGTGCTGCACTCATGCAAGTAGCAGACAGCAAGTCGGTTGATGGTCTTGAAATCATTTCTGTAAAACCAGGAAAAGCAGTAAAAGTTGCCTACTTTGGCGCACCGGATAAATCGATGGAGGCTTATTATGCCATAGACGATTATCTGAAAGCTAATAACCTGAAAGATACAATGGCACTCGAAGAGTATATTACAGATAAGACTAAGGAGCCAGATACTACTAAATGGCTGACTAATATATATTTCATTCTAAAATAAAATATTTAGATATACTCATTAAAGGCTCGTGAGGTATTATGCAATTATCTCACGGGCTTATAGGTGGTTTTTAGTATAGAACATGTTGAACATCCAGTTTTATTATTAACATTCTAAATAAGATAAATACCTGTTGCAAATAGTTTAGAAAATAGTATCTTGTATACTTAAACAAATTATAAATATAATATCCTAAAGATTCTTATATCAATGTATTGTATTTTTGTAAGGAGGATTAAGTGCAATATGAATTGAGGAATCTTTTCCATCATGAAAAAATCGTTTGGGTATGATTGAAAAAAGTCAACTGTTGGATAAGTTGCAGGATAATTATCCCGGTTTCTTTTATATTTTTGATTATAAGTTAAATAATATATTATATGCATCGGATAGCTTTGAAACGCATCTTGGTTATACCATGGATGAGCTAAATGAGCTAAGCAAAACACTATCCATCATTGATTATTTGTTTCACCCGGATGATAACTCATTGGTTAGGCTTGAAGAACTGGAATTTATAACACGCCGAAGTAAGGCATACGAAGGGAAGCCAACGAAACCTCAAATATACCGTATACGCACAAAAAAAAGAGGGTACAAGTGGTTCGAGTTTCGAACATCTGCCTATACAAATGTAAGTTTTAGCGAGGGCATTAGTCAGGTATTGGTTCAAGCCACTGATATATCGATGTATAAAAATATCGAAGATACTCTTATTCGCCAGTTGCATCATTCTCCCAAAAGTACAGAGACCAGTATTTTGTATATACGCCAGCTTAAGGCCACTTTGGAAAATACACCCAATGTGGCTATTCAATGGTACGATGAATATGGCAATGTGATTTATTGGAACAAAATTAGCGAAAAGCTATATGGATATAAGGCTGAAGCGATGATAGGCAACACCCTAAGAGGTGTAGTATTGGATGAAAAGGAATACAGCCAATTTTTGGAGATACTTAAACGAGTAAAGCAAAGTGGTGACGCATTTGGTCCCTATGAAGTACCAGTAAAACTCAGTGGAGGATTACCAGGTTGGGTACTTTCTACTACTTTCTTGCTCCCCCTCGATAACAATAAAGAGGGATTTGTGTGCATGGATATAGATATTTCTTTGCAAAAACAGACCCTCAATGAACTTACAGCCGCAGTAAAGTTTGCTTCTGCCAAGGAAACTGAGCTTATCAGATTAAACGAAGAATACGCAGCCATCATCGAAGAAATAAGACAGATGAATGAGCATCTGGTTGAAGCCAAAGAGCATGCAGAAACAAGCAAGCGAAGACTCAAGCAAATTTCCGACAGTTTCGAAAATGGCATGATTTACCAAGTGGTAATACTCGGGGAGACTCAAAGAAAGTTTACTTACCTCAGCGAATCGGTGATAAAGCTATACGGAAATACCCCTGAAGAGATAATTGAAAACGAAAGTCTGATTTATGATCGCATACATCCAGATGATATAGACCGACTCATAGAACACGAATTGAAAGCTCTGGCAAATATGAGCTTATTCAAACAAGAAATGCGTGTCAGAAACCCTGATGGTACCTATCGCTGGTCGTTGGTAATATCGAATCCGCGCAGGGTTGACGATGTTGTGTTTTGGGACGGAATAGAAGTAGACATCACTGATCGCAAAAAAATTGAATCGGAGCGAGAGCAATTGTTGTTCGAAGTAACTCAAAAACGCGACGAGACTTCTAAAGCAAAAGATGTACTCAATAGTATTATGGAGCGGGTAAGCGATGGTTTTGTGGCTTTTGATAAGGATTTCAACTACACCTATGTAAATACACAAGCTGCAAATTTGATTGGAGCCACACCTAAGGATCTCATTGGCAGAAACTATTGGGCAGAATACCCCGAAACGCACAATACCCAATTCGCAAAATCTTGTGCTGAAGCACTGGAAACGCAACAGCCTGTCATCTTTGAAGAATACAATATTCGATGGAATAGGTGGTTCGTAAACCGCATATATCCTTCGAGCGAAGGCATAACCATGTTTTTTACCGACATTACCGAACGCAAAATAAACGAAGTAGCTTTATTAGATGCCAAAGAAAAAGCCGAACATGCATACCTCGAAGTGCAAGCACTCAACGAAGAATTATTTGCAGCCAAAGAAAAGGCAGAGGAAAGTGATCTTCTCAAATCTGCTTTTTTGAACAACATGAGCCATGAGGTGCGCACCCCACTCAATGCTATTGCCGGATTTTCCCAACTTATGACCGATGTAAGCCAATCGCCCGAACAACTAAAAATGTATGCGGATATCATATCCCAAAGCACAGAAAAACTCATAGGCATCATTACCGATGTAATTGAAGTATCGCAAGTACAAGCCAACCAAAGTAAAGTACTTTTTACCGAATTCGATTTATTAGAGTTTATCAATCTGTTTGATAAAGAATGTTCAAGCCGGGCTGCAGAGAAAAATATCATTTTCCGCAAAATTATTCAGTTGAGTCAATCGCCAAGTAAAGTAGTAACCGATTATGAAAAGCTCAAAAAAATAGTATACCATCTGCTTGATAATGCGCTGAAATTTACACAGTTTGGTACAGTTGAACTATTTTGTACCATTCAGGATGAAAAAATACAAATACATATCACTGACTCAGGAATTGGAATATCCGAAAGTAAGCAGCGCCTCCTTTTCAAGCCTTTCTCACAAATAGAAACCGGCATAACACGCGATTTTGGCGGAAATGGGCTTGGGCTTACCCTCGTAAAGTCGTATATAGATATGCTTCATGGCACTATTGAGATGAAATCAGAGGTTGACATAGGCACCGTTATGCGAGTTAGCATTCCTGCCCGTCGACATGCTGCGGCAAGTATGTATACAAAAAAGCATTTAGTATTGCCTGGTATAAAAACCATATTGATAGCAGAAGATGAATATTACAATTACCTTTTTCTGAAAACCCTTTTTAGAAATACAAAGGCAAACCTGCTCTATGCCGCCAATGGTAAAAAAGCTGTTGAAATTTGTTTTTCGAACCCCAATATCGATTTGGTGTTCATGGATATAAAAATGCCAATTATGGACGGATACACCGCCGCTAAGATAATAAAGGACAAATTGCCACATTTGCCAATCATTGCAGCTTCTGCCTATGTGCTTGAACATGAAAAGGAGGCATTTGGAGATATGTTCGACGATTTTTTGCTGAAGCCTATAAGCGAATCGGATTTCAATAATAAAATACTCAAATATATAATTGTATAGCAAACAGATATAATAGCTCAACCAGTATAATTTTGGCTATATTTCATTAACTCTAAACTAACATGTGTGCAACCGAAGCACCAATAAAAATAATATCAACTGATGCAATTCGATTTTTTTACCATATATCAAAGCCTCGCATTTATTGATATTTTTATATCCTTATTACTTCTGTTCTATATTTTTATATCACTCGAAAAGAGCCAGATAATCCTATGGTTTTTTATAGGCAAAATATTGGAGGCCTTATCGCTCATGGCTATAGGTGCCCGCACTTTTTTACCTGAGTTTGTTAGCGTAGGATTGGCCAATAGTGCATTACTATGGGGGGTAGCTTTTCAGATGGTGAGTCTTATATCATACAAAGGAGAATTTAAAAAGCCACTTTCTTACCTTCTACCAGCTATAGGCATCCTTGGTAGTTTGCCATTTCTTTTGCTTCAACTTGAAGCTCAGTCTCGGGTTGTTATATCTATGACAAGTATACTTATTATTACAGGTATAAGTATTCGTGAGTTGATCAAAGAACGGCACGGGCTCAAAATTACACTTTATCTGGCAGTTGGGTGGTCTATATACTTGTTTATGATATTGCTGAGGTTATTGAGTGTATTATCTACCGATGCCCAACTTTATAATCCACTTCAAATGGATACTGTAGGAATTATGTTCGTAATTTCGACTATGTTCGCTATTATACTCTCTTCATTCGGATTTTTGTTGCTCCTGATTGAGTATAGCCAAAAAATGCTGAGAGAAATAGAAGAAATGCGAAACGTATCTTTTGAGCAGAGTCCCGTTTCTATTGTAATCACTGATCTTAGTCACCGTATAAAATATGTGAATCGAAAATTTGAGGAGATAAGTGGCTACTCTCAGGTTGAACTTTTGGGAAAACCAATGCGAATAATGGGTTCTGGCCTTACCCCCCGCAGTGTATATGAAGAGTTCAGAGCCAAAATGAAAAATGGCGAGGCTTGGGAAGGGGAATTTATAAACAGGAAAAAAAATGGGGAGCTGTTTTATGAAAAAGCTGTAATTGCTCCACTGCGAAATACACAAGGCCAAAAACAAGCATATATTGGCTTCAAGAACGACATAAGCGTGCAAAAGCGATTGGCTGAGGAACTGAAGATAAACGAAGAAAAGTACAAGCTGATTACTGAAAATGTGTCAGATGTCATGTGGGTGTACAACCTTACTCTCGACAAATTTGTATTCATTAGCAAAGCAGTTGAACGTGAAAGAGGTTATACTGTTGAAGAGGCCATGCAGCAAAAGTATTACGACTCTATGGTACAGCATTTTGCTGAAATGATTGCTAGCCTAATGCCAAGCAGATTGGATGAGTTTATAAATGACCCCGAAAATGCAAAACATTACTTTGATGAAATACAACAGCCTTGCAAGAACGGGAAATTTATATGGGTAGAAGCATCGACCAAACTCAAATACAACCAACTACAAGAAATTGAACTTATAGGGCTTAGCAGAAATATTGAAGCAAGAAAAAAAATTGAACAAGAACTTCGCAAAAGCAAACAGAACCTAAAGGAGGCTCAGATGGTGGGAAATGTGGGACATTGGGACTTTGAAATAGAAAAGAACTATGTGTATTGGTCGGAGCAAACTTATCAAATATTCGAAATTTCGCCACAAAGCATTCAGCTTGATTTGAATAAACTATTGAACTTGATACACCCAGACGACCGAAAAGCTACCTTAAAAGCATACAATGAAGCAGTAAAGCAGCGCATCCCGCTTGAGTTTACGCACCGCATTATAACTCCGGGGGCAAAGTCAAATACCTGACCGAAAGGGTAACTACACGATACAGCGATGATGGGAAACCTATCAGTAGCCTTGGTACTGTGCACGATGTTACACAAATAAAGGAGAATGAATTGCGGTTGCAGGATTTGGTGGCTACCAAAGACAAGCTTTTCAGCATCATTGCACACGACCTCAAAAATCCGTTTCATGGAATAATAGGTCTCGCAGATATGATGATATTGAATGCTGATAATCATACTCCCGAAAGAAGAAAATTGCTTATTAGTGGAATCAGGCAATCTGCATTCAATGCTTTCAGGCTATTAGAGGTTTTGCTGGAGTGGGCAAACTCACAAACCGGCAGAATCGAGTTTAAACCAAAGCAAATGTTGCTGAGTAATATGGTTGATGAAGTAATAGAGCAATCTGAAAGTACTGCCAGAAATAAGAAAATTGTGCTCAAAAGCAGAAATCTTGAGAATATACAAGTGTATGCCGATGAAAATATGATACGTACAGTATTGCGAAATTTGGTAAGCAATGCCATTAAATTTACTCACGAAGGCGGGTGGGTTATTATCAGAAGCTCTACCAACGACCAATGGGTAGAAATTTCGGTTAGTGATAGTGGTATAGGCATAGAGCCCCAAAATATAGATAAACTTTTCAGAATAAGTGAGAAATTCAGTTCTCTTGGTACTGCAAATGAAACAGGTACCGGGCTTGGCCTGATGCTATGTAAGGAATTTGTTGAAAAGAATGGAGGAAAAATTTGGGTAGAGAGTCAGCCTGGGCTAGGTTCCAGCTTTATATTCACTCTTCCTGCAAGCAGGCCAAATTCTCATAACACAGATTGGAAGTAGCAACCATTTGGGGATAATCTTGAATTTATAATAGATTTGCATCAAAATATTCCAAGCTCAAATATGCAACAATATTTTGAACATATTTTACTCCTAATACGCAGGATTCTGTATTTGCTTGCTTTTATGGCAATTACTCGCCTTGTGTTTTATATCAATAACTTCAGTGCTTTTTCTGATATACAATTTACTCAGGTACTCAAAATTTTTGTTTATGGCATGCGTTTCGATTTATCGGTGCTAACGTGGTTCAATATGCTGTTTCTGGTTATGCACTTAGTGCCCGGTCAGTATAAGTATCACCGTATTTACCAATTGGTGCTCAAAATGCAATTTTTGATAGCTGCCGCAGTAATAATGCTGCCAAATCTGGCAGATGCAGAGTATTTTAAATATACGCGAAAGCGCAGTACTGCTTATATATTCGAATTGTTTGGTGGTGGAAGTATAGATACAGATGCTACCAAGTTATTGCCTACTTTTATGGTGCAGTTTTGGCATCTTACCCTCATAGGCTTAGTATTGTTGGTTTTATTCTGGATTTTTTATCCAAAATTTAAGGCTAAACCCGGGCATCAGCCACAACTGATAAGCAATTTTATAGCCCAAACTTTGTACATGGGCATAGGCATGTATCTATTCATCATCATGGCACGTGGTGGGCTACAATACAAGCCTATTAGCAATATTTCTGCCGCTGCATATGGCACACCTTCCCAAATTCCACTTATTCTCAATACACCTTTCAGTATTTTGACTACCTATGGAAAAAAGAAAATTCCTGCCCGCAGATATTTTAGCGACGAAGAGGCACAACAATATTTTTTACCAGTAGTTACCCTTCCTGTCGATACCACTCAAATGAGGAGAATGAACGTGATAGTAATTATACTTAAAAGTTTTAGCAAGGAGTACATAGGGTATTACAATCAGGGTAAAGGGTATACACCTTTTTTTGATTCACTTATAGCGCAAAGCTATGCCTTCCGCCATGCATATTCTAATGGCATGCAAAGCATTGAGTCTATGCCTTCTATCCTTTCAGGAATTCCTGCCATCATGGAAAATCCATTCATCACTTCAGATTACGTATCAAACCATATTGGTAGCATTGCAGGCGAGTTGCGCAAGGTCGGGTATTATACAGCCATGTTTCACGGGGCTACCAACGGCTCTATGGGTTTCGAAAGCTTCTCTGCATTAGCTGGCTTTCACGAATACTACGGGCGTACGCAGTACAGCAACGAGAAGCATTTTGATGGTTCGTGGGGTATATACGACGAGGAATTTCTGCAATATACTGCAATTGAGTTAGAGAAGAAACAACAACCCTTCATGGCGTGTATTATGACACTTTCGTCGCATCACCCATTCAAATTGCCTACTGCATACAAACGAAGTTTTCCCGAAGGTGAGCTCCCAATACACAAAACCATAGCATACACAGATATGGCTTTGCGAAAATTTATGCAAAAAGCCGCAACTATGAGTTGGTATCAGAATACTTTGTTTGTATTTACAGCCGACCATTGTGGCCCTTCGCAAAAGAAATCGGACGATGCATCGCCTGCAAAATTTGAAATACCCATTATTTTCTATTCACCAAAAGATGCGCAATTGCATGCCAAAGCAGATGCAAACTTGGCGCAACAAGCCGATATATTCCCTAGCATACTGCATTATCTCAATTATAAAGGAACCATAGTTACTTTCGGTAAAAGTTTATTCGATAAAAGCACTGATAAATATGCAATAAATTACCTCAATGGTGTATATCAGCTCTTTTACAAAAATTACTTACTCCAATTTGATGGTGAAAAAACTTTAGCTATTTTCGATTTAAAAAAGAGTAAAGAGCTGAAAGATAATGTAATGGATAAAATAAAGCCAGAAATTAGAAATGCGATGGAGAATAAGATTAAATCAATCATTCAGCAATACAATTCACGCATGATAAACAACCAGCTGGTAGTGTATTAGTGTGGTTTTAGTATATTTTTGAGATAGAATCCGCACTATTCTATACTTCTTGTCAACCAATATTACTCGGCTTATACCGGAATTTTACCTATCGCTCAAATGGTTACATTCTCAATGCCAGTACTGTTATATCATCACGTTGTTCTTCGCGGCCCATATATTTTTTCAGCTCGGTTTCGAGGGCGGCTTTTTGATCATCCATAGGTAAGTGAGCTATTTGTTTGAGAACCTCGGTAAGGCGAGCAGTGCCATAGCGTTTGCGGCCTATGTCGTTTTGGTCTATCAGCCCATCAGTAGTAAGGTATATCGTATCCTTCCCGTTTTGAAGTAAAATTTCATGATTGGTAAATGAAATCTGTTCGGGGTTCCGCTTGCAACCCCCAATACCATATCTGTCGCCTGTTATGGTTATCATATTAGCATCGGCACTATTGAAATAAATGAGTGGACGTTTGGCACCGGCAAAAACAACTTTTGTCTCATTCAGATTTAGCTTTTCGAGCCTGCAAATACACATATCCATACCGTCGGCCACTTCTTTGTTTTTTTGCTGCAAAGCTTTTATGATACCCAGTTCTATTTCGAACAGTATTTGTGCAGGATCTCTAATTAGGCGCACATTTATAATTTCACTCATCAATTTGTAACCTATGAGCGACATGAACGCACCCGGCACACCATGCCCTGTGCAATCTATTGCTGCAGCAAATATGTAAGGGTCATTGGCATCGTGGCTAAACCAATAGAAATCGCCCGAAACTATATCGCGGGGTTTGAAAATAAGAAAATGACTAAACGACTGTTCAATGAGTGAAGGCTCGGGCAAAATGGTTTGCTGTATGGTTTGTGCATATTTTATGCTTCCTTCAATGAGAGAGTTCTGAAGTTCGAGCTTGTTTTTTTGATTCACAATTTCCATCTCAGCCTCTTTTATGCGGGTTATGTCGCTGTCTATTGCTATAATTTGAGTCACTTGGTTCTCGTTGTTGGTAAGCGGCGTGAGAGTGGTTTGTACATATAAGCTAGTACCATCGGCAGTGGGCATAAGTGTTTCATACATCACCGAAATTCTTTCGTTCACACAACGTTTGAAATGCGTTTTAATTTGTGGGTTCGAGCTGGCTTTAAGTAAATTGTTGCTATATTTTTCAGAAAATTCATCCAATGTATAACCATAAAGACGCGTAAATCCGTCATTGCACCATTCAAAATCGCCATTATTATTTAGTAACATAATGGCGTTATCGGTTTCGCTGGCTATCACCGAGAGTTTCAATAGTTCACTGTTTTGCTTTTCAATTTCATTCTTCTGAAATTCCATGGTTTCCTTTTGGGTTATTATTTCCTCCTGTTTTACCATGAGTTCGGCTTGTTGTTCTTCTAGTATTGTATTTGCATTGAGCAATTCTTCGGTGCGGTTTCTGACTAGAATTTCGAGTTCTTCTTTTTGTTTTTGGAGGCTACGTACTCTGAAGTATATTGCAGCAGTAGCTAAAGTAAGTATGCCCATTATTGCCGATAATCTGAACCACCATGTTTTCCAGTAAGGTGGTTTTATTATTATTCTCAGCGATATTTCGTTTGGAGTCCATACTCCATCGTTATTGGCCGCCTTAAGTTTGAACGTATATGTACCTTGGGCTAGGTTGGTATATATCGCTTTGCGGTTTTGAGCATTTACTGTAAACCAAGCAGTATCCAGCCCTTCCAGTTTGTACTTGTAAGTAATTTTTTCGGGTGCTATGTAATGAAGTCCTACAAAGTCGATCGAGAAATTGTAATCGTTGTGCGTCAGTACAATTTCTTGTGTATACCTGAGTGCTTTATCCAGAATTATACGCCCGTCAAATACCTTGTTTATACCAATTTCCTGATTGAGAATGTACAGGTTGTTGAAGTGGAGTATTGGAGGAGTTTGGTTATTGAATATATTTTGAGGATTGTATTTTGTTATTCCATCTACTCCCCCTGCATATATATCGCCATTCTGAAGCGATACAATGGCGGCGTTGTATTCTACCTGCAAACCCTCTTTTGATGTATATACTTTGTACAATTTAGTTTTGGGATCGAATCGCACCAGACCAATATTGGTTCCGAGCCAAAGACTTTTGTCGGAAGCCTCAATAATGCTGAATCCTGAAACCTGCACACCGTTTATAGTAATCGGAAAATTTTCGAATTTTCCGTTGCCCTTATACAAGGTTATGCCGGCACCATTTGCAAACCATATCCTTCCGTCGGATGCTTTGCAAGCCCTAGGAATGATGTTGTTCATGAGTTGTCCTTCCTGATTGCCCGATTCGTGCCTCACTATTTCATCTGTTTTCGCATTTAGGTAACTTAGGCCACCTGGTGTGCCTATCCAGAAATTGTGAATGCTATCTTCAAGTACAAACCAGACCCTATTGTGCGAAATACTATTGGGGTTATTAGGGTCGTGCACATAAGCCTTCACTTCATAAGTGAATGGGTTTATTTTGTATAGTCCGTGATAAGTGCCTACCCATATGTTTTTCTTTGAATCTTCTTCAATAGAAATTACACGGTTTGAAGGATGATTCTTGTCTTTAGGTTCCAAATAAAGCTGCCTGAAATCGTTGGTACGATAAAAATAAATGCTAATACCAGATTGGCTGCCAACCCATACACCAAATTCCGATGTATTCTTGAGCGACCATATCTTGCTATCGGTGAGGCTATTGCTACCTCCATTAGCAGTGTATGAAGTATATGTGTTGGTAGATACTTGCAACCGTGTCAGCCCTTCAAGTGTACCTACCCATATATTGTCTATCCCATCGGTAGTTAGGGCATTCACATAGTTGTTAATCAGAGAATTTGGATTATCTGAGGTTTTGGCAATCCGGGTGAAGTTGTAATTTAAGCTCATTGTTTTATCTACGCCAGTCATCAGGTTTCCCACCCACATCACCCCTGAATGGTCAATAAGTATGGAAAGCAATGAGTTAGATGACAAAGATGCCGGGCTTGTACTTTCATTCACAAACCTGAATGTCTGGTTGTAACTCGCCTTGTATTCAAACAATCCGTTTTCTGTAGTTATCCACAAGGCGTCTTTAGTAGCAGCAAAAGATGTCACGAACTTTGCATTTTCAAAGCTTGTGTTGCTTTCAAGTTTAGGGATGGCGCTCAGTTTTAGTGTGGATTTATTGAATTTAAAAGCACCCATGCCTTTTGTACCTATACATATGTTTCCTGCAGGATATTCAATAATGGCTGTTATGGTAACCTGATCTTCCATTCCTTTTTGCAAATCTACCTGAGTAAAAATTTGACTGCTCGGATTGAAAAACGAAAGGCCTTTATTAGTGCCTACCCATATCATCCCCTCGTTGTCTTTGAATAAAGCAGTTATTTCGTCCGATTGCATATTGGGGAAATCTTTTAACAGAAAATGGGAAATTTGTCCGGAATTGATTTGCATAAGATCCAATCCGGTGCTGGTGCCTATCCATATAGCACCTTTTTCGGCATCACACAGGCTGGTTATCCGATCGTGGTTGAGCGAGTTTTTATTATTGGCATCTTTCTGGTAACGCTTGAAATTTTGCGCAAGTGGGTTATACAAATTGAGTCCCTTTTCGGTACCAATCCAAAGGTTGTCCTGCTTATCTCGAAATATGCAACTAATCAAATTGTTGGAAATAGAGGTAGAGTCAGTACTGGTATTTGTGAAATTCACGAAATTATATCCATCATAGCGTGAAAGCCCACTTTGGGTGCCAAACCATATATATCCTTCGCTGCACTGACCGAGGCTCAAAATGGTATTTTGCAACAAACCTTGCTCGGTAGATGCATGCTGAAAACGTAATTCAACACTTTGAGCATATACCTGCAACTGCAGCAGATATAACAATGCTAACATGAATGTATAGTGAATATATTTTGCCATATTTCCGTTTAGCCTATTCAATAACTTCTATAAAATATTAAAAACGCAAATTACAATTTTCTTATAAAACTTTGCGAATTATTTGCAAAATAAATCATTATTCTTGACATTTAAACAATAGAAAATCAGAGGTATAAATTGCTATCGTTTGCTTATATTTCATGCATACGTTTGTTTAATGTATGCATCCCGCAAACTGAAGAATGGCATTTAGTAGATTCTTGAAGTGTTGTAAAACAATACTACCATACGCAGAAACCAGAATTGCTTAAAATTTGTTATTCCCCTAGTTTACTTATAGAAAATGTGTACTTTTGAACTAAAGTTATGTTGTTTTTAAATAAGTAAATACATGATTTTAAGGCAATCGTAATGTGCATTAAGCCTGCATTATTTTTACGCAATGCCATAAAAATTTTGTAATTTTATACATACTGAAAAGCGGGTTGCCCATACATATGGGTTGCTTGCGTATCGTTATTAGTAAAAAATTAATAGTCAATAATATATATGGATAATTTTACATTTATTGGCAATAGTGATCCTGTGTCAATAGAGGCGCTTTACAAGCAATATCTTGAAAGTCCGGAATCGGTGGATGAAAGTTGGGCAAATTTTTTCAAAGGATTTGAGTTTGCACAAAAAATGTATCCGGCAAGCCCCAAGGCATCCGCGCCAACAGAAGGCTATGCATTGAATAAAGAATTTGATGTAATAAATCTGATAAATGCCTACCGTACACGAGGTCATTTGTTTACTAAAACCAATCCTGTTAGGGCCAGGCGGCAATATTTTCCCACGCTTGATATTTCTAATTTTGGACTTTCCAAAGAGGATTTGAATCAGGAATTTGGTGCCGGTATAGAGTTGGGACTTGGCAAAGCAAAACTCAAAACCATCATAGAGCATTTGGATCTCACTTATTGCCATAGTTTAGCTGTAGAATACATGTATATAAGGCAGCCCGAAATTATGAGTTGGTTGCAACGCAGAATGGAAAAATCGAAAAATATTCCTACTTTTAAAAAGGGGGAAAAAATAGAGATTTTCAATCACTTAAAAAGAGCCGTTGGGTTCGAAAAATTCATTCACAAGCGTTTTGTAGGCCAAAAACGTTTCTCGTTGGAAGGTGCTGAAGCTCTGGTGCCTGCGCTCGATTTTTGTATAGAACACGGAGCTGCCAAGGGTATAAGTGAGTTCGTACTTGGTATGCCTCACCGCGGAAGGCTTAACGTTCTTGCCAATACCATGCAAAAACCGGTAGAAAAGATCTTCACCGAGTTTATGGGCGAAGAGTATGACGAATCTATATCTCTGGGAGATGTGAAATATCACCTGGGCTACAACAAAGAAATAACTACCCCAAACGGACAAAATGTATATCTGAGCCTACTGCCCAACCCATCGCACCTCGAAACTGTGGGCGCTCTGGTAGAAGGCATGGCACGTGCTCGCATAGATGAGGTATACGGCGGCGACAATTCTAAGCTTGCCCCCATCGTCATACACGGCGATGCTGCCATAGCGGCACAGGGCATAGTGTACGAAACCATACAAATGGCCCAACTCGAAGGCTACAAAACTGGTGGTACCATACACATAGTCATAAACAATCAGGTCGGATTTACCACAAACTATACCGAGGCCCGATCGAGCACTTATGCTACCGACATAGCCAAAGTAACCCGTTGCCCGGTTTTTCATGTAAATGGCGACGATGTAGAGGCTGTGGTATATACCGTAGAATTGGCACTGGAATACCGCCAGAAATTCAAAACCGATGTGTTTATAGACCTGCTTTGTTACCGCAGATACGGCCACAACGAGGGAGATGAGCCTCGTTTCACTCAACCGTTGTTGTACAAAGAAATTGCAAAACACCCCA
>JFJP01001867.1_pt1 | contig 23062 bp, 19 predicted proteins | sample 431651 | NCBI WGS metagenome assembly JFJP01 (sample SAMN02602958, study PRJNA72255) | Microbial mat metagenome, whole genome shotgun sequencing project. | biome: fresh water; feature: sink hole; material: water; isolation source: purple microbial (photo- and chemosynthetic) mats found in...
GGGCGGTTCTTCCTTGCCGCAACCCATCATGGCCACGGCGGCGACAATCGACAGCGAGAGGACTTTCATCGGAACATTCATGGATTTGTCTCCGGAGGGTGGTTATCAAAGCCGCGTAATTCTGCGGGGTGGTCGGCGGTCTTGTCAATTCCACGCCAGCGCCTACTCCCCGCCCCAGCGCGGTAGCAGGGTGTGTTCGACGCCAAGCTGATCGAGGATGCGGGCGACGACGAAATCGACCACGCCGGCCACGTCCCGCGGCCGGTGGTAAAAACCGGGGCTGGGCGGCAGAATCACCACGCCGGCACGGGCGAGCTTGAGCATGTTTTCGAGGGCGATGACCGACAGCGGCGTTTCGCGCGGCACCAGCACCAGTTTGCGGCCCTCCTTCAGCACCACGTCGGCCGCCCGGCAGATCAGATCGTCGGCCATGCCGGTCGCTACCTTGGCCAGCGTGCCCATGGTGCAGGGGCAGATCACATAGGCGTCGGGCGGGTTGGAACCCGACGCCAGCGGCGCGTTCCAGTCGTCGCGGCCGAACACTGTCAATTGGCCCTCGCGCGCGCCAAATTTCTCCGTCAACTGGCGCTGCACCTCGCGCGGCTGTGCCGGCAGCACCAGATCCATCTCCTGCTTCGCCACGATCTGCGCCGCCTGCGAATAGACCAGCCAGACCCGCTCGCCGGCCGCGAGCAGACAATCGACGAGTCGCATGCCGTAAGGCATGCCGGAAGCGCCAGTGAAGGCGACGGCAATGGTTTTCATGATTTATTCTCTTCCAGGATTTTCGCGGCGATCAGGCCATTGACGATGCCGAACACGAGCGCGGCACTGGCAAACACCGGCGCCAGATGGAACACACCGTCATGCGGCACCAGCCACAGCCGCACCAGCAACAACTGTCCGGCGATGTGGGCGAAGGCGGCCAGCAGGCTGAGACTGACCGGGCCGAAGGCGCGGCGTGGCAGCCAGGCCGCCAGCGCGAGCACGGCAAGACTCAGCAGCGCGCCCGTCAGCGACAGGAAAAATCCCGGCGCGAGAAACTGGCCGACCAGCAGGCTGCCGGCCAGCACGCGCAGCAGCGTCACCCAGACCGCTTCGCGCCAGCCGTGGCGCCACAGCACGATCAGGGTCACGATATTGGCGAGGCCCGGCTTGACCCCCGGCAGCGGACTGGGCAACGCCGCCTCGGCGATGGTGAGCACGATAGCCGCCGCCGCGTAGCGCGCCACGCGCCGGTCGGCCGCCGTTACCGTCAATTCGATCACCGGGGCGGCGGCATTATCTTCCCCTCCGCCCGGCCGGGGTTTAGTAACTGAGGCTGTCATGGCTGCCCTCGCGCCCGGCCAGGGCGAGGCTGACATGGTTGGGCGCGCAGATGGCAATACTGTTGGGTCGGGTCAGCCAGCCCTGCAGTACGCAATATTGACGCGGGCCGGGGTCGCTGGCCACGCGCGCCCGGCCCGGCTGAATCTCGATGACCGTGTTGCCCAGCGGGCCGCTAACGTCGAAGCGTCGCGGCGCGGTAAGCGGCAACTCGGCCACCACCGTGCCATCGCGCTTAACCACCGCCAGTTCGGCCGTGCCACCGTGCCAGAGCAGCGGAAACGAGACGCCGACCCCCGCCAGACCAACGGCCATCACCAACCAGTCGCCGGGCCGCAACAGGGCCAGCCACGCTTTCATTCAGCCAGTGTGCGATGCCGCACCAGCACCCGCAACTGCTCGCCAAAGCGCGCCGCCAGTCGCTCGGCGAAATAGACCGAGCGATGCTGGCCGCCGGTGCAGCCGATACCCACGGTGAGATAGGAACGGTTGTCGCGGATGTAGCTGGGCAGCCAGCGTTCGACGAAGTCGCCGATGTCGCCCAGCATGAGCGCCACTTCCGGCTGCGCTTCGAGGAAGTCGATCACCGCCGCGTCGCGGCCGGTAAGCGGCCGCAGCACCGGATCGTAATGGGGATTGGGCAAGCAGCGCACATCAAAGACGAGATCGGTGTCGAGCGGTATACCGTGCTTGAAGCCAAAGGATTCGAACAGCAGCGTCAGCCCGGCGCGCTCGTTGAGCGCGGCGACATCCTTGATCATCGAGCGCAGTGCGTTTGGCCGGATGTTGCTGGTATCGATATGATGGCCAAGACCAGCGAGGTTTTCCAGCGCCTCGCGCTCGCGGGCGATGGCTTCCGCCAGCGTGGTGTCGCCGTCGGCCAGCGGATGGCGGCGACGTGTCTCGGAAAAGCGCTGGATCAGCTTTTCGTCGCGGGCATCGAGAAAGATAAAGCGCAGGTCGACGCCTTCCGACTGCAACTGCCGCAGTTGCGGTGGCAGCGCCGCGATGCTGGTGCCGCCGCGCATGTCGGCCGCCACGGCCACGCGATCGTGCCCCTCCATCCGCAAGTGTGCGATCACCTCGGCCAGCAGCGGCGCCGGCAGGTTGTCGATGCAGAAATAGCCGGCATCCTCCAGCACGTTGAGCGCGATGGACTTGCCGGAACCCGAAAGGCCGCTGATGAGGACGAGTTGCATGGAACGAAGCATAGCGGATCGGCCGCAAAATTGCCCGGATGCGTAAATGCCGCAGACCGGCGATAATGACGATATTCTGCAAGCCGAAGCGACCATCCCGGACAAGCCGCGAACAAGCCGTGACAAATAGTTATGAAAGTGCCATCGAGCGCATTCCGCATGTTACGAAAAAAATTACTCTGCTCTGGGGCAGCCGGGAGCTCGACGCCCTCATCAGCCGACTGATTTTCGATGCACGCGACGGCTCGCGCCAAGGGTTTCCGGTCGATGTTGCCGCCGAACTGCTGTTTCTGATTGAAACCAACAAGATCATCCGCGCCATCGAGACGGCGCAAAAGCTCAAGATCAAGCTGGGCGAGGCCTACCGGATGGTGGATGCCGGCGACCAGGAAGCCTTGACACGGGGCGACTGGCAGGACCCCCTGTCGGTCAGCGAAGCCGCGACAATCTCTCGGCGCGACTCGCCGCGAGCCAATGACGCGCCCGCTGCCGCCAGCGCCGAAGGTGGCGGCCTGCTCTACTGGTTTGGCCGGCTGGTGTTGTTTCTCTTGAGTTCCAAACCGTTCTGGTTTATCGCCGCAACCCTGCTGACCATCAAGCTGATGGCGACGAAGATGGGCATCAAGTTGTAGCTCGCCGTAGTCTCGGCAATCGCCTGAATGCAAAAAGTCGGCGGTAGCGGTACGGCAGTAATGAGGTCTCAGGTGGCCCAGTTCGGTTTGCGCCGGGCAAGAAAGGCGGCAATGCCCTCGCGCGCTTCGTCCGTGGCGCGCACCCGGGCGAGGCGTCGCGCCGTGTCCTCGACGATCTCGTCGGTCAGCGGCCGACGGGCTACGGCGATAATCAAGTCCTTGCACTCGGTCAGCGCGTCCGGGCCATTGCGTAGCAATGCATCGATGAGTTCGCCCAGCACCTGATCGAGGGCGTCTTCGTCGGCGACGATCTCGTGCGCCAGGCCGATTCGATAGGCTTCGGCGGCCGAGAAACGTTCGGCCGTGAGCATGTAGCGGCGGGCGTGGCGTTCGCCGATGGCAGCGATCACATGCGGCGCGATGGCGGCGGGTATCAGGCCGAATTTGACCTCCGACAGCGCGAACTGGGTGTCGAAGGTGGCAATGGCGATATCGCAGGCCGCGATCACGCCAACGCCAATGCCAATGGCCGGGCCCTGCACACGGGCGATGACCGGCTTGGGGCATTGTGCAATCCGGCGCAGCATGTCGGACAGCGCCCGCGCATCGCGCAGGTTTTCTTCATGGCCGTAGCCAACAACCCGCCGCATCCAGTCGGGATCGGCGCCAGCGCAGAAGGCCTTGCCCGTACTGGAAATCACCAGCACATGCACGGCCGGATCGGCTTCCAGCGTGGCGATGGCGTGAATCAACTCGACGCAGGTGGCGTCGTCGAAGGTATTGTGGCGATCGGGGCGGGCAAGCGTGACGATGCCGACACCTTCGTCGATCTCGATCAGCAGGTTCCGGTAGGTCGACATGAAATTGCACCGCATCAAGAACAGGAAATACAATCGGCAATGGCGGTTGCCCATACGCTGGCCATGCCACAATGGTCGCGATGGCATCGTCGGGCACCGTCGGTTAGTTAAGCAGATTTCACCCGGCGAATCAAACGAGTCGCGAGCAGCGGTCGCGTCGCGTTAAAAAGTGTCAAAGGCATCAAAGATGTGTCAATAGTGTCTTTAGTTTCGTCAAACTCATTCAGGAGCAGGAAATTTCCATGTCCGACAAGAAAACCGAAGCCCACGTTCCCCCGACGCTGCCCGATGCCAAGGATATCGCCAAGACCTATGCCGAGGTTGCCCAGCGCGCCTCCAAGCTGCTGCACGAGCATGTCCAGCGCCAGATGAAACACGGCGTGAGCGCGCCGCAAGACGAACTCGGCGTGGCCCAGGCCTTCATGGACATGATGGCCAAGATGCTCGCCAACCCCTACAAAATGGCCCAGGCGCAGATGAACCTGGTCTGGGATTACATGTCGCTCTGGCAACACTCGACCATGCGTTTCATGGGCATGCAGCCGGCCGCGCCGTTCGCCGCGCCGGTCAAGGGCGACAACCGTTTCAAGAATGAAGCCTGGGAGGAGCACTTCCTCTTCGACTTCATCAAGCAAAGTTACCTCATCACCGCGCGTCACGTTCATGATTCGGTCAGCTCGGTCGATGGGCTGGAAGCGCGGACGCAGTCCAAGGTTAACTTCTTTACCCGCCAGTTCATCGACGCGCTGTCGCCTTCCAACTTTGCCATGACCAACCCGGAAGTGTTCAACGAGACGGTCAAGTCGCACGGCCAGAACCTGATCAAGGGCTTCAACAATCTGCTGCGCGACATGGAAGGGGGCGACGGCCAGTTGCGCGTCAAGATGAGCGACACCACCGCCTTCGAACTGGGCCGGAACGTTGCCACCACGCCAGGCAAGGTCGTGTTCCAGAACGAGCTCTTCCAGTTGCTGCAATTCACGCCAAGCACCACCGAGCAGTACAAGCGGCCGCTGCTGATCGTGCCGCCGTGGATCAACAAATACTACATTCTCGACCTGCGCGAAAAGAATTCTTTCATCAAGTGGGCCACTGACCAGGGCCACACGGTGTTCTGCATGTCCTGGGTCAATCCCGACGAAAAGCAGGCCGAGAAAGGCTTCGAGGAGTACATGCTCGACGCCGCGATGGTCGCCGTCGACAAGGTTTGCGAGCAGACCGGTGAAAAGGAAATCAACGCCATTGGCTACTGCCTCGGCGGTACCCTGCTCGGCTCGATGCTGGCCTACATGAACGCCAAGAAGGACAAGCGCATCGTCTCGGCCACCTTCTTCACCACCATGCTCGACTTTTCCATCCCCGGCGAACTGGGCGTCTTCATCGACGAACAGCAGATTTCCAGCCTGGAGAAGAAGATGGAGGAACGCGGCTTCCTCGAAGGCTCCGAAATGGCCGGCACCTTCAACATGCTGCGCGCCAACGACCTGATCTGGTCCTTCGTGGTAAACAACTACCTGATGGGCAAGGACCCCTTCCCCTTCGACCTGCTGTTCTGGAATTCCGATTCCACCCGCATGCCATACAAGATGCACAGCTTCTACCTGCGCAACATGTACATGCACAACCTGCTGAAAGACCCGGGCGGCATCACCCTTGATGGCGTCGCCATCGACCTCGGCAAGATCAAGACGCCGAGCTACTTCATCTCCACCATCGAAGACCACATCGCACCGTGGAAGAGCACCTTCCTCGGCGCGAAACGTTTCTCCGGGCCGGTGCGCTACGTCCTCGGCGGTTCCGGCCATATTGCCGGCATTGTCAATCCGCCGGTGGCCAACAAGTACGGCTACTGGACTGGCGCGACCAAGGACTTGCCTGAAACCGCCGACGAGTTCCTCGCCTCGGCTACCCAGACCGCCGGTTCGTGGTGGACCGACTGGCAAGCCTGGGTCACCGGTATGAACGATGCCCAGATTGCGGCACGCGATCCGGTCAAGGGCAAACTCGGCGTGCTTGAAGACGCCCCGGGCTCTTTCGTGAAGTTGCGGCTGGATACACAGAAAAAGGCGTAATGCAGCAAGCGGCGGCACATGTCGTGCTGGACACGAATGTGCTGCTCTCGCTGTTCGTATTTGCCGACAGCAAATACGCGCCGATCCGCCATGCCGTCGAGGCTGGCCGCTGGCTCGCGCTGACCGATGAACGCTGCCTTGGCGAGTTTCGCCGCGTGCTCGACTACCCGCTGTTCGCGCTCGATGCGGCGGCACGGCAGGCTGCATTCCAGGCCTGGAGAGAACTTTCCAAATATCCAGCCGAGCGCCCGCTCGTGCCCATTCCTCTGCCGCAATGCAAGGACCGCGACGACCAGAAATTTCTTGAACTCGCCCGCGATGGCGGGGCAAAGCTTTTGGTTACGTCCGACAAGGCCTTGTTGAAGCTGGCCCGTCGCCAGAAACTTGCCCACCTTTTTCGCATTGTCACACCCGACCAGGCGCTGACGATTTTGGCGTCATGAACGCCACCAAGACCCCTCCGCCGAACAGCGATGCCGCGTAACGGTCTGCACACGGGCTAAACCAGAAATTTCCCGATCAATCCCTGACGTCGGTTTCATACAAAAGTAATACCCTGACCCCAATCAAGGTTATAGACTTGAAAGATGGGGGAGGGATACAGGCGAAGCGCAGTGGCCCGATCGGGGCTGAGGTGTACTTTAAAGACGGGTTTGGACCACGCGCAGACACGAAAGGTGGTGACATGGAACTGAGCGAACAGAACCTCGCGGCTGCGCTTGAGCGTTGCTCGGCCGAGCCGATCCATTTGGCCGGAGCCATACAACCCTATGGCGTCCTGCTCGGTATCGACGACGCCATGGTGGTACGCATCGCCAGCGCCAACATCGGGGCGATGTTCGCCACAAGCCTTGATACCATTCTCAATACGCCACTGGCCAACCTGATTGGGCCTGATCAGGTGGCCCGGCTCATTGACTTGCCCCTCGGCGGCGACCAACGCCCATCGGTGCTGACGGTGCTCGACATTCCGCTCGGTGGCATGTTGCGCCGCGTTGCCGCTCAAGCGCACCGCAGCGAAGGGCTGCTGATTCTCGAGTTCGAGCCGGCGCTGGCCGTGGGCGAAAACTATTGCGGCCATGTATTCACCTCGATCCGCGACGCGCTGTGGCGCTTCGACACGGCGGCCGATCTGAGCGAGTACCCGCGTTTTATCGCCGAGCAGATGCAGCAACTCACTGGCTTTGATCGGGTGATGGTGTATCAATTCGACCACCGCTGGGACGGCGAGGTGATCGCCGAGGCGTGCAACGACGCCCTGCCCAGCCTGCTGGGCAACCACTTCCCCGCATCCGACATCCCGCCGCAGGCGCGCGCGCTCTACACCAGGAGCCTGATCCGCGTGCTGGTCGATACCGAGGCCGTGCCCTCGCCACTGCTGCCGGCCATCAACCCGCTCAACGGCCACCCGCTCGACCTGAGCTTTTCCGTGCTGCGCGCCATGTCGCCGATTCATCTGGCCTACATGCGCAACATGGGGGCGCGCGCCAGCATCACCATATCGCTGTTACAGGGCGGGCGGCTGTGGGGCATGATCGCCTGCCATCACGCCACGCCGCGCAGCGTCCCTTTCCAGCTGCGCGAACTTTGCGAATTCGTTGGCAAGACGGTGTCGATGCAGTTGGGCAACATCGAATCGACCGAGCGCAATGCCTACATGAATCTGGTGCGCGAGACGCTGATGGTGCTGACCGGCATGCTGCGCGAGAACACCGAACTCGGTTTCATCATCAAGTTGATGGAAGCGGAGATACTTGGCCTGGTGCGCGCCACAGGGGCCGTCATCTGCGTCGGCAACCGCCGCTACTTTGTCGGCGCCACGCCGGCCGAAGACGAGACATCGGCGCTGGCGGCCTGGGTCAGGGGGCGCCTGACGGTAAAGGAAGTGCTGGACAATGTGAAAGAGGTATTTTTTACCGAATGCCTCGGCCAGGAGTATGCGGCGGCGCGCTCCTACGCCGCCATCGCCTCGGGACTGCTCTCCGTCGCGCTCGACGCCAGCTTTGACAATTACATCCTGTGGTTCCGCCGCGAAGTGGTGCAGGACATCCCCTGGGCGGGCAATCCGGAAAAAGCGTTGCGGGTGGATGCGGCGGGAGCGCGCATCGAGCCGCGTCATTCCTTCGCGGTCTGGCGCCAGACCGCGCGTGGTCGTTCGTTGCCCTGGAGCGCCATCGAAACGGACGCCGCCCACTCCCTTAGCCTGACACTGGTCGAGGTGCTGACGCAGAAGTCCCTGCGCATCACCGAGCAGAACTATCGTCTGCTAGCCGAGCAGTCGTCCGACGTGATTTCGCGCCACGATCCACAGGGGCGATTCCTCTTCGTTTCGCCGGCGGCGTTCGAGATGTTCGGCGTCAAGCCCGAAGATCTGGCGGGGCGCCTCCTACCCGACCTGTGCCACCCGGAGGATCGGGCCGCCGTTGCCGCCAGCCTCGCGCGCGTGGTGCGGGAAAATATGCCCGACACGGTGTTGTATCGCTATCTCGATCCGGAAGGACGGCTGCTCTGGATCGAATCGACCGTCAAGCGGGTCACCCTGGACGAGAAAGGGCGGGTGGGCGAGTTGGTAATCAACTCTCGCAATGTCTCCGAACGGCAGGAATACCAGCAAACCATCGACGAAATCCAGAAGCGCAACGTGGCAATTCTCGAATCGGCAGGCGAGGGCGTCGTCGGCCTTGATCGCGCGGGCAACGTCAGCTTTGTCAATGCCAAGGGGGCCGAACTGCTTGGCTTCGCCCAAGCGGAAATGGTGGGACGGGAGTCCCATGCGTTGTTCCATGCGACTCGGCCCAACCACACGCCTTTTCCCCAGAAGGAGTGCCCAATCTATCGTGGTCTGCACGAGCGCCGGGTGGCCCAGAGCAGCGACGACTATTTCGTGCGCCGGGACGGCACGCATTTCCCGGTCGAGTACATCGGCACGCCGATTCTTGCCGATGGCCAGGTCGAGGGCATGGTGCTGGTGTTTCGCGACATTACCGAGCGCCGGCTGACCGACGACAAACTGCGCCAGTCCGATACGGTGTTCGCGAACGCCGCCGAGTCGATCATGATGCTCGACGCCGCGGGCGCCATTACCGCCGTCAATCGCGCCTTCTGCGAGATTACCGGTTATGCCCAGGATGAGGTGATGGGCCAGAAGGCCAGCATTCTCAAGTCAGGCCGCCACCCGCCCGAGTTTTACCGCAACATGTGGCTACAAACCATGGAAACCGGATTCTGGCGCGGCGAGATCTGGAACCGGCGCAAGAATGGCGAAGTCTTTCTGCAATGGGGCTCGGTAACGTCGGTGCGCGACGAGAAGGGCGAACTGCGCAATTACGTCGCCGTGTTTACCGACATCACCCAGATCAAACAAGCCGAGGAAAAGCTGCAATATCTTGCCAGCCACGATCCCCTCACCGCCTTGCCCAACCGGGCACTGCTCAGCGACCGCCTGCAGCACGCCGTGTTGCAGGCGGCGAACAACCACGGTCGGCTGGCGCTCGTGTTCATCGACTTCGACCACTTCAAGAACATCAACGACACTTTGGGCCACAGTGCTGGCGATGTCTTTCTGACGCAGGTGGCAAAACGACTCGCCACGGTAGTACGACGCGAGGACACGCTGGCGCGCTGGGGCGGCGACGAGTTCGTCATCGTGCTGGAACAGGCAGGTAACCCGCAGCAACTGGCCGAATGGGCCGAACGGGTGTTGCGCACCCTGTCGCAGCCGCTCACCCTTGAAGGCCATGAGCTCGTACCGGCGGCGTCGATGGGGCTGTGCCTCTATCCCGAAGACGGCGACACGCCGGCACGCCTGATTCAGGCGGCTGACTCCGCGATGTATCGCGCCAAGCAACTCGGGCGTAACCGCTTCGAGTTCTTCACCCACCAGCTCACCGAAGATGCCGAACGCCGTTTCGAGATGGGTTGGCAGATTCGCCGCGCTATTGCCGCCGACGAACTGCTGCTCTATTACCAGCCACAGTGCGCCGCCAGCGACGGCCACCTGCTTGGCTTTGAGGCGCTGGTCCGCTGGCGCCACCCGGAACGCGGCTTGCTCGCCCCGGTCGAATTCCTGCCACTCGCCGATGAACTGGGTCTGCTGGCCGACATCGGCGACTGGGTGCTGCGCGCCGCTTGCCGTCAGGTAGTGGCGTGGGACAAAACGCTGCCGGAGGGTGTGCGTGTTTCCGTCAATGTCGCCCCGGTGCAGCTATCGCCCGGTTTCGCGGGAAAAGTGCGGCGCATTCTCGCCGAAACCGGCGCGCCGGTGCAGCGCCTTGAACTGGAAATCACCGAAGGGGCGATGGAGCGGCGCGAGGATGCGCGCCTGGTGCTGGATGCGTTGCGGGCGCTCGGATTCACCCTGTCAGTCGACGATTTCGGCACCGGCTATTCGTCATTGGCGCACATCCGCCACCTGCCGATCAACTGCCTGAAGATAGACAAGTCCTTCATCGACGGCCTGCCCGGCAATGACGACGACCTCGCCATCGTCCGCACCATTCTGGCGCTCGGCACCAGCCTCAAGCTCGAAGTGGTGGCCGAGGGCGTCGAAACGGCGGCGCAGCGCGAACTGCTCGTCAGCCTCGGCGTGCAGACCATCCAGGGCTATTTCTTCAGCCGCCCGTTGCCGGCCGCTGACGCGATTATGTTTATGGCGGGACCACGCTGAACAGTCCAGCCTGCTTTTTGAATCAGCCCGCCGGAATTCACGTTGTTTCTCGTGGCTTGCGGCCGGCGTGGGCGAACAGGGCGTCGAACACGGGGTTGGGCAACAGGCGCAGCAGCTTGGCGACGATGCCCATCTGCCACGGAATCACCGTGTAACTGCCGCCGGCGTCGATGGCGGCAACGAAGCGGCGCGCGGCTGCCTCGACCGGCAGCAGGAAGGGCATGGGATACGGGTTGGCCGCAGTCATCGGCGTTGCGATGTAACCGGGCGCCAATGTCACCACGCGCACGCCGCTGCCATGCAGTTCGACGCGCAGGCTTTCGAGGTAGGCAATGGTGGCGGCCTTCGATGCCGAGTAGGCGCCCGCGCCCGGCAGGCCACGGATGCCGGCCACTGAGGCAATGCCGACCAGCCTGCCGCGCCGCGCCTGCCGCAGCGGTTCGATGAAGGGGTGGAAGGTATGCACCATGCCGAGGACGTTGGTTTCAAACACGCGACGGAAAGCCGCGAGGTCTTCCCGCTCGCCGGTCAGCGTGCCGACCGAGATGCCGGCATTGGCGACGACGATGTCCGGCAGGCCGGCGCGGGCAATGAAATCCGCGCCCGCAGCCGCCATCGCGCCCGCATCGGCGACATCGACAGTGTAAACATGGTGGTTGCCCGGCAGCGCCCGCGCCAGGGCGTGGAGTAAATCGCCGCGCCGCGCTGTCAGCCCCAGCGTGGCGCCGCGCTCGGCATAGCGACGGGCCAGCGCCGCGCCGATGCCCGACGAGGCGCCCGTGATAAAGACGCGCTCGCCGGCCAAGAATTACTTGGTGCGCGCTTTTACGATCAGCGCATCGACGACATTGAGCAGATCGTTGTGGCTGCCGGCGAAGGGCTCGGCCGGGCGGAAACGACCATCGACGACCATCGACGGTACGCCCTTGACCACATGCGCGGTGGTGATCTGCTGGGCGCGGCTCACCTTGGTCTGCACCGCGAAGGATCGCGCGGCATCACTGAATTTGCCCATGTTGACGCCCTTCTTGACCAGCCAGTCTTCAAGCGTTTTCGGTTTGGCGAGGTTGAGGCCCTGCTCGTGGATGGCCTCGAATATGGCGGCATGGAGGCGGTCGATCTCGCCGATGGCTTCGAGCGTGTAATAGAGATTGGAGAACGGCAGCCAACTATCGTTGAACGCAACCGGCACGCGGCGCAGTGCGACATCCTTGGGCAGACGCTTGGCCCAGGAAGCCAGCACGGGTTCGAAATGGGCGCAATGCGAACAGCCGTAGGAAAAGAACTCGGTGACCTCGACCTTGCCGCGGGCATCGGTCGGCTGCGGAGGTGAGATGTTCTGGAAATCGAAACCCTCTTCCAGCTTGGCGGCGCCGGCGGTTAGCGAACAGAGGGCGAGCGCCAGCAAAGCAAGCGTCTTGAAACGGGACATTCGTGAACTCCTTATTGGGGTTTGATCTTGACCAACGTGGCTTGGACACCGCTGGTTGACAGCTGGGTGCGCACGCGATTCATTTCCTCAAGACTACCGAAGGGGCCGGCGCGCACGCGATGCATGGCGCCCTTGTCCGGCACGCTCACTTCCTGTACACCCACTTCAAGGCCGAGCAAGCTCAGCTTGGCCTTGAGATTGTCGGCATCCTTTTCTTTCTGGAAGGCGCCGACCTGCAAATAAAGCAATTCGGCAACCGGCGCCGGCGAAGCTGTCTTGTCGGATACCTTGTCGGTGGCGGCCGGCGGCACGGGCGCCGCACCCCGCGGTGTGGCCTGCTGATCGCCGGGAAGAATCTTGTAAAACTCGAAGCGCGGTTTGTCCGTCACCTTGTCGCCGGGCTTGCCGGGCAGGGTCTGCGGCGCCTTGGCAAGCTCGCCGGCAGCGGCTTCGTCGCGGCGTTCGGAGCTCGTGTCCCTGACGCCCTTGTTGTCCTTGAAGGGCAAAGGCGTCTTGTTGAGGAACCAGACCACGCCAAAAGCGATCAGCAGGCCCACAACCAGGCCGATGAATATCCCGATGATCATGCCGCCGCGTTGCGTGTTGTTCATTACATGTGCTCCGGCGCGGTGACGCCCAGAATGTGCAAGCCGTTGGCAATGACACGGCGGACGGCCACGGCGAGGGCGAGGCGGGCATTTTTGACAGCGGCATCATCGACCAGCACGCGCTCGGCGTTGTACCAGGCATGAAAGTCGGCGGCGAGGTCGCGCAGGTAGAAGGCCAAGCTGTGCGGCGCGTAGTCGCGCGCGGCGGCTTCGATCATGTCCGGAAACTCGCGCAAGCGGGCGCACAACGCCAGTTCGCGTTCGCTCGCCAGCGGCGCGAGGTTGGTATCGACGAGCGATTTCACCTCGCCATCCCACTGCTGCAAGACCGAGCAGACACGGGCGTGGGCGTACTGGACGTAATAGACCGGATTGTCGTTGGACTGCGACTTGGCCAGATCGAGGTCGAAATCGAGCGACTGATCCTGCTTGCGCAGCAGGTAGAAGAAGCGACAGGCGTCGTTGCCGACCTCGTCGCGCAGTTCGCGCAGGGTGACATATTCGCCGGAGCGGGTGGACATGGACGCCTTGGCACCGTTACGGAAGAGGCTGACGAACTGCACCAGCACCACGACGAGGCGGTCGGGATCGTGCCCGAGCGCCTTCAGCGCCCCCTTGACGCGGGCGATGTAGCCGTGGTGGTCAGCGCCCCAGACGTCGATCACCTTCTCGAAACCGCGCTCGAACTTGTTGGCGTGGTAGGCGATGTCGGAGGCGAAATAGGTGTAAAGGCCGTTGTCGCGCTGGACGACGCGGTCTTTCTCGTCGCCGAAATCGGTCGAGCGGAACCACTTGGCGCCGTTCTGCACATAGATGTGGCCGCGCTTTTCCAGCTCGGCCACCGCCTTGTCCACCATGCCGGTATCGAACAGGCTGCGCTCGGAGAACCAGCAGTCGAAATGAACGCCGTATTCTTCGAGATCCTCGCGGCCGTCGGCCAGTTGCTCTGACAGCGCGTGCTGGTGGATGTAATGCCATTCCTCGCCCAGCAGATCCTTGGCGGCGGCGATGAGGCCGTCGAGGTGCGCGTCGGCATCGCCATCGTCGCCATTCAGCGGCGGCACGCAGGCCAGCACGGCGGCGGCGGGATGCACGTAACGCTCGCCGTGAGCGCCGCGGATCTGTTCGGCCATGTCCTTGACGTAATCGCCCTGGTAGCAGTTGGGCGGAAAGGGTACTTTTTCGCCATGCAGGTCGAGATAGCGCAGCCAGGTCGACACCGCCAGGATGTCCATCTGGCGACCGGCGTCATTGACGTAATACTCACGGCAGACGTCGTTGCCGGCGTAAGTCAGCAGGCAGGCGAGGCTGGCGCCAAAGGCCGCGCCGCGGCCGTGGCCGACGTGCATCGGCCCGGTCGGGTTGGCCGAAACGAACTCGACCTGCATCTTGGGGCGCTTGTCGGCGGGCGAAGCGGCAAGCCGCTTGCCGTAGTCGGGCCCGCGAACCAGCACCTCCTTCACCACCTGCGTCTTGGCGGCGGCGGCGAGACGGAAATTGATGAAACCAGCGCCGGCGACTTCGGCCTTATCCACCCAGCCGGACACCGGCAGTTCGTGAACAAGGCGCTCGGCGATCTGACGCGGATTGGCCTTCAGTTCGCGGGCGAGCTGCATCGCCAGGTTGCTGGCGAAATCGCCGTGCGACGGGTCGCGTGGCCGCTCGATGACGATGTCGGCGATCTGCTGGCCGGGCGCAACGCTTGCCAGCGCCGTGCGCAGCAAGTCGGCAAGATGGGATTTGGGATCGAAAGACATGGGGGAAATTGAGGACATTATCGATATTGCGGACATTGCGGCCGTCCGGAAAATGCGGAATGCTCATTATAGCGGCCGCCATTGTTAACAACGGGTAACAGCGTGCACCGGCACGCCGCAATAAGTCGGCGCTAGCGGTACGGCAATTCGACCCATGGATTGGGGCGTATTGGTCTGAAGAACCGTTCTGTACGCCTATTACTATCCGCCTATAATCAAACGATGAAACGGCCCGTCTTACCGTCGGTTGCTGTGTTGTTGGTCCTGCTGGGCGCGGCCCCCGCCGGGCTGGTTTATGGCCGCGATGCCTTGCTGCCGCTGCCAGCGGTGGCGGCGCCGGTGGCGGCGAAGGTCGAGCTTGGCCGCCGCCTGTTTTTCGAGCGGCGGCTATCGCGCGACGACTCGATTGCCTGCGCCAGTTGCCACGACTTCAGCCGTGGCGGGGCTGACCGCCTGCCGACAGCCGTCGGCATCGGCAGGAAGGCTGGCACGGTCAATACGCCCACGGTCTTCAACGCCGGCCTGAATTTCGTGCAGTTTTGGGATGGGCGCGCGGCCAGCCTCGAAGAGCAGGCCGCGGGACCGGTGCATAACCCCATCGAAATGGGTTCAAACTGGGCCGAGGTCATCGGCAAGTTGCAGCAGGACAGCGGTTATCGCAATGCCTTCCACGAACTCTACCCGGAAGGCATCAGCGGTGCCGCCATTGTCGACGCCATTGCCAGTTACGAGCGCACCTTGCAGACACCGAACAGCCGCTTCGACCGTTATCTGCGCGGCGACAATGCGGCGCTGAACGAACGGGAGCGTCTCGGCTACCGCCGTTTCCTCGATTACGGTTGCGCCAGTTGCCATCAGGGCGTCCTTATCGGCGGCAACATGTACCAGCGCTTTGGCGTAATCGGTGATTTTTTCAAGGACCGACCGCCGAAAAAGGAAGATTTGGGCCGCTTCAACGTTACCGGCCGCGCGGAAGACCGCCACGTCTTCAAGGTGCCCGGCCTGCGCAATGTGGCGGTAACGGCGCCCTATTTTCACGACGGCTCGGCGCTGTCGCTGGAAGAAGCGGTCATCGTCATGGGTCGCTATCAGCTTGGCCGCGAGCTTGCCGGCGACGACGTCGCCGCCATCGCCGCCTTTCTGCGCACTCTGACTGGCGAATGGCAGGGAAAGCCGCTGCAATGAGCGACACTGGCGTGACAAGCGACGTGACGGATATCGATCTGCTGCCACGGCGCTGGCTGCTGGGCATCGGCGCGGTACTCGCCTTGTTCCTCGCGGCATTGACCTGGCTGTTCCTGCAAGCCGAGGCTGTTAAGCCCGCGCCGCATTTCGATTACACGCAGCTTCTGCGCGAACTGCGCGAACTGGATGCCAAAATCGACGCCGAACTGCTGGCCAACCGGCTCGAATTCAGCCGCAATTACGACGCCCTCACCGCCTATACCGGCAGGGCCCTGGCCACCGGCGTCCGCACCCTCGACCCCCCTGCCTTTCTGAGCGAGGCCGACCGCGGACTGGTGCAAAGCGCGGCGCGCGTGTTGCAGGCGACGCTGGCCGCCAAGGCCGACAGCATCGACCTCTTCAAGCGCAACAACGCCGTGCTGCGCAACTCGATGGCCTATTTTCCCGTAGCCGTGGCCGACTTTCTCGATGGCGCGGCCAATCGCGATGCCCCCCCCAGCGTGCGCAATCCGGTGGGCCACTATGCCCGCAACGTGCTGGCTTTTTCCCGCACGCCCAGCGACGACGGCCGCGCCAGCATCGCTGTCGCCCGCGTGCGCATGAACGCCGCTCCCCTGTCGGCCGTGCAGCGGCAGGCAATCGACAATCTGCTGCTGCACGGCGATGTTATCGCCCTCAACCTGGGTGAGCTTGATCGCCTGACCCAGAAGATCTTCAGTTTGCGCAGCGACAGCCACGTGGAAAGTCTCAGTCATTTTTACGCCGCCGGACATGAGCGCGCCGAGCGTCTTGCCGGCCATCACCGCATGGCGCTCTACGCCTTGGCCGTGCTGCTCACCGCCTATCTGGCCTGGACTTTTGCCCGGCTCGACCGCACCCGTCGTTCACTGGCCAAGGCCCACAGCGAACTCACCGCCCGCTATACGGCGCAACTAATGGCGGAAAAGCAGCTCAAATTGCATGCGACGGCATTTCGCAGCGCCCACGACGGTATCACCCTGACCGACGCCAAAGGCAACATTCTCGACATCAATCCATCCTTCACCCGCATCACCGGCTGGGAACGCAGCGAAGTCATCGGCCGCAACCCGCGCGTGCTCAAGTCGGGCCGGCACGACAGCGATTTCTATGCCGCCATGTGGCAGAGCATCAACGAAACCGGCAACTGGCGCGGCGAAATCTGGAATCGCAACAAGTTCGGCGAAATCTATCCGGAACTTCTGTCGGTCTCGGCCGTGCGCGACGAACATGGCACGCTCACCAATTACGTCGCCGTCTTTGCCGACATCCGCCGCATCAAGGCGCAGGAAAAGCAACTGACGCAGATGGCGTATTACGACGCTCTCACCGAACTACCCAACCGCGTGTTGCTGGCCGACCGCCTGATCCAGGGCATTTCGCAGACGCTGCGCACCAGGACGCTGATGGCCATTTGCTATCTCGACCTCGACGGTTTCAAGCCGGTGAACGACACCTGGGGCCATGACGTCGGCGACCAGTTGCTGGTGGAAATGGCCAACCGCTTCCGTGAAGGCCTGCGCGGCGGCGACACGGTAGCGCGGCTGGGCGGCGACGAATTCGTGCTGTTGCTGCTCGACCTCGAAAGCCTCGACGAATGCAACCAGGCCATGCTGCGCCTGCTCAACACCATCGCGCTGCCGCTGCAGGTGGCGCCGGAACCGGTGATGCTCTCAGCCAGCATCGGCGTGACGCTGTTTCCCCTCGACGACAGCGACCCCGACAACCTCCTGCGTCATGCCGACCAGGCAATGTACCGGGCCAAGGTAGCCGGCAAGAACCGCCATCACCTGTTCGACGCGGAAGAAGATCGTCACACCCGCAGCCGCCACGACCGCATCGGGCGCATCCGCCGGGCACTGGAAAGTCACGAGTTCCTCCTTTATTACCAGCCCAAGGTGGATATGCGGCAGGGCAAGGTGGTTGGCGCCGAGGCGCTGATCCGCTGGAACCACCCCGAGCGCGGTCTGCTGCCGCCCATCGATTTTCTGCCCTTGGTCGAGGACGACGACCTGATCAAGGAAATCGGCGACTGGGTGATCGAGGCGGCGCTGGTGCAGATGGAACAGTGGCGCGCCGCCGGGCTGAAAATCGCTGTCAGCGTCAACGTTGCCGGCCGCCAGTTGCAGTGCGCCGAATTCATGCACAAGCTCAAGGCCGCGCTGTTCCTGCATCCCACCGTCGCCAGCCAGCTGGAACTGGAAGTGCTGGAAACCACCGCGCTTGAAGATGTCGCCAAGGTTTCGCGCGTGATCGAGGAATGCCGCGAGATGGGCGTCGCCTTCGCTCTCGACGACTTCGGCACCGGCTATTCGTCGCTCACCTATCTGAAGCGCCTGCCAGCCGCGACCATCAAGATCGACCAGAGTTTCGTCCGCGAGATATTGAGCGACTTCAACAATCTGGTGATCGTTCAGGGCGTGCTTGGCCTGGCCAGCGCCTTCCAGCGGCAGACTATCGCCGAAGGCGTCGAAACCGCCGAACACGGCCGCCTGCTGATGCAGCTCAATTGCGACCAGGCCCAGGGCTATGGCATCGCCAGGCCGATGCCGGCCAGCCAGTTCCCCGACTGGGTACGCGACTGGCGTCCCGATCCGACTTGGCAGGCCATCAGCCATCTCTACTGGGAAGCCGCCGACTACCCCATGTTGATCGCCGAGGTCGAGCATCGCAACTGGGTGGCGCAACTGGTCTATGCCGCCAGCGCGGGACAGCCGGTGCCGCACCAGTTCATCGATGACATCCAGCATTGTGGCTTCGGCCGCTGGTACTACGGTCGTGGCCGCAAGCACTACGGCGGGATTGCGGCCTTCGCCCGCATCGAGGTGCCCCACCGGCGCGTCCATGAAATCGCCGCCGACATCGACCGCCACTGGCGCGACGGCCGTATCGACGCCGCGAGCGCCTTAGTTCCCGAACTGCTGGGGGCGCGCGATAGCGTGCTGGCCACACTGAGCGAACTGCAACTCGCCGTCGCCGTCAGCCGCTGAATTTTTGGGTATCCGAAACGGAAAGGTTCGGCCAGGAGCCGCCTTAGCCTGTTTCCACAATGCCACCATCTGAGGGACCGATGCACTTTGAGACCTGCCGTAGAGTCAATTTACACACTTGCGCTTGATGTGCGTAACTAGCTAGACTAGGCTAAGCACCAACTGGGGAGAAATGCTTATGCAATCCGTCAACATGCTACAAGCGAAGTCGTCGCTGTCTCGCCTCGTAGAATCTATTGAGCAGGGGCGGGAACGCGAGATCATCATTGCCCGCAACGGCCGTCCCGCCGCCAAGCTCGTGCCCGTGGATAGCGTATCGGCGGGCAAGCGCATTGGCATCGCCAAAGGCAAGTTCATAGTGCCGGACAGTATCGACGCGCACAACGAAGCAGTGGCACGCATGTTTTTCGGTGGGCAGTCTTGAACCTCCTGCTTGATACGCACGTCGCCCTGTGGGCGATCACGGATAGCCCCAAGCTGCCGAAGATGGCGCTCGAACTGATCGAGTCATCGAAATCGTCGGTGTGGATCAGCGCCGCAACGGTATGGGAGATCGCGATCAAGCACAGCTTGGGGCGGGGCGACATGCCTGTATCCAGTCAAGATGCATTGCGCTACTTCCGTGATTCCGGGTACGGCTTCCTGCCTGTCGAGCCCGAGCATGCGACGGCGGTCGAAGACCTACCGGCGCATCATGCTGATCCTTTCGACCGCATCTTGGTCGCACAGGCACTTGTCGAGCCCATGCGGCTGATTACGCACGACGCGATAGTGGCGCGCTACAGCAACACCATCATCAAGATTTAGCCGGTTTTGCCGCCGGCGGGCGTCGCCCAAAAAGTCGGCGCTAGCGGTACGGCAGGAAGGGTCGGGATTACGGCGTCGCCACCGCCTTGAGTGTTTCCGGTGCAGCTTTCCAGCGGGCGCCCCACACGGCGGCCGGTTCGGGTTTGCCGAACAGGTAGCCCTGGAGGAAATCGCACTTGTGCAGCTTGAGGAAGGACTGCTGCGCTTCCGTCTCGACCCCTTCCGCCACTACCTTGAGGCCGAGAATGTGGGCCAGCGCCAGGGTGGCGGCGCTGATGGCGGCGTCGTTGTCGTCGGTCTCGATGTCGCGGACGAAGGCGCGGTCGAGCTTGAGCGTCTGGATCGGCAGCAGCTTGAGATAGGCCAGCGACGAATAGCCGGTGCCGAAATCGTCAATGGCCAGATGGATGCCCAGGTCGCGCAGCGCCTGCAATTGGCAAATGGCACGATCCGGGTCGGCCATCGCGGCGGATTCGGTGACTTCCAGTTCGAGATCGCCATTCTTCAACCCATGACGCAGCAGCACGGCGCGCACGGAGTCGACCAGGTCGGGCGAACGTAACTGGTGGGCCGACAGGTTCACCGCCATACGCATGCCGTCGATGCCTTCCGCCCGCCAGGCGGCCACCTGTCGGCAGGCTTCGTCCAGCACCCACAGGCCCAGCGCCTCGATCTGGCCCGATTCTTCGGCAATGGGGATGAACTTGAGCGGCGGGATAAGGCCGCGCACGGGGTGGCGCCAGCGCGCCAGCGCCTCGACGCCGCAGATCTTGCCATCCTCGGTGCACACCTGCGGCTGGTAATGCAGTTCCAACTGCCCTTCGCGCAGCGCCACACGCAATTCGCGCTCCAGCGCCAGCCGCTCGCTGGCAGTGGCATTCATGTCGGCGGTAAAGAACTGGGCGTTGTTGCGCCCCTGTTCCTTGGCGTGGTACATGGCGGTGTCGGCCGCTTTCATCAGGCTGTCGCTATCCTCGCCATCGTTGGGGAAAATGCTGATGCCGATGCTCGGACTCGAATGCAGTGTGTTGCGCTCGATGGTGTAAGGCTCGCCGAGGCTGCGCAAGATCTTTTCCGCCACTGGTGCGGCATCGACGGCCGCCGCGATGCCGGCCAACACCACCACGAACTCGTCGCCACCCAGACGCGCCACGATGTCGCTTTCGCGCACGGCGGCGCCGAGCCGGCGGGCCACTTCAATCAGCAGCAGGTCGCCGATGTGATGGCCGAGGGTGTCGTTGATCACCTTGAAACGGTCGAGGTCGATGAACATCACCGCCGCCTGCTCGCCCTCGCGGCTGGAGGTGACGAGCGCTTGATCGAGGCGGTTTTCCAGGTTGTAGCGGTTGATCAGCCCGGTCAGCGCGTCGTGGTGAGCGAGGTAGTCGATGCGATCTTCGGCCGCCTTGCGTTCGCTGATGTCGGTGAAACTGGCGATGTAGTGCGTCACGGCGCCCTGGTCGTTGTGGATGGCGGAAATCGCCGCCCACTTCGGGTAGAGGCCGCCATCCTGGCGCCGGTCCCACAGTTCGCCCTGCCAGAAGCCGCTTTCATTGAGGCCGGCCCACATCGACTGGTAGGTCTCCGGCAGCGTGCGGCCCGAAGCGAGGATGTGGGGATTTTCGCCGCGGATGTCGTCCAGCGCATAGCCGGTCAGCCGGGTGAAGGCCGGGTTGGCGGCGACGATGCGGTTGTCGTGGTCGGTCACCATGATCGCCTCGCCGCTGTGGCGGAAGATGTTGGCGTAGAGATGGAGCGACTGTTCTGTCAGCTTGCGGTCGGTGATGTCGCGGAAGCAGCAATGCAGCATCGGCTGCTCGTCGATCACCAGCAACTGCACGATCACCTGCACTTCGCGGATCGAACCATCTTTGTGCCGATGGCGGGTTTCGAAGTTGTCCCAACCACGCTCGCGGATGATCTCGATATGGCGGTCGGTCTCCGCCGGCGACTCGATTTCTTCGATGTCCGTGAGGCCCATGAGCGCAAATTCTTCGCGGCTGTAACCCAGCTGCGCATGCGCCACGGTGTTGAATTCGACAAAGCGGGCCGTCCGCGGATCAACGGTGATTAAGCCGTCGCGGGATTGCTCGAACAGTGTGCGGTAACGTTTTTCCGCCCGAATGCGCTCATCCGTCTCGTGCTGGTTCTGCCGTTCGCGCCGCCGCCCGGCCCTCGCCGACACGCCAATGCCGGCCAGGCCCAGCAGCCAGATGGCGCCGTGGGTCAGGCCCAGGTTGCGGCGGGCGCTTTCGATCTGCCGGTAATACGACGCCAGCGGCAGGTTGATGCCGGTGGCGCCGCGCATGTCGCCCGTCTTGTAACCAAGGATAGCGTGGCACTTGTCGCAGCCCGGCTCCATGAACATGGCGCGCAGGTAGCGCAGGTGCGGCTGGCCATCCAGTTCGGCCACCGCCCAGACGTCTTTCTTTTCGCCGCGGGTGAAGGCTTCAAGCTGCTGCTTTTCCCAGGCGTCGGGCGCATTGGCAGGATTAAGCACCTTCAGCCCGGTAATGCGTCCGCGCACGCCGTAGTCATTGGCGTAGCGATCCATGATCTGCCGCAGCATTGTCGCGGGGTTCAGCAGGGTCAGGCGCTGGCCATCGGTGGTCGTCACGTCGCGCCCCGGCACATGGGCCAGCCAGGGCACCGATTGCTGCTTTGCCGTGATCGGCACGTACACGCCGCCATGTTCGGTGGCCCAGCGGCGGAAAGTAATGTCCCGGTTCAGATGGGTGCGGGCTTCGGTATAGGCCAGGTCCATCGCCTGCAGCTCGGCATGGCGCAGATTCCACAGCAGCGAGCCCCCCAGGACCAGCGTCCACACGACAACGACCAGCCCCGTGAGGCCGGAAATCCATTGTCGTGACGAGCGTAAGGGCATGGTTGCTCCGTTGGCGTGCGCCGAAACAGGATCGGCCGGCTGATTCTAATGGGCTTTTATAGCACCATCCGCTTAACGCAACTTTACCCAGCTTTACAACAACAACCGCACAACCCGGACTTTTCTGGCCGATAACTTGCGTAGGTGAAGACAGCACGTCGCCGCGCAGCAGCCGCTCCAGACCCGCCCGGTCGGCACCGCCAGGGCTGCCCGTTATCGGCGCGGTGGCGGCCGGCAGCCCGTTGCTGGCGGTGGAGAATCAGCGCGGCACGCTGCCGCTTGCGCCCGAGCTGTTCTCGCCCCGGGCGGACTATCTGCTGCAGGTGCGGGGCAACAGCATGAGCGGCGTTGGCATCTTCGATGGCGATCTGCTGGCCGTCCACCGCACTGCGGAGGCACGTAGCGGCCAGATCGTCGCCCGCCTGGAAGACGAGGTGACGGTGAAACGTCTCCAGCGCCGGGGCAGCCGGGTCGAGCTGATTGCGGAGAATCCCGATTACGCGCCCATCGTGGTCAATGGCCCCCTGACGATCGAAGGTCTCGTGGTTGGGCTGATTCGGGGTGGTCGGCGAACACCTTGAAGCTGAACGGAAAGTCGGCGGTCACGTCAGCACTGTTTACATGTC
>JFJP01037765.1_pt1 | contig 23059 bp, 23 predicted proteins | sample 431651 | NCBI WGS metagenome assembly JFJP01 (sample SAMN02602958, study PRJNA72255) | Microbial mat metagenome, whole genome shotgun sequencing project. | biome: fresh water; feature: sink hole; material: water; isolation source: purple microbial (photo- and chemosynthetic) mats found in...
TTTTGATGTCTTCCACTATCCGCATCTGCAGCATCTGTGAAAGATCATTATAAGTTTTAAGAGTTGGATTCAAGAGTTCTTTTTCAATGTACTCAAAATTCTGCTGTTCTACCGGTACTGAAATTCGAACAGGGATCTTCAACTGCGTTTCATAGGCCCTCAATGCAATTGTGGTATTGGGTTGGTCGCGAGTTATGTTTAGTTTATTTAATCGAGCGTGATATTGGCTCAAAGGAATAAGTGTAGACGCCTCAACTTTGATGACAACTTCTTCTGGAATGGATTCACCTGAATGTTTATCAATACGAGAGGCCGTCCAGTTAATACGGCTCATCACAATCAACATCGCATCAAGATTCATTTCCCTCGCAACTTCATTCAAAGCGTGTTTTTGGTGTTCAGAGAACTTAGGTCCGGCCATCAGATCACTTGCCGGAACGAGTGCTAAAGAAAGGTCCCGCATTCCACGAGGGTTAAGAACAGTAGGAATGGCCGTTTTTTTTCCTTTCGGGAGAAAGAAGATATCATCAGGCGCCAGCGAGTCACGCTTGGTCTTGATGTGATCTTCGACTTCAAATCCGTATTTTTTAAACAGTTTTGATTTTTTTATTTTAGAAACTTTAACGTATTCAGCACCATCCCCTAAAACTGAAAATCCCTGCTCCCATACAGAAAGAAGTTTTTCAGTTAAGAGCTGTTTTCCTTGGGCTGAGATAAAAATTTGATCTTCATTGGCCAGACCACTGCGGGTAGGCTGTATCTCAGATTCAAAAACCAAAATACCAATGCGCTTAATTGGGGTCTGCTCCTTGGAGAACAAATCGTCTAGCTTACCTTTTTTTGGATCACGTTTTGAAGTGGTAACTAATTGGGGGGCCAGAGTTTGAAGTTCTTCACGCCCATAATTATGGGAAACATCATAAACGTAAGCCTTGTCGCCACCAGACTTGATGACACCGAAACTGCAGGAAGATAAAAGCGACAAACCAATAATAAAACGAAGCATTAGGTGTTCTCCTCAAATAAGTCTAATCTATCTTATCCAGTTTGATTAGAAATACCCACCAAGAGTTGTTAAGAATATTTCATAATTATCCTTCTTTTCATCGCCATGGAGAACATAACTTCCTCTCACTCCGATGGTGATAGGAATAAAGATTCGGAAAACATGTGTGTCAAATAAGAATTCCCACCCAGTGGAAGCCGCATGGTAATTTATGCTACGATCATAACCCGTCATTTCATCGTAAAAGAGGTTCATAGAAATACGCTTGAAGTAGGCATAACGGGACAGATGCCAGTCAGGGTAGAACAGAGGAAAAAGGTAGTTGCCTGAATATTTACGGGCCTCTTCCAAAAAGACGTTTGTGGTCCCGCGTGGTTTAAAGATCAAACTCGAATATTGGTACGAGTTATCTCGTTGTTTCTCAAAAGCGAACTGGTGGAAAAATGAATGATGCTTCAAAATGCCGGGCAAGTATAAGCGGTTGTCGGCAACAAATTGACTGCCTTTCATGTCCTCACCAGTTATATCCCGCCCCTCTTCAAAATGTGAAAGCAGAGAATAACCCAAACTTGGATTGAGATCCCTATGGGCCATTCTTGAAAGAATATTATACTGAAAGTCCGCACCGGGAGAGAAAAGGGCTCCATTACTGACTTCAGTAAAGTCAGCATCTTTTTTATCCATGACTTTAATGAGCTTACCAAACCCCCTTAAATTGAGAGATTGTGTAAACCTGCCAGTAATCCTTTGCCACGGAATTTGCATTCCCCCTTCAAAGGTGCCCTCTTCCCAATGATCCTTAACAATATCTCCAGCATTGTCTCTAAACTCCTGGCTCCTTCCGCCATAGGCAGCTCGAAGATCAAAGACTGGATAATAGTGGGACCAGGCAGCGCTGACGAAGGCTTCAGATTCTTTTTCATTCAAGTCATAGTTTCCACCTACAACAAGGGCAAACTTATTCAAAACATCGCGAGAAACTGCTTGCACCGTGAGGCTAGTAGATAATGGCGGGGCCAGAAAAAACCAACTGTGAAAATTGATTGAACTTCCTACCTGTGAATAGTCGGAGACTGGGTAATTATCACTTTCAAAGAATTTTTTATCCAAATCCCCTTTTGATTCGCTGGCCGCAAACTTCTCAAAGACTGGAACAAAGCTATTTGCTGATTCCTGCTTTTCATCCCAAGGGAGTTTCTTAACAGCGATATTCATGCCTTGAGCAGAGTAATCATTGTAAACTAATTGATCACGAAAAACTGAGGGCGCATAAGCACCAAAGCGCGAACTTGTTAATTGCAGAAGTGTTCCATTACTGACTTCAAAAATATTATCAATCCCAGAAGTGGGACTCTCAATCAGCACGCGGCCGTTGTTAATCGAAAGAAAACCGAGATTGGTTACATTTTTGGGCAAGAGAGCTGACTCTTCCTGATTCAAAAGGGAGAACTTAACCACTTGCTTCTGATCATCTCTGTCCTTGATGACCATCACCACTTCATCTTGAGTGAGCCAGTCAATAGAGGTGATCACTTTATCGTTGGGGTACTTTATGCGGTATACTTCCTTACCGCTCAGTTTTCTGACAACCAATGACTGGTCCTGATTAACATCCCAGTCAATATACAGAATATTCTCGCCGATCTGATCAAGGACTGCGAGACGCCCCTTCGTTTGGCGTAAATCGGCCACAAAGTCTTTTTTCTTAAGGTCATAGACTCGGATTCGAGTAAAGTCCTTATAACCCCATCTTGGATTTAATTCTTTTTCAACAAAAGCAAATCTTTCGTTTCGTATTTTGTAGGGATATTCGGCGTGAAGACTGCCTGGATAAAGAATCGTTTTTTCTTTTTTACCATCAGTCAGAATGAACTGATCAATAAAGGAAAGACCCTTTTTAAGAGCGAAGAAATGACCTTCACCAACCGACTGGGGATACAAGTAGTTAACCCAATCATTTTTTACAGAAATATTTTTTACTTCGTACGGAGTAAGATTGAGACTCGCCTCTTTCTCTTTCCAACTAGTGATGAGTTCCTGAATGGTTTTGCGGTAAAAATCTTCAAAATCAAGTCCCGTCATGTACTTGTAGGAATTATAAAATGTCAGAGGGTTATAAGAGCGCTTAGTGGCATTGTCTGCAACTTGGGAAAGAAATAAGTCTCCATGTTTGTTTCTAAGGAACGAAGTATAAAAATAGCCATAAACGTAATGATTTGGAATAAAGTCCTGATATGAACCCAAGTGTGCCTTATCGTAATCATAATCCATTCCCGATAAAAGCAGAGCTCGCAATTCTCTTTCAAAAATCGGCAAGCGCCCACGCCCGCCTTTAGTAAGTGCCGTCTCAATGCCAACTGCATCGCCCTCAAGAAACCAAGGAGGAAGAGTGAGTCCAAGTCCTAAGGCCTGTCCAATTTCTCCTAACCAGACTTCCCACACTCGGTTAAATTTCTGTCTCGTTTTTTGAAACTGAACGACATGTCTGAATTCATGAATGGTAAGTGTCTTAAGCCACTCAGTGTTTCCTAGCTCAGGATCCACGGAAGGAGTGACGTAGAGTTCAGATCTTCTCGGAGCGAGTGTTACAAATCCATTAGAAATAGTGGATTGGTTTTGCAAAATGACAGATATTTTAGCAGGCAGGACTTCCAAAGATCTTGTGACAAGCGGGTAAGCCGCTTCCAAAAGATGAGTGACTCTCTGGGCCTGATCTTCAATTTGTTTGGGAAAAATGATTTCAAAATGTTCCGTCTCAATCTTTCTCCAGATGATGTCGGAGGGATTTTGTTCGTAGTCAACCGCCAGTGCCGGGGCCTCGATGACGTCCGCCCATGAAGCAAAAGAGAGCAAGAGACATAGGATAAATGCAAACATGAAACCTTCTTATTTTTTGATATAAAAAGGATAACAAGCTTAATTCAGAGTTGGAAGGAGATTAGCTCCTCCCAAAGGCTTTTTGCCACGGGTCCAAGGTGCTGCTTTTTTAGCCGGATGAGATTGATATCCAGTTCTCTGGGATGAATGTCTTCGAAATTCAAAATAACTAATTTTTTTTCTTTTAATTCCTGAACAATTGAATTTTGTGGAAGATGGCCCCAGCCAAGACCTGAGAGAATGATTTCCCTTTTAAAACTACTGTCTAATATGCGCCATTTTTTTCCGCGCTCGAGAAGTCCGAAGCTTGCCCCCTGGGCATTTTTATCGCCGAAAACAATTTGCTCAACATCCATAAGATCATCTTGATTCTTGATTTTCTTTTGCTTAAACAACTCTACGTTCATGACCGGAACCATTTTAACGGTGGCAAAGGGCACAATTTCCAGTGACCCTCTGTCCGTGGCGAAATGGGTAATCCCAATCTGCGTTTCACGCGACAAAACTTTTCTTTCCGTCTCAGAGAGTCCATCAAGAGTCACATTAAGTCTGGTAAAAGGATGATGATCACCAAAAGACTTCAGAAGTTTTAAAAGACCGGTGTGCAGACAAATCCCATCCAGAGAAACGCCTATCTCTGGCTCTTCTTTCTGCTTAAACGACTTACTCATGTCTTCGAGTTCGCCCATGCCCTCAATGATTTTTTGTGATCTTTCATAAAAGGCGCGACCGTGGGAAGTCAGCGTCGGCCGATAAGCACTCCGATCAAAAAGATCAACTTCCAACTCTTCTTCTAGTTTCTTGATAGAAAAACTTATAGCTGGTTGCGTTTTATGCAGCTCGCCAGCAGCAGCTTTAAAGCTTCCGGACTGGACAATCCTATGAAAAACAAGTAGTTGCTCAAATGTCATAATGATAAGTTTCTTTTATGCTGTTCATTAATAAATGTGTCTTTTTTTTTATCAGAATCTACTCCATGATTGAAGCACTTAATTAAACAAATATTTCAAATCAAGGAGAAATTGAATGAAATCACTTTTGACGATGCTTGCTCTCACCACCACTCTCACTGCTGTGGCAATGGACAAGCCAATGGCCTCAACTTACAAAATTGACAATACTGCAACAACTGTTGGCTGGGCCGCAAAAAAAGTAGTGGGCGGACATAATGGTAACGTAGCAACTAAAGATGGTTTTTTGACTGTAAGTGGTGATCTTATCACTGGTGGCGAGATCAATGTTGATATGAATTCAATTACTGTGGCGGATATCCCAGCTACAGACGAATACAATGCAAAACTCGTTGGTCACCTTAAGTCTCCAGACTTTTTTAACATTGAAAAGCACCCAACAGCAAAACTAGTGATCACAGGTTCAGAAAAGACAAAAACTGGTCTTAAAATCAAAGGTGACTTAACTTTCATCGGGAAAACAAATCCAATCGTATTTGATGCTGTTGTTTCAAAGCCAAACAGCACAATCACTGCTAAGTCTGATGTTGTTCTTGACCGTACAAAATGGGACCTAAAATATGGTTCAGATGATTTCTTCAAAGGTCTTGGCGACAAGGCAATTAAGAATGACTTTACTATTTCGATCAACCTTACTGCTAAAAAATAATTTAAAATGTTTTCGGGGCCCTCTTACGAGGGCCCTTTTTCCTCGATAGACCATCATTTTCCGATTACAATCCCCCCATGCGGTTTTTATTCCTTTTTTTAATATTAACTTGGGCAAGTGCTGCGTTTACCGCGACTACCATAGGCATCATAGATACCGGCTTTGATCTGGACCATGATTTCCTAAAGCCAAAGATTATGACTCCTGGACCCAATGAACTTAGCGGATGGGATTTCCATAATAACACCCATCTAAAAAAACCCGTCATTGAGGACCAGTCCCTGCTTCAAGAAATTCTTCTCTACCGAAATCTTCGGGCCAAGGGCCACACGGAAGGTCTTTCAATGGCCGAATTTGAGTGGTTTAAAAAAAGAAGTGCTAATAAAAATTTTCTTAACCAAGTGAAAAGTTTTAAAAAGCATTCACATGGAACTTTTGTTGCAGGCATCGCACTTAGAGAAGGAGAAAATATAAATATTTTCCCCATTCGTGGACTGCATCTTCCAACTCCTGTTTTGGCCATCAATGACGCCTCTGGGCCAGAGACCACGCCCCTCAAGAGCAAAACGCCTGAAGATAAATTCAATGAAGATCTGAAAAACTCTCAAGACAGGGTGATAAAGAAATTTTCAAAGATATGTAGGTATCTCTCGATTAATGGCATTAATATCGTGAATGCATCTTACGGAATTACTTACAAAAACATAAATTCCAAATTTAGAGAAAAATATCTCGAGTTCACGGGCGCAGAGATTGAGGAGACAAAACTTCAAAAACTGGTCCAAGATTATTTTGAAAATATTCAGGCACGAACCACCAAGATCATTCAAAAATATCCACGCATGCTATTTGTATTCTCGGCGGGAAATTCCGGCATCGACAACGACCAATTCCCCCACTACCCGTCAAAAATAAAATTACCCAATACACTCTCCGTGGCTGCCATGAATGGTGACTTCCTTGCTAGTTTCTCCAACTTCGGAAAACTCCACGTTGATATTGGAGCTCCAGGAGTAGCGATTCTCTCTTTAGTGCCTAAAATTTATTCTCAAGACGGAAGCGACCTCTACTCTCCATCTAGCGGAACCTCAATGGCCGCTCCTTATGTGGCCAATTTAGCGGCTCAAATTTTAAATATTAATTTGAAGCTTAAACCTGAAGAGGTTAAAAAAATAATTCTTGAAACTGGTGATGAGAAAGACCACTTAAAGCCTAGATTGTTATCTGGAGCTATTGTTAATAACGACATGGCACTTAAGGCGGCCCTTTTATCGCGGGACATGGTGCTTGAATCATCAATCACACTGGCGAAATCTGGACTGATTCAAATTGAGGATTCCATTTCTATCGGGCGCCCACCGCTTGCGAATTCAGATGAATTAAAGAAGAAAGTAATGGACGCCATACCAAAAGATATTACACCGCAAGAGATTGAGGAAATCCAGGCTACCAGTGAAGAGTCTTTTTCACCTCAGAGCTCAGTGACAGATAAACCGGACAGTTCAGTCCCGCTTCCTTTAAAATTTCCAGCTGTTCAGCCTCCAGACGCTGATTCAGACCCTTCCAATCAAAATGCAGAACAATCTCCCCCACCTTCCGAGGTGCCGAAGCCATCTTCTTCTCCAGACGCACTTCAACCTGACCAAACTCAATATTCAAAGATCGAGCCTTCATCGCCATAATAGTGAGCATACAACTGGCCAGTGATGTCGATAAAAGATCAGTCGGAGAAAAAGCTTCACCATTGCCCTGATTATCCTTCGGCGCATCTGTGATGATGAGGTTGTTTGAATCAAGGTGGATGGCCTGAGTGCGAAGGCTTCCCTGGTAGCTAACATGCATGAGTGACATAAATAATCCTTATAAAAATAAATAACCCAATATTCCAGCGCTTAAGATTAACCATCCCGAATTAAGAAGCTTAAATCTGAAGATGATTAAAAAAGAAACTGCGCCAATGACAAAAGTAGATAGATTAAATAAACCGCCCGAAGCCAAATCAAAAGTAACCTTGGCCAAAAGAGCAAATGAAGCAGCGTTGACTGCATCAATAAACTTTCCAAAAAACACTGAGGAGCGAAGATTCTTTAGAAAGGGAGCACTCAAAGCGACAAAGAAAAACGATGGAATAAAAATCCCTATCGTTGCCAGGACTGCTCCCTCATAACTTTTTAAAAGAAAACCAATAAATGTCGCTGTCGTAAAAACTGGCCCGGGTGTTATCTGTCCCACAGTGATGGCATCTAACAATTGTTTCTGAGTCATCCACTGGTTCTGGTCCACCAGCTCTGACTGAAGAAAGGCCAGTAACACATAACCGCTGCCAAAAAGAACTGAACCAATTTTCAAAAAGAAAAAGAAGATGGACTGAGATGTTATGGGGACCATTGCGGATGGAAGAGAGATCAAAGGGAATACCAAGAATGATTTTAGTGAGCGGCCATAGAAGCTGGCGTAAAGCCCGGCCAGTCCCAGAATAATCAGAATTTCATTGAAACCCAAAAGTGTCAGAAGAAGTGCAGCTGCAGCGATGATCGCCATTCGAAGGTCCCCAATGGCCGACTGTCGAAATTTAATCAGTGCATCGAAGATGATAGCGATAATCACCGGTCTAATACCCGCCAGAATAGGTTCATATGCCGGCAGGCCCCCAAATTTGGTGTAAAAGACTGCCAACGCCAGCACACAAAAAAAGGCGGGCAAGATAAACGTGATTCCGGCCACCATCAAACCAGACTTTCCTGCAGCTCGATAACCCAGGTGAATCGCTAGCTCCGTGGAATTAGGCCCGGGAATAAGGTGAGTCGCCCCAACCAGATCCATAAAGTCCCGCTCTGATAACCAATTCCTCTTTTCAACTATTTCCTTACGCATCATAGCGATGTGGGCGGCCGGTCCACCAAAACCCAGAATTCCAAGTTTTAGAAAAACTTTAAACACTTCTTCTAGAGGAATGGATTTAGTTGAGGAGTTCATTCATAAAGGTTACCAGAACTTTCCTCCATTTGAGGATGATTTTCTCTCGTAAAAACCGACTAAGGGTCCTAAAATAAGATCATTCATTTTAAGGAGTTCTCTCATGACTAAAAAAGCCGTTAAGAAAAAGGCTTCGACGAAAGTTTCACCAAAGAAAATGGTAAAAATTGTTAAGAAGCTCGATGGAAAACAGCAAACGATGGAATCTCTCATCGAACTGATACGAATCACTTCTACCGTTGTGCCAGATGATGTTTTCAGAACGATTTCTGCTGCAGCAAAAAATGAGGAGAAAAACTCCATTGCTGATTATGCGATGGGAATTATTAAAACCAATATTGATCTGGCCAAATTTAAATCTCAGCCACTTTGCCAGGATACTGGTACGGTGATTTTTTACGTGTACCACCCAGCTGGATTTCATCAAACTCCTTTTAAAGAACTCATCAAAAAGTCTGTCACTTTAGCCACTAAAAAAGGTTACCTACGCCAAAACTCTGTTAACTCTCTAACGGGTGAAAACGCTGGAACAAATTTAGGTGAAGGCCACCCTTCTATTCACTTCTACGAGCATAAAGGCAGTGAAGTTGAAGTGAAGTTGGTACTTAAAGGTGGTGGTTGCGAAAACGTCTCTGCTCAGTACTCTCTGCCTGATACGACACTTGGTGCCGGTCGTGATCTCGAGGGTGTTCGTAAAGTGATTCTTGATGCTGTTCATAAAGCTCAAGGTAAAGGCTGCGGCCCGGGTGCACTTGGAGTTTGTGTTGGTGGAGACCGAGCTGATTCAGCTTACTTCGCCAAAAAACAGCTTCTGCGTAAACTCGATGACAAAAACTCTCACAAAGATTTAGATAAACTTGAAAAAGAAATCGTAGAGACATGTAACAAGCTAGGCATTGGCCCTATGGGATTCGGTGGAAAGACCACTCTTTTGTCTTGTAAAATTACTCATGCCAACAGAGTTCCCGCTTCCTTCTTCGTTTCAATTTCCTACATGTGCTGGGCATTTCGCCGTCAGGGAATTGTGATGAATAAAAACTTTGCTATTAAAAAATGGCTCTACTAGGAACACATATGAAAAAATTAGATTACCCATTCAGTGCTGAAGCCGTCCGTGAATTAAAAGTTGGGGACATGGTTCTTATTTCAGGAAAACTTTTTACTGGAAGAGATGCTGTTCATAAATATTTGCACGATGGAAACAAGCCACCTGTTAATTTAAAAAATCAGATCATCTATCACTGCGGCCCGGTGACTCTTAAAGATAAGAAAGGCAAGTGGACTGTAACAGCGGCTGGCCCAACAACTTCCATTCGTGAAGAGCCATACCAGTGGGAAGTGATCCGCGATTATGGAATAGTGGGCGTTATTGGCAAAGGCGGAATGGGACAAAAAACCCTTGATGCCTGCAAAGAATACGGCTGCGTTTATTTCCATGCTGTAGGTGGAGCGGCTCAGGTTCTTGCTGAAAGAATTAAGTCTGTGGATGGATTGTATCTGGAAGAGTTCGGTCTTCCTGAAGCGATCTGGGAACTTTCTGTAGAAGATTTTCCAGTTGTCGTTACTATGGATGCTCACGGAAATTCGCTTCACAAAGAAGTTGAAGCTTCTTCGAAAGAAATTTTAAAATCTGTTATGTAATTTGATTTTTAAAAGAGGCGGGGAAAGATGGACACACCAGTTCGTCTTTCACACCCCTCACCTTGTGCGCTCAAAATCCCGGCCAGCATTTGCTCATTACCAATTTTAATCAACAAAGCTCCACCAGAATCCCCCTCACAAATTCCTGCTTTAGCGCCATCAGTGAAGATCACCGTATTGCCGGAATAGTTTTTCACAGCAAGAATTTTAGTAGAAGCCACTTGCCCTCGAGCAATCATGGTGACAGGTGAGCCTGCTTTAAGAGATCCCCGCGAGGCGATCTTGATCGGCTTGACACCTTTGACAGCTTTTCTCAGTGTGATGACAGCAAGATCTTCACCTGCATAGCCTACGGCCTCTGCGTAGGAAGGAGCGATGTTGACGTCAGCGACCTGATATTTAACTCCAGCGATTTTAATTTTTAAGAGATTAGGCTCGTAAGAAAAGATGCTCCACTTTTCATAAACCTCAGTCCCCATGACGGCAATACAGTGGCCCGTTGTGAGGACTTTATTGGCAGAGACTAATACGCCCGTACAAAATTCATCATATTCAGGATAGCTGGCATCGGCCAAGTGAAGGGTCACGATGGCAGAACTCTGAGATCCAACTGGGAGCGACTTGCCACCGTACAGGGCGTGACTGAGGTCACTGAGAGAGATTAATAAAAGAAAAACGGCCATCTTGAAATTCATGGCCGTGATTTATCGAATAAAATTTAATGCGGCTAGGCATGATCAAAACTGCTGTAAAATCTACTCCTTGGGCACCGCGTCAGGAATCTTCTTGGCCTTCCCTTTTTTGGGTAATACGGGCTCCACTACTGGTTCTTCAACTGGGGCCGGACTCGAACTTTGTTCAATGATTTCAGTGTATTGGCGAACATTTTCTTTTACTCGCTGGGCCTCTGCCGGCAAACTGGCAGCAATAATGAACAGAACAACAAATGTCTTCATAGAAGCTCCTTAGGAAGTACACCAATTCTAAGCCCCAACGTCACTGGCCCCTAATGCCAACTCCAAGTCACTGATTCTTGGACCTCATAAAGGTTCCTGTCGAGGGAGCTGACATGATTTGTGGCCACTTCAGAAGGAATGGATTTCTCCGATGAGCTTTTATGACATTGGATGAACTGTTCAGACTAAAAGAGCGACTGCTTAAAAATCTCTGTGATGAGACGAAGGAATCTGATTTTCCTAATCGAGAAGAATATCAAAAGCACTTGATCAGCGCCCAAGAAGGCATCATGAAATTTTATGTTCATACCATGATGGAACTTGTGGACGCTGCCTAAAAGTTACCAGCGATAAACTGAGCTGGCCCACGTAAAGCCAGAGCCGAACGCCGCCGAGGCAACCAGCATCCCCTTCTTCAACTTACCGGCCTTCACAGCATCACTCATCCCGATAGGAATCGTCGCTGCAGTGGTATTGCCGTACTTCATGATGGTATTAAAAATCTTCTCTTCTGGGATTTTAAGTTCCTGAGCGAGCATTTGATTAATACGAAGATTCGCTTGGTGAAATAAAAACAGATCAATATCTTCGAGTTTAACTTTGTTGGTTTCAAGCGCCAGCATCAAGCACTCGCACATTCTGCGAACAGCGTTAGCGAAAACTTTTTTCCCGTTCATTGAAGGATACTGCAACCCCTCTTCCAAATGCAGATGATTAAGTCTCTCAGCTGTCCCAAGTCCAGAACCGGGAGCTGCACACCAAAGATCCTTAGCGTGTTGGCCTTCAGAAAATAAATGAGTTGAAAAAATATGAGAGTTTTTAGCTTTGTCAGTGACTTCAGTTCTTCTGATGACAACTGCACCAGCGCCATCTCCGAAGAGAACAGCAACGTCGCGCCCTTTGGTTGATTTATCTAACCCTTTAGAATGAACTTCAGCTCCCACTAAAAGAATTGTTTTATACTGACCAGATTTAATGAAAGCGTCGGCGACACTCATGCCGTAGATGAAGCCTGAGCACTGCTGACGAATATCAATCGCCGGGATTTCAGTCAAACCGAGTTTCGGCTGAAGAAAGCAAGCGTTTCCTGGAAAATCGTGATCGGGAGAAATAGTGGCAAACAATAAACAGTCGATTTCTTTTTTATCAATGCCAGCACTCTTGATGGCTTCTTCACAAGCCTTAAGGGCAAGATCACTGGTAGAAGTATCATTGCTTACCCAGCGGCGCTCTTCAATTCCTGAACGTTGAACAATCCAGTCATGAGTCGTCTCCATCATTTTAGACAGATCATGATTGGTGACGATGTTCTCAGGAACGTACATGCCACAGCCGATAATTTCTGAACTATACATTAGAGATCCTTTTCTTGTTATTCTGCAAAAGCGTCGTTCCACTCGAGGTTATGGTAAACCTTACTTACATCATCATCACCCTCAAGTACGTCGATGAGCTTTTGTAGTTTGTCGTAGCTCTCTTTTGTGATTTCTTTCGTGTTTAGAGGAAGGCGCTCAAGACCAGAGTCTTCAACTTTAATTTTCATCTCTTCCAGTTTTTTATAGATATCGCCGTAAGACTCCACTGGGCCTTTTACAGTCACGAATCCCTCTTCTAATTCCACATCATCTATATTGAAGTCGATAAGTTCCATCATCAAATCATCAGTTGATAAACCTTTAAGGTTTTCTTCTTTGATCGTGAAAGTTGCTTTACGCTCAAACACGAATTGTAAGCATCCTGGTGTTCCAATGCTTCCACCATGTTTGTTAAAATATGAACGGATGTTACTTACAGTACGAGTTGGATTGTCAGTGGCAGTTTCGATAAATAGCGCCACACCATCAAGGCCGTAGCCTTCATAATTAATCTCTTCAATCTGTGCACCATCTTGGCCCATGGCCTTCTTGATTGCTTTATCAATGTTGTCACGAGGGACGTTAAACTCACGCCCTTTAACTAAAGCAATTTTTAAAGCAAAGTTCGAATCAGGGTCATCATTGCCGGAATTTTTAACGGCCATATAAATTTCACGTAATACTTTTGTGTAACTTTGTGAGCGGGCCTTATCAGTCGCCGCTTTTTTCATCTTGATGTTATTCCATTTACGTCCCACGAAACTCTCCTGACATTTAAAAAAATAATGGTCATAGAATACCAATAAAGCACAGCGTCATGCTATAAATTTCCTTGCCGTTCGGTATGCCAAACAATACGCTTATTAAACGAAATTTTTAAAAGGTTAGCCCATGCTTCTGCTTCTCAGTTTCCTGACTTTTTTACCCTATTCTTTGGCCCAAGATTCTGACCGTGATCTTTCACAATACATTCAGATGATGAACCTTAAGGGACTCCCTGCTCCCCAGGCCAAAAATGAGTCACTTTATCAACTAGGTCTTAGACTCTTCTACGACAACCAGCTCTCTGGCAAAGGCAATATATCTTGTCACGCTTGCCACAGCCTAAGCGGTTATTCGGCCGATACCTTGCCTTTAGCAGTCGGAGAAGGTGCCGAGGGGCTGGCCGAAAAACGCATCCAGTCTCAGGGACTTTTGATCCCTCGCCACACTCCTGCTCTTTATAATTTGGGTCTACCAGGAGTGACTTCATTCTTTTGGGATGGAAGAATTTCCAAGCACCCTCAAGGCGGATGGATGACTCCGGAAGAAGGACTTAACGGTCCAACTCCAACACTCAAAGACATTGCAGCAACTCTTGATGGACTCCTTGCCGCTCAGGCACTTTTTCCAATGGCCTCACCAGAAGAAATGCTCGGACAAGGCTCACCTCTGTCGCGAACTGAGGCCTGGTCAGCAATTATGGAGCGCCTTTTTAACGGACGCCTCGGTGCTTCCTATAAAAGATTTTTCCGGGAAGCTTTTCCCGGTGTAGAAAATTTTAATATTGGTCACGCCGCCAACGCCATTGCTGAACTTGAACGCCATCATTTCCTGGCCAACAATACGCCTTGGGATAATTATGTTCGAGGCGAGAAGAAGTTCATGACTGAACGAATGAAAAAAGGTGCAGTCCTGTTCTTAGGTAAGGCCAGTTGCACCAACTGCCACTCAGGAGATCACTTCTCTTCTTTTGGTTTTCAAAATGTTGGTGTTCCTCAAATTGGGCCTGGTGTTAAAGATGGAGACGATAAAGGTCGCCTTGATTACCGCTTCCGTGTCGCCCCTCTGAGGAATATCGCTCTCACAGCTCCCTACATGCACACCGGTGCCTTCGCTACGATGTGGGAAGTGATTGATCACTACGATCATCCCATGCGCTCACTTCACCATTTCAGTTGGAACCCAAAGCATCCTAACTACCGAGAGGACTTGAAGCTGGATGAGCGTCCGGAGACCACCATGGCCCGAACAAAAACTCTTGCTCAAAATCTTCCGCGCCACCTTGACCTGACTCCTGAGGAGAAAAAAGACCTCTACTGTTTTTTAATGGTGGGATTAACGGATTTGAAAAAACAACCTGATCTGCTCACTAAAGGAGTCTTAGATGAAATTGAAGATTGCTCTCCTCGTATTACTCAGTAGTTTTTCCGTTTTTGGTCTTGAATCGGGAGTCACGGCCCCAGATTTTACATTGGATAAGATCAAACTCTCAGACTTTAAAGGGAAGATTGTCGTGCTGGAATGGCTCAACCATGGTTGTCCATTTGTGCGTAAACACTACGACTCTGGAAATATGCAGGGCCTTCAGTCTAAGTTCGTTGCAAAAAATGTCGTGTGGTTATCGGTTATTTCTTCGGCCGAAGGCAAACAAGGATTCGTATCAAAGGATGAAGCAGAAAAAGACAAGATCAAAAACAAATCAGCTGCGACCCACATTCTTCTAGATCCTACTGGTGAAGTTGGTAGGCTTTATGGCGCAAAGACGACGCCCCATATGTTTATCGTAGATAAAGAAGGTAAATTAGCATATCAGGGCGCCATTGATGACAAAGCCGACGCAGACAAATCTTCCGTTAGTTCGGCTAAAAACTATGTGGCCGCAGCCTTAGATCAGCTTCTAGAAAACAAAAAAGTTTCACAAGCGACTACGAAATCTTACGGCTGTGGAGTTAAATACTAGAAATAGGTGAACCTAAGAGTGTTCCGACTAAAAAGGTCGGAACACTTTATCCTTGGTAACGCATCCCTGATTAGCATATGATGATGAAAGACCATGACGGTTGTTATTTTTCTCAAGGATTAGAGATGATTTTGAAATTTACGTTGTTTGCAGCTGCGACAAGCCTCTACTACTTCACTCAGTACCTTCATTAAATTTTAGTAAAAAGAAAAACAAACACTTCTTTGTCTTTTACAGGTATCAGCTCTGACTCCTCAACATGGCCTTGTAATTTCATGGCCTCTAAAAACGGCTGAAGATAATTTCGTCCCGGATCACTTAATAAAATTTTTCCATCCGGTTTAAGAAATCTAATTAAACCTTTCACGACTTCCGAAGCGTGTTTACTTTCATAGAGAACATCTGAACCCATGACGATATCAAAGAGTCCGATATCTTTTTTGTCCTCGCGCCAATTGAGTCTTTGGTAGTTGCAGGTCATATTTGAATGCCGGCAATTGCGCTGAAAATATTCTTCAACGTCCGGATGAAAGTCCGTCGCTAAAACGTTGGCACCCAAGTGCGTAGCCACCAGCGACGGATAACCTAACCCACATCCCAGTTCCAAAATGGTTTTGTTTTTAATCAGCTTGGGATTTTGATTTAAATAAATCGATAGAGCTTCGGCCGCAGGCCAGAGAATTCCAAAATACGGGCAAAGATCCTCAGCAAAGGGATCTTTCTGTTCTTCATCAGTGAGCACTTCACACACCTGATCGATGGCCTCATCTAAACTGCGAATGGCCTCCATGACGTAGAGTTTGTCCCCAAGTTGGCGCTGTTGCATGTGTGTTTTATAATTAACTTTGATTTGTCTCATGATATTTTCTGATCTTCGCACCATTTTAAATAAGCTTGCCTTCCAACAGTTTGCACTTGGGGCGGTGCCTTATCAAAATATTCTTTTATCTTAGTGATTGAATCCTTTTTCGAATCTAAATATTGAATTAAATCTTCAGTTGAGAATTTCGTTTTTCGAATCTCATGCCAATTAGAAGTAAGTCCTGTCCAAACCACCGCATCAACTTCGGGATGGTCCGCAAGCCATGTCTCAATTTGTTTGGCACTTACTGAGAGTGGATTTTGATTGCGAGTGTAGGTCTCAATATCGTCAGTTACCGTTCCTTCTCTATCTCTTAAGTTGTTTCTGGCAGTTTTTAAATCAGTAGCGGTCATGAGATCCCAGTAGGTCACACAAAGCTGACTTGATTCATTCAAGACAAGAGTTAGACGCTCTTTGGATTTACCGTAAGAAGAGATGCGACAAAATTCTAGGGGTAATTCTGAACCACAATCTTTCCAGTCCCCTAAAGTTTTTAAAGAACCTTTGTCCCAAAATAAAGATCCCCAACAAATAACTGCTATTTTCATAAAAACCTTAAATTCTTGATTAGTAGTTCGTAGTGTCGCATGACTTTGATAGGAAACTCAATGCCTTATGGTTATGAAACATTTACCCATCTGTTTGAAATCATATGAATTCTTTGATAAACCAAATCATCACAAGGACATATCATATGAAGAAATTTTTAATTTTGAGTTTAGTTACCTTGAATTGCCTTACACTTTCTCATGCTTCAGAAGCTGATCTCTCAAGTCTTGTGGGTAAGTACGCTCATTATGATGTGGTCTCCTATGTCGGGAAACTTTTTGGTCCAGTGAATTTAAAATCAAGAATCATCAGCTTTGGAATAACTGAGTATTATTTAAATGACGGAAAGTTAATGTCCAAGGATCGATTTTGTTTTTCAGACTATGAGGCCAACCTTCCCTTCAAATCCAAAACAGCAGATGAATTTACGAGAGCGATTATTCCAAAAGTTATTGAGATGGAAATCATGCAGACAAATGGGGAGCTATTAATACACAGACCAGAAACACCTACCTTATTAGGTGTGAATTTAGAAAAATATACTGAAGACTTCCCAAAGGATCCCAATGATCCGAAATATGTTGATTCTGACAAAGATGGAAAACCCGGCGTCACCGTGAACTTAACCATGGGCAACTTTTTTAGTGAAGAGCTCTATATCGCTCGGAAAGAAATTTTTTCTTATGACGTTAAAAGATGGTCCAATGGAATTCTTACTGGAGTCGTAAGAGATAGATCTCAGCAATATATAATTGGAGCCTCAAAGGCCAATCTCGTTAAGGAAAATAACCCGATCCAAAATATGAATCTTCAAAGAAGTCCGATCTACTTAATTCCAATGAAACAGGATTTAAATTGTGATGAGTTAAAAGCTCAGAGAAGTAGGTATTTCCCTAGTAACGATAAAAAACATCGTGCATTTTATCGAAAACTGGATATCTCATCCTTGTAATCGAACTAAACTAAATGCTTGCTCTCAAGCGCTTGCCAATCATCACCCAATTCTGCTTTTTTAATCTCGATACTGGTATTAAGTTCTCTAAAAACTTCCTCAGTAGGCACTGTTCCGCCTTTTTTTCTTAGGACTCTAACTCTGACAAGTCCTGTGGCCATGAGTTCCCCGCGGCAAATAAACTTCTGTTGAATGAAAATATTCTTTTCATCATGACTCACTAGCTGTGTCTGCAAGGTAAATTTGTCCCACAGTTTGAGGGATTTTTTAAACTTGATAGTCTCTCCTGCCACCACTGAGTACCAGCCACGTTTCACACAAGCATCATAGACGCCATTTCTAAAAATCATATCCCACCGACCAAAATCCATCAGAGAAAAGTAAATTCCATTATTCACATGCAAAAGCAGATCAAGATCTGTCGGAAGAACACGCATGGAGTATTCCGTCACCTCATTAACGTCGGATCTTTTTAAAAATCTTTTAATGATAAAGATCCATAGGGTTCGCCAAATCATGTGCATAAATTATCTCTCCAAAATTGCAACAACACCCATACCACCCGCGGTACAGATACTAATGAGCATTCGCCCCTTACCTTTTTCTTTCAAAATCTTCGCCCCTGTGGCAATAATTCTGCCACCTGTGGCAGCAAAGGGATGTCCCATGGCCAGACTTCCACCTTTGACATTCATTTTGGTCTGATCAATTGAACCCATTGGTTTATCCCGCCCCAAAACATTTTTACAGTAATCAGCATCTTCCCAGGCCTTTAGTGTGCATAACACTTGTCCGGCAAAAGCTTCATGTATTTCATAGAAATCAAAATCCTGAAGAGATAAATTATTTCTTTCAAGCATTTTAGAAACAGCAACGGTTGGCGCCATAAGGAGCCCCGCTCCCTGGACAAAATCAACTGCTGCCACTTCAGCATCCACAAAATACGCCATAGGTTCTAAATTATTTTGTTTCGCCCATTCTTCACTGGCAAATAACACGGCCGAAGCCCCGTCCGTTAAAGGAGTAGAGTTTCCTGCGGTCAAAGTCCCTGAAGCGGATTTATCAAAAGCGGGTTTAAGCCTGGCCAGTTTTTCTTTAGTCGTGTCACCTCGAGTAATCGTATCTTTTTTAAGACCATTAAATTCCGCAATAAGCTCATCATGAAAACCCTCAGCATACGCCTTGGCCGCATTCTGGTGAGATCGAAACGCTAGATCGTCTTGCGCTTCTCTGGAAATTTTCCACTCTTTCACCATCAGCTCACAGTGTTGCCCCATCGAGAGACCTGTTCGTGGCTCCATTACTGCCGGAACCTGTGGTTTGAGAAGAGAGGGATTAAAAGTGGCGAGATGTTTTATTTTCTCCGGAATCGATTTCGCATTCTGAAGCTTAATGAGAAAGTGGGTTAACTTTCTCTGCCCAATCAGAGGAATATCCGAATTAGTATCACTTCCTCCAGCTATCCCTGCATCAATTTGTCCCGCTGCTATTTTGAGCGCAATCAAGTTAGCGGCTTCAAGCCCTGTTCCGCAAGCCCTTTGAATATTTAAACCAGGAGTTGAAGGATTTAATTTAGAACCGAGAACTACTTCACGAGAAAGATTCCAATCAAAGGGGTGGTTCATAACAGTCCCCGTAATCACATCCCCCAAAATTTTTCCTTCAAGATGGCATTTCTGAACTAAATCATTTACGGCAGTACTCAAGAGGTCTTGATTGGAAGCACCTTGATAGTTCTGCATGGATTTAACAAACGGAGTTCTTGATCCATTAATAATTGCGACTTTATGTTTGAAGCTCATATTCTTCCTTTTTGACAACCGACCGGTCGGTAGGCTACAATAACTATAACCGGAGAACCTATCCATGTCCAGCCCCACTCATTCAACTAAAGAAGAACTGCTGCATGAAGCTAGCCGGATGTTACTTTCCAAAGGGTTAAATGGCTTTTCTTTGCAGGAGCTGGCGAGCAAACTCAACATAAAGAAAGCTAGTTTATTTCACCATTACCCCTCAAAAAATGCCCTGGCCGTTGAGCTGTACCGATATTATCAAACGGCCTTTTTAAGCTGGACCCAAAAATATGCCCATCTAAATGCGGAAAAACAAATCCTCACTTACTCGGAAACTCTGACCACCTGGATTTGTGAAAAACAAAGAGTCTGTCCAGTGGGAGCCTTAAGTCTTGAGTGGAGTTTAGTGGATCCGGCACTTCAGGAAGAAATAAAAAAACTTCATCTGATTCAAAAAGAATGGCTCACAAAACTGTTCAAGATGATCCAGAAAGAAGAGGGCCTGAGAATACCAATTAAGGACGCCGTCTTGCAGACCATGGGACTCATGCAAGGGAGTATCCAGCTGGCGCGAATTAATCACGACCCACAAATGGTGATCAAAAACATTAAAAGTTACCTGAAAATGATTAAGGAATAATATGAGTGTTCATGAAAATTGGCTTAAACAGTTAAACAAAACAAAGGAACAATTAAATGCTCAAGGAATTGATATCCAACTTCCTCCTCCGTCTCAACTTGAACTTCAGATTGAATATCTGGAAGTTGTTCCTGGAAAAAAGATAAAGGGTAAAATCCCCTTTCAAAAACGTTTTTCCAATCCTATCAAGACCTATCAGGGTGGTTTTTTAACTGCTGCTCTCGATGATCACTTTGGCCCCTTATCATATATGACGGCTGACCGTCCCTGTACCACTCTTTCACTGAATACAACCTACCTGAAACCCTTCACTGAAAAGATGGGGCATTGTACGATTGAAGCCGAAGTGATGCAGAAGACGAAGTCCTTCATCTTCATGCGGGCAGTGGTGCTCTCACCTGGGGGTGATTTACTGGCCCACGCTGAGTCTCATGTAGCGATCTTGAGAGATGATCAGTTACAAAAGGTAAATGCATGAAAAATTTAATCTTTGATTTACGCCAAAAATTTCTAGAAAAAGCGATTAACTTCTACGGTCCATTTGTGGGTGCCGGAGTCAAACTTGAATCAATGTCAAAGGACTACCGTTCGGCGAAAGTGACCATGCCTCTAAGATTTTATAATAAAAACTACATGGGGACACAATTCGGAGGCTCCCTCTACTCCATGGTGGATCCATGGTACATGTTGATGCTGATTAAGAATCTTGGAAAGGGCTATATCGTCTGGGACAAGGGCGCGACCATTCGCTTTAAAAAACCAGGAATAGGAAAAGTCCACGCAGAATTTCTTCTCACACAGGAAATTATTGATGAGATTAAGGCCAATGTTGAAGAGAACACCAAAATGGATAAAGTCTTTAAGGTAGAGATTAAAGACGAATCTGGAGTCTTAATCTGCGAAGTCGATAAAGTCGTCTACATTAGAAAGAAGTCGTAGTTTCACTTCTTACTGAATTTATCCGGAAAAAGTAAACAGAGCTTAGAAAATAAAATATCCGGAACAAGAGGTTTTTCTAAAACATCATCCACTTTGTGAATAATATCCCTCAGTTTTTCACTTTCTCTGCCTGCTCCACCGGTTATAAACATAAATTTAGGCGGATGAAGAATACTGAATTCATCCATAATTTTAAATAAAGTAACCCCATCCATAACGGGCATACTGATGTCAGAAATGATCAGGTCAAAATGCTTGGACTTAATCATTTCGAGAGCAATTTTACCATTTTCTGCAAGATGCACAGAAAGCCCCATCTTTGTAAAATTAAAATGCATAATCTCACGAAGATCTTCTTCATCCTCAACGATTAGGAGCTGAAATTTCCCTTCAGTCTTTGCCAACTTAATTTCAACTTTTATGGCCTTTTCTTTCTCTTCATCAATGGCAAGTGCTGCTGGTACAGAGATATTAAACTCAGTACCTTTCCCTAATTCAGAACTAAATGAGATCGTACCATTGAGTTCTTTAATGATGGTATTAACCAAAGAAAGACCAATTCCTGTCCCCTTATTAACGTCTTTTGTTGTAAAGAACGGGTTAAAAACTTTCTCTTTTATGATGTCTGGTATTCCACGTCCGTTGTCTCTTATTGAAACTGAAACGAAGCCAATATCTGAATCGGATTGAATTAAAATCATTCTTGATTCAAGACCCTCTGTTGCATCTTTTGCATTAGAAATTAAATTAATGAGTGCCTGCTGGAATCGTCCTCGGCTCCCAAAGACAATTAATTTTTTCTCTGGTGAGGAAAACTTAATAACAACATTTTCCTCCCTGTATACTTCACGGAGCATATCAACGGTTTCATTTATCAAGTTATAGACGGAAAAATAATCTAAAACGAAACTATCATCTCGAGAATAAGATCGTAAGCCTTTTGCGATATGGGTAATTCTTTCAGCTGCCCGTTCCATACGCTCAAAGTTCAAAAAAACTTTTTCATCTTCCACACCTAAGTCCCTCAAAGAGGAACAGGTAATTTCCAAAAGCCCTTTAATAATCGCTATTGGGTTATTGATCTCGTGTCCTACACCAGCAGCAATTTCTCCGATCAAAGAAAGTTTAGATTGGTGTTCAAGCTGTCTTTGTGCTTCCTTTCTACCAGTAACATCTCTTTGAATCGAAACCCAATGAGTGTACCAACCAACTTCATCTTTTCTTGGATTGATGCTAAGTTCAACATCAAATTCTTGCTCGCTCTTTGTGTAATTCACTAATTCAATAGTAATGGGTTGCCATTTCTCTAAGGCTTCTTTGATTTTATTTCGGTCTGCAGTGGAAGTTTTTTCACCATGGAAAATCCGGGGAGTTTGACCAAAGAGCTCACTAAATGCGAAGCCTGTCATTCTTTCAAAGGCTTCATTCACGTAAATGATTCGCGGTCCGAGGTCAGTGATCGGTTCAGCTTCAGTGATTAAAATTACATCGTCGATATAATTAAGAATTTCTGCATTGTGAAGTAGTGCCAGGTCTCGAGGATGTGCTTTTTGTGTTTTGCTTAGTTTGAGCCGTGATTTATCACGCCCAGATGAAAATTCATAATTTTGGTAAATGGCTTCTTTTGAATCACTTTTTTGCCAATCTATTATATCAAAGGACACATCTTTATTATTACTAATAGCAAAATTGGAATAAAAAACTATTCTCTTCAATAAGCTTTCACTTTCAAATAGCAAAGGACCAATTTTTTGCAATTTTTCTTGAGCGGGAAGATAAAAAACTTTATTTTCTGTGATCTCAAAAAACAAATCTTGCTCGTGATTTAGTCTGCTCAATTCTTCAAATATTTTTTCGGTCACGAGCACAGTCCTTTGAGGGATGCAATAATTCGTAATGGATTTTCTTTTAGTTAAAAGAACAACCTTGTGTCATTCATAAGTCATTTTTAGGCCGATGACTAGCACGGTGTGCTAAAAACTACCTTTTTCCAACACGTTTTATTTAGAGAATATAGCATGATTAAAAACAAATTAATTTAATTAGTTTATTTTAACATTCTCTTCGGCTTTCAATTACTTGTAGGTCGTCATCGGGATTGATAGTGCGTTTATAGGATTTTTCAATACCGACTAACTTGGGTAGATACTTTTCGCTCATGCCCGACCGAT